>Ga0307421_1002045_pt1 | contig 11633 bp, 10 predicted proteins | sample SalMarWE160270MG_FD_202163 | JGI IMG/M metagenome (GOLD analysis project Ga0307421, IMG submission 202163) | Salt marsh sediment microbial communities from the Plum Island Ecosystem LTER, Massachusetts, United States - WE1602-70 | ecosystem: Environmental > Aquatic > Marine > Intertidal zone >...
CGCATGGCAATCGGTTGGCTGCCCAAGTTTTCTGTTAATTCTGGCATAGGATTTGCAACTATAGAGATAAGTTCTGGTATTTAATCAGGCATGTATCAGGAGATACTTATGCGCAATTTTATTTTGAAAACAACCGCTATCCTGCTGGCAGCAGCTGCGCTGTTCGTGTGGTTCCGTACAGACGCCAGTGTACTGGCAGGCGCGAGCACGCTGGGGATGGATGACAGCAGCGGGTGGATCACCGTGAACAGCCAGAACCCGGAGGTAATGGACACGCTGGAAGCAGCGCAGGTAAACATGCTGCAGGTCGCTCTGCCCTGGGACGCGGTTGAACTGTCGCCAGGCGCATACGCGTGGGCAGTTGACCAGGATGATGGATATACAGATTTCAACTTGTTATTCAACCGGCTGGTAAAACACGGTGTGAAGCCCGTGGTTGTCCTGAGCGGTGGACCAGTATATCTGATTAATTTATATCCCCAGCAGCCCGTTTACCGAGACCAACTGCTGGCAAGCTGGGAAAACTATGTCCGCGCGGCTGTGCAGCATTTCGGCAGCAATGTGGACCACTGGCAGATCGGCGGCGTGATCAACGACACGGCGCAGTGGGGCAGCGTGCTGTTCCCCGGCGCGGAATCCCCCAGCGCACCGCCTGACCCGGATCTATATGGAGAGATGCTGGAGATTGCGTACAACGTGATCAAATCCGCGCAGGCGAGTGATATGGTCCTGTTGGGCGAACTGGAATTCACGGGCGACTGCGCCTTTAACCCGATCAATTACCTGCAGGCGCTGAATGACCTGGATTTATGGTACGCGTTTGATGTGATCAGTTTGTCCCTGCCAGAATTGGACTCCGCCCCTGAAAACGCCGCGGTTGATTCCTGCGGGATCATACCGATTCAATTGAGCGGTATTCCGGGTGCAGACAGCCTGCGCGCCGCGGCAGATTTTGCAGAACTATCCGGTGATAAGCCGCTGTGGGTGCATGGTCTGCGCTTCTCAAATGATATGCTGGCGGCTGAAGCTGCCGCACGCGGAACCCTGGCAGAAGTAACCGCGTCTGATTATCTGGCACGCGCGAGCGGATTGTACCTTTCCTTCGGTAAAGCCGACCGGATATTCTGGTCCTTCGACCCTCTGAGCAATACGCCCGGCGTGATCGCGATGCAAACGTACGCTAATTTATCACACACACTGGGCAGCAGATATGAAGGCAGCAGCCTGCCATCCGGAACTGACGCGTTTGCCCTGCGTTTCCGCGGCAACGGGAAGCTATCCCTGCTGGCCTGGTACACTCAGGGCGGTGAAGAAGCACTGCCGATGGTGATTGGCGGTGTAGATGGATATGACCTGCATGCCTTTTCAGCTGACAGCGCATCTCTAAAACATAAAGATGGCGTTGAATTACCAGTTGACGCAGGCGGGAGCACAGCGCTGCTGGTGAGCGAGCGCCCTGTGCTGATCAGCGGACATCCAAGCAATATCAAACAATCGGTCACGCAGACCGTGGAAGATAATACCGCTCAGGCCAGCGCGGGACTGCAGGCCAAACTGCAGAACTGGCTGCAGGCACAAAAAGCCAAAGCAGCAGTCAGCGTCGGTGATTGGGTTGCAGAACAGCAGGCCAGTTTATTAGATTCGTTACGCAGTAGTTTTGAACAGTGGCTGCGGAAGAGCCTGGGTCTCGCAAAGTTGTAAAATATAATATAAGCGAGGTGAACCATGAAAAAAACGATCAGTAGAATAAATTTAATATTGGTGGTTTTATTGGCAGCAGCCGCCTGCCAACGGACCCCGGCTCTTCCCGCAAAAACAAGCGAACCGGTTCCAGAACAGGAATCAGCACCTGTCGTAATCGCATCGGAAAACGCGGCGACTCTTAAACAAGTTTATTCCGCATCAGTAAGCACCGGTTACATCAGCGCGAAATGGGCGGAGGACAGCACAGCAGTATGGATTATGGATTCCGAAAGCGCCGCTCTGTATGACAGTACGAGCGGTGAGAGAACCGCCCAATTCGCTCCGGGAGAGGACGTCGCCGTGTATGACGTGTCACCGGACGGGAAAACTGTGGCATATTCCCAGGATGGGTTAGAAATCCACTTATTTAATGTTTCCGCCCAGGCGGATATCCTGAGTATCGTACCTGATTTCCCCTTTTCAAACGCCTTTTTCAACACCGACGGCACCCTGCTCGGAACGGATTCGCTGGATGACATCAAGATCGTCCTGTGGGACACAGCCAGCGGCAAGGAAATGGGCAGTTTGCGCGGGTTTGGGACCGCGGCTCCCGTTTACAGCGCGATGTTTGGTATGGATGGAAAAACACTGCTGTGGTTCTCACGTGGGACCGTTCAGCCGATGGACATTGCCACGCAGGAAATGGGACCAACGCTTTCGCATGAGGATTTCGTAACCGCGAGGCAGATTTCCCCGGATGGAAAGGTTATCGCTACCACCGCGGCTGCCACGATCGGCGGAGAATTCCAACCGGTGCTGACGCTGTGGGACGCGGACAGCGGGGAAATCCTGCGGCAGAACACCATTCCGAGTTATTTCAGTTCAATCGCATTTTCTCCGGACAGCGGCCTGCTGGCAGCAGGCACGGAGAATGGGGTACTGATCTTCACCGTACCCCGTGGCGACGAGGTCTTCCGTTTTGACAGCGCGGAAGTGGTCGCCAGCATCGCTTTCTCACCGGACGGGGTCAAGCTGATCACCTGCGGAGATGAAGGAACAATAAACATCTATGCAGTGAACGAATAAACTATCTGCATATCATATTAAACGCGCTCCGGTTGGAGCGCGTTTTTTATTGACAACACGGTTCAGGATACAGCGCAGGATCAAGATGAATGACCGGGGGCGGACGACGGCGGCGCCATGTGCGCAGGGGCAGCCTGAGCTGGCAGCCAAGGTCAGCGCGCACCCAGATAAGGAGCGCTTCCTCATCCAGCCCAAAAGGCTGGAGCAGATTAGCGGCGGCGCGGAGGATAAGTTCCTGGTAGTGGTCTACATCGACAGCAGCCGGATCGGGGGGATAGGGCAGGTCCCAGGCGTGCACGCCGGCTCCGCCGCGGATAAAGATAAGGCGCACGCGCTGCCCAGGGTAGACGGACTTACCTGCCGCCTGGAGCTGCATAACAGCCCGCGCGCCGGGAGAAGGCACCCGATAGCCAGCGAGCTGCTTGCTGAGCTTCTTGCCGACAAGTAAATCCTCAAGGGGCACACGACCGGTGCGCAGAGCATGCAGCCGGCGGCGGAGGATATCCACCGCTTCAGGCACCTGCCGCTGGAGATCAGCTGGGCTTTGGGCGCGCGCCAGGCAGCGCAGCATCTCACACTGAGCATCAGCCACAAAAGGCGCCGCGTCGCGCCGGCGCAGATCAATGCCGCGCGCTTTAACGCTGCCATCCTGAAAAACGCCAAAGTAACGGTTGGGCACCGGCAGGCGGTCATCCACGCGCGAGGGGAGAAAAACCACCCAGCGGTAAACGCCGTCCAGCGAGATGGGCAGGGAGGTGCGGGCGGCAATCTCTTCCAGGAGAGGCTGAAAGTCATCAGGTTCACGGCAGCCGTCCTTCTGCACCCATAAGCCATCCACGTACATATGCAATACGCGGAAACCCATTTCTTCAGCGGCTTCCTTGGCGCGCAGGAGCGCCTCGCGCCCCCAGGTGGTAACGGCCTCATGGGCTTCTATGCGCCCGAAGCGGGCGTTCTTGTAGCCGAGATAGCCGAAACAGGTCACCAGAAGCCATTTATGGGCTGATGAGCGCGCTTTATCCTTGCGCCGGCGCGGATCCCACTTCGGCAGGCTGAGGGCGCGCTGTTTGAGCGCGATACGCTTTTCAAGGAGGGGTTTAAGGGTGAGTGGCACCAGTCCGGGGGGATGGTCAGAACTGCCCAGGCGGTCGGGGAAGGGCGTCTCCGGAGAGATGTTGCTGCGCACCATGATAGAAGGATACATGGAGACAAAATCAATCATCCCGACATCAAAATGCAGTCCAGTGATAGGCTGGTAAACAAGCCCACCCTGGTCGAAACGGATCAGGTCGAGGGCGGTCTTGGGGCGCTCAACCTGCTGTTTACGCCAGGGGACAAGGATATCGTTCCGCAGAGCGGTGGTAATCTGCATAGAAGAAATGCCCGTACCGGGCGACACGCGCGCGGCAATCTGAATGGGGAGAGCAGTGACACGCGCGGATTCGAGCGCGCCTTCCAGATCATAGCTCTGCCACATCATCGCATTGCGGCAGTCAATATGGCAGCGCCCGTAGAGGAGGATCTGCTGACCGCGGTAGATAATCTGCCCGTAGGAAAAGTAGGTACCCGCTTTCTTGTGCAGCACACCGCGCCCCACTTCGCGATTGAGGGGGAGGGGCAGGTTGTGCTTTTTAGCAAGCGACAGCAGGAGCGGGAGGAGCCAGGTGTCGCCGCTGACAGTCAGCAGGAGATCAGGGTCAACCCGCCGCAGCAGGGCGCGCAGGTTGATCAGCAGGGGGCGCTCCGGCTGGAGGGAGAAGCGGTATTTATGCCCATCGTGGCGGGCGATGAGTACCTTGGGCTGGGCATGGGCCGGATCGCAGTCCGGTTTGAGAGCAAGCACACGCAGGGGCGCGCCGAGGGGATCCAGATCCCAGGGGGAATCCAGCACACGCAGTTCCCGCACGGTACCCTCATCGTCCGCGCTGATATAGCAGCGTGCCAGGGGAAAGGTACCCCAACGGGCAGCGTGGCGCAGGGTGATATTCAGATCAGCATCATAATAATCCAGCCCAGGAAAGCGGCGAGCAATCCGCTTAAAGAGGCGCGGCTGACAGATGGGAGCACTCATTTCCACTGCCAGCAGAGTGAGGGGCTGATCATGGAACAGATCACGCCGTTGAGCGCGGTAGAGGCGCAGTTTCTCAGGCTGTGCCCGCAGGAAGCTCTGCAGAGCACGCAGCTGCTCAGGGTCACCCGCCGCATAGAACGTAACCGGAAAATCCTGCCGCAGGCGGCAGCGCTCCCCGTCATCGCCGATCAGCCAGAGAACAACGCCCTCACGGTCATCTTCGTAAAGGTCGAGCAGCCAGCCAACACGGTCAGGCATCCAGGTCTCCGGTAAGCTCGGCCATCTGCTGGCGCAGGCGCAGGATCTCCTTATGCTGTTCAAGCAGCATGGAGAGTAGAAAAGTCTCCATGGGGAGGGCGTGGGCGGCATAAGCAGCCGCGGAGAGATGCTGGCGGGCAGAGGCAAACAAATCATCAAGGGCAAGCTGGTCACCCCGGCGCAGGGCACGGCGGAAGCGAGAAAAGGCCTCCTGCTCCTGAATGAAAGCCTGGGTAATAGAAGGCAAAGTGCGCCCCATGAATCAGGCCTCCTCTTCCCACAGTGCCGGCATTTTAGGGGCAGGCAGCGCTTCCAGCTGCCAGGAACCGCCGGCAGCCGCCTGGAGGGCATCCGCCAGCACTCCTTTTTCCGCACACAACAGGGCTGGCAGCTTAGCACTGACCACCACGGGGGCAAACTGGCTGAGGCGCTTGAGGTGGAGGATGCAGCCCGCCAGCAGGCGCTGGCTTTCGGCAAGCCGGACATTATCATCATAGAACGCTGCCAACAGGTCGATCACCAGAGTAGGCAGACCATCAGCGGGGGTTTCCGCCAGCAGTGCCGCCATCTGGCAGCAGGTAAAAGCGCGGGAGAGATGAATGCGCGCAAGCGCGCCGGCCAGGTCAGACGTGCAACGCCGGACAGCGCGCGCCACCGGGTAGACATTAAAGCGGTTGCCGCCATCCAGCACGCGCAGTTCGCCAGCAGCCGACAGCCGTGCAGAAAGCTCAAGCATGAACGCGCTGGCAGCGTGCGGGGCGGTGAGCACCAGCAAACGGTTGGATAAAGGGAAGGTCAATGCGTCCATACCCTAATATTAGAACATTTATTCTATTTCATCATCCCCCACGCGCATCTGAAGTGTTTAAAAGAGGGGTGAAAAGCAGGTGAGCCAGATTTTGGGGTGCTGGATAGTGCTATCGGCAGCGGCCAGCGGATGCTTCCAACTTAGAAGTGAATTCAGAAATAATTAAATCGCGAATTTATTATTCACCTAATTCTTGTGTGGTCTCATTAAATGTTGCACAAGGCTGGTTGCCGCAAGCAAGGTACTCCAATCTTTTTTGCACATCTTGTACTAAATGACCAGGCTCTACCCACAATCCGAATTCCGCTCCGGTGGCTTGATTGATCTTGTCTGGCTGCGCGATGTTGATAGTTACAAAATTAGAAATAATCACCAGAGATAATAATAAACCCAGCACCCATTTCTTATCAGAAAAAGCGATACCGATCAAGATCATCCAGAAAGGAATTGTTGGTATCAAATACGCGGGTTCCGTTGGCAGCCGAAAATAAAATAATTCCATGCCTACGATTAACCCAATGGATAAAATACTAATCTGAAACACCTTGTTATTAATCTTTAACTTGCCTAAAATGCCTAATCGAACTAATCCCCACATGAGGATTAAAAAAGCCGGAGGGCTCCAAAAATAGATGCTCTTATATATAAACCGACCTGTCCTTAGATATAAACTCCAAAATTCTTCCCCGCCAATAGAAGGGAAGAAAATATGTGTTTTCCATTCGGCAAAAGTGATCGGCGGTAAATAAAAAATTAAAGACAAAATTAGCATAATCGCACCAGACAGGAAAATGCGCCTTCTATTTTGCACCTCAAACATAAAAGCCCACAGCAGCACCAAACCTGCTACTAAAGCTGTTGTCAGCCGGCTGCCAACACCCATTGCCATGCTTATACCAGCGGTAACAAATTTTCCTTCCAAGAGCATCCAGAACCCTATCATTGTAAAACCCAGTGCAAACAAGTAATCCATGGTGCAGGTGGAATTGACCAGATAATAGGGATGCACCATCATGATAACAGCTAAAAATCGATAATTAGGCACATCGTATCGCTTACATATATATATAAATATTGCTAAAATCAGCAACGACATGCACAAACTGCCAAAATTGGTCAGAAAACTGCCGCCGATAATATTTAAGAAAAAAGTGATGGTTTCATAAACAAAGAATCCAGGCACGCGGGAGGGAACATAATCAAGTGTCTCGATAAAATTTTCACCTACCCATAACACGTTATAAGAATCATAATCGCTGCCATAGCCGAGAAAAATGAAAGGAAAATAAATAAAAAAAGCTAAGAGCAAGATGTGTAAATCTTTAGATTGTTTTATGGATTTAATTGCTTTTTTGATTTGCAAACAGACCACCTTATCCAAGAATAATTATTAGTTATGCAGTTATGTGACCGCCAAATGATTACGCAACAATTTTTTTGTAAAATTGATCACAAATCCTTCCAATTTATTCTATCATTTGTCAGCCAGTCTCCATTCTCAAAAATAATATGCCGTATTCCCATTCCTCAATAACCTCCATCAAATTAGCTTTAATCCACCGCAAGCATTGCTGCTCATTTGCTAAATTTAAAAAAATACATGGATGAGCAAAATAATTTGGGGGACTTGCTAATTTAGCAACCATTTCTTTTACCTTCGAGAGTAGTTTGAATTGTCAGGAAACACAGCAGGGATTTTCCAATTTTTTTTCCAGAATACCCCTTGACAAAATTGATAAAACTTATAAAATAAGGTGTGCCTAAATATTTTAATGATTTTATATAAGGCACTCCTAATAATATGAACTCGCAAAAATTAGAGCTTTCAAGCAGCATGCAGATGTACCTGGTCAAGATTAAACGTATGGAAAGTGAGTTTAATCCAGTACCTCTTTCCCTTCTCGCAGAATCTCTGCAGATTTCTCCGGTATCCGCTAATGAGATGTGCCGGAAACTAGATGAGATGGAGCTGATCCGGTACCAACCTTACAAAGGAGCCAGTTTATCTGATGAAGGGAATCTGCAAGCTGAAAAAATCTTAAGAAATCATCGGCTCTGGGAAGTTTTTCTGGTTGAAAATCTACATTTTGATTACCTGACAGCTCATCAAATGGCGGATGATCTGGAGCACGCAACCTCCAAAGAATTGGCTGATCAACTGGATGAATTTCTCGGCTGCCCAAAATTCAACCCGGAGGGAAAAGAGATACCTGCGGGAGACAAAGCCGGCCGCAATATACAAACGATGAAACTATCGGAAATGGGGGTTGGATCCGAAGGATATTATTTCAGTGATGAACTTGATGAAAATATAGCTGAATTTTTTTCAGATGTAAATCTCAGAAAAGGAGAGCGGCTTAAGGTGCTTGGAAAAACCTCCAGCCAAATGATCATTCAAGCCGGAGATGAATTTATTCATCTCAGCAGAGAGATTGCTGAAAAAATCGCAACTGCAAAGTTAGAAACCAACACATCCAATGACAGCAGAGACAGCGCTGTTAATAAAACCAACAAGGAGAAGGCTATGCAAGAAAAGATAATTAAAAAGAAAACATTGAAGGATTTAAAAATAGGCCAAACAGGTGTGGTTGTCCGTGTTAAAGGAAAGGGATCCATCAAACAGCGAATGATGGATATGGGACTGGTGCCCGGAAGCGAGGTCAAAGTAATCCGCGTTGCTCCATTGGGAGACCCGATTGAAATCATGATAAAGGGATATAACCTCTCGTTGCGTAAAAGCGAAGCCCAAGATATTGAGATTGAAACCAGCGGGGAGAATGAATGATGCCGCTGAGTATGGCTCCAGCAGGCACAACGCTTAAGATTGTAGGATTCAGGGGCGGCTTTGGCATGCGCAGGCGCCTGGCTGATCTAGGAATGAATATCGGCATGGAAATATCCGTTGTATCAACCTACCAACGCGGACCATTGGTGGTCTTGATTAAAGGATCAAGGTTCGCAATCGGACGGGGAATCGCCCATCATGTTTTTGTTAAACCAAAATAAGTAATCAAACAAAAAGGAGTAATTTTCGATGAAAGAATTTACAGTCGCACTTGCGGGAAACCCCAATTGCGGAAAAAGTACAATTTTTAATGTTCTCACCGGATCTCACCAGCATGTTGGAAATTGGCCGGGAAAAACTGTGGAAAAAAAGGAAGGGCATTTCACTCATAATGGTAAGAAGGTGAAGGTTGTGGATCTTCCGGGAACGTACAGTCTCTCAGCTTTTTCAATGGAAGAAATAATTGCCAGGGACTATATCCTTGATGAGCGGCCGGATATAGTCGTTGCGGTTGTGGATTCAACTAATCTTGAACGCAACTTATATCTGGCTGTACAACTGCTTGAACTTGGCGCGCGAGTGATTATAGATCTCAATATGAGTGATCTAGCAAAGTCTAACCGCATCGAAATTGACACCGATAAACTGGCCTTTGCGCTTCAATCCGAAATCATACAAACGATTGGGAGCAAAGGAGACGGTGTTGAGCAATTGAAAGATTTAATATCAACATATTATCAATAAATGGAGAGGAATGATGATTACACAAACAATTGAGAAACGCAATTTCTCAATCCAATACGGCAAAGCAATAGAGGAAGAAATCAGCAAACTGCAAAGCGAAATCAAAAAAAACGAGCGCTTAACCTCGCGTTTTGAAAGCCGCTGGCTGGCAATCAAATTGATTGAAAGCGATCCAAACATCTCGGAAAAAATAACAGCAATAGAAGGCGGAGGCGAGGTGATTGAATTGTCAAAAAAATCCGTCGAGAAGCTTGAAAAAAGATTTTCCGATGATCTGGGTTCAATTTTTGCAGATAAACGGTATGGATGGATTAACGGCCTGGTTAAAGAAATAGTTGACAAGAGCCAAGCTGACCGTATCTCGATGAGCGATCAGATCGATAAAATCGTCACGAACCGAATCCTTGGAATCCCGATTTTTCTAGCAATGATGTGGGCTGTCTTCAAATTCACAACCGATGGTGCCGGACCTTTTTTGGATTGGGTAGATGGTGTTATCGGCGGACCGATCACCAATTGGGTGGAGAGTTTAATCAACCTTGTAGATTTAGGCGGGACGTGGGTGGAGAGCCTTTTTATTGACGGCATAATCGCGGGCGTAGGCGGCGTGATGGTTTTTGTTCCCGTTATGCTTTCGCTATATTTTGCGCTGGCAATACTGGAGGATTCGGGTTATTTGGCCCGTGCCGCATTTGTTATGGACCGCCTCATGCACAGTCTCGGACTGCATGGAAAAAGCTTTATATGTATGATTATTGGGTTTGGCTGCACTGTGCCGGCCGTTTATGCAACCCGCACACTTGAAAATGAAAAGGATAGGTTATTAACTGGACTGCTGGTTCCTTTTATGAGCTGCGGTGCACGTTTGCCAGTGTACGTGCTATTCGCATCCATCTTTTTCCCGCAGAACAGCAATACCGTCATTTTTCTACTGTATTTAACGGGCATTGTAGTAGCCATGATACTTGGTGTAATGTTGAGCGGAACACTTTTCAAAAACCGCGAACGCTCTCCTTTTGTTTTGGAACTTCCCCCATACCGCATGCCAACCCTGCGAAATATTTGGTTCTTGATGTGGGAGAGAACTTCTGCATTTGTGCACAAAGCTTTCTCATTTATTATGATTACCAGCATTATCATATGGCTTTTAATTGCCATTCCGGTGAATGGGGGCGCATTTGCTGAATCCGAAGTGGAAGACAGCAGTTTCGCTTACGTAAGCCGGGTAATTGCGCCGGTTTTCCAGCCCACTGGCTTCGCCAGCTGGCAGAACACGGGAGCCCTGGTGACCGGTTTCGTTGCCAAAGAAGTGGTTGTTGGGACGATGGGACAAATTTTCAAAGTTGAAGAGGCAGAAGAAGAAATGGCCACAACATCATTTTTTCAAGACCTTATCGAAGTTGTTTCCAGCTTTTTCTCCACAGTGGTGGATACCATAAAATCAATTCCGCTGATTATCGGTATAGACCTTTTTGAAAGTGAAGACGAAGATACAGGTACTGAACTGATGGCTGTTGTTAAAGATCATTTCGAAGAAGTCAGCGGCGGCCACGGTGCACTGGCCAGCGTTGCTTTTATGGTGTTTATACTACTCTACACTCCCTGCATGGTTGCTGTTGCAGCCCAGCTGCAGGAATTTGGCGTAAAATGGGCAATCTTTGGAGCACTATTGGAATTGGTTGTAGCATATATCGCTTCTGTAATCGTTTTCCAGGGAGGGTTGCTGTTAGGATTGGGGTAAGCTGTGTGCATTATCGCATGAGTGCTCCTTTGGCGTAGTCATCTGAGGAGCATTCATCTTATCGCAACTTACCCTTCTTTGACTTTTAAAGTTGCATCTAAGAAAGCGTCTGTCAAGGTTTTTCGAATAAATAAACTCCTTTTTAAGGTTGTTTACAAGGCACTCTTTAACCGATGCATCTAACCGTGCTCAACCATGGGCTGAGATCCCAATCATAATCACCATTTGAATCAAGGAATTGCCCATATATATGAAAAACTCCTGATACAAAATCAGGAGTATAGATTCTGATAGCCATACGATTTTGCTATCTTGTATTCACAATTTCATTTTATGAACAGAATTCTCTTTTAAAAGGAATGGCTACCCTGATACGTGCTGTTCACTGACCTTTCGGAAATGGAAGCCGTATATCGAGTACGTGATCGCCAATGGAAACAGATCTGGTTTCTTGAAC
>Ga0307421_1002047_pt1 | contig 11626 bp, 5 predicted proteins | sample SalMarWE160270MG_FD_202163 | JGI IMG/M metagenome (GOLD analysis project Ga0307421, IMG submission 202163) | Salt marsh sediment microbial communities from the Plum Island Ecosystem LTER, Massachusetts, United States - WE1602-70 | ecosystem: Environmental > Aquatic > Marine > Intertidal zone >...
GCTTCATAAATGCCCTCGCCCATAGCGGTATTGCCATCAGCTGTCAAGCTACCTATGGAGCTGTTTGTCGCTGACTGATTAAAAGTCAAATTTTGGTCAAGTCTTGCCTCCCAGTACCCAAACCACAACCACGTCCGGTGCCAGTATGAGAAAGACACCAGCCCTGAACGGTCACTGGTAGAGTTAAGCAGGCCCACGAAAGTTTTGGCAGCAGTCTTAGCATCAGCGAGCTTACCATCCATTGACCCTGAGCGGTCGATGACGAGCATGACATCTAGGGGAACGTGTTCGACACTTGCACTGCCGGCGCCGGTAACTGTGAGGGTTATCGTTGCCTGGTCACCTATGCAGACAGGCTCGGGGGATACGGTTTTGTTGACCTCCAGGTGGGGTGGCTCATAACCGCCACCTACCGGTGGCGCTGACTCACCTTCCGTGGTTGTACCTGATGGGGCGGACGAACTAGCGCCACCCCCGGCGCCACCTCCAGGAGGAGCAGGGTCACCCCCGGGATATTCCGGGGTTTCCACGACGTGTAAGCCAGCCGTATCGTTCTTGCCGGAGGTATGAGTGCCTGTTACCACCCAGTCTCCTATGTGCTCTGAAGTATATGTACACCCTTCCCAGCTTCCGCCAGCCTCGGGCTCGATGGTGAAGCTTGTATTCTGGGTAACATCGCCCAGACTATTTTCTTGAGCATCGAAAGCTTCAGCACTGTAAGCCTGTGTCTCTTCACCACCGCCATCTATGAAGGCATTCTCAGGTGAGATTACAATGTAATCGACATCACCCCCACCAGCCAGCACTGCTCCGCTTGAAGCGGGCAGTGCCATGGCGACGAGCATGAGGACACTGAGCAGCGAAAACGCTATTCGTTTCACATGAAACCCCCCGCGCCTATAGTACCCTATGGTACTTTAGTCGTAGTACCTTTGTATATTGTACGTCACCGTGTCAAAAATTGCAAGTTCAATTTAGTTACCTTTAGTTGTATTTAGCTCCAAATCGTTCCTTTATTTTCGACTTTTTTAGCTTTCAGTAGAAAGAATCGTCGCTTCATGAGATTGCTTCGGCACGAAGTGCCTCGCAATGACGGGAGGGCGTCATTGCGGTGAGTCAAAGCCCCGAGCGTAGCGAAGGGGCCAAAGCGTGGCAATCGGTGGGGCATGAGATTGCGGAGCCTGTTCCGAGTGAAACGGGGAAGTTCGCTTCGCCTCCGGTTTTGTAGTTGCCTGATTCATCAGGCATAATCGCCCAATAAATTGGGCAACTACATTCTTAAACCGAGATTGCTTCGGCACGAAGTGCCTCGCAATGACGGGAGGTCACTGCCAGCCTTTTTTTATTGTCATTGCGAGCCGAAAGCGCGGCAATCCCTTGATGAAATTCTAAATACTAAACAATATGAAAAAGCGGTCAGTAGTCAAATGTCAAAATGAGGAAGGTTTTTGATTTTTGAATTGTAATTTTGATTTTTTATCTTTGATTTTTGTTTTTTTGGAAGGCTACTAAACAATCTAGTAGGCTGCTCTTTTTCGCCGCAGGAAGTAAGCCAAAAGCACAACAGCGACTATCCCGACTACTATTATCCACCAGTATCGGTTGAGCCATGATGGAGCGGCAGCGGCAACGGTAAACTCTTCAGTCAAGTCCCCTATCGATACGGTGTAACTGCCCGGCGCTTCCTTAGTCACGGTGAAGGTTACCGTCTCCATTGCCTCGGGAGCCAGGGTTACCGTCTTTGTCTGCTCTACCTGCCCGTTTACGGTAAGGTTCACAGTACAGCTACCCTCGCTATCACCAGTGTTGGTGACCTGGGCGCTGACGGTTACTGGCTGTCCTGGAGGTACTTGCTCAGGAGTGACATCAAGGCCAGTTATGGTAAATTGTGCGGGTTCCGGCGGGCCTGCTCCTCCCACATACAGAGTAACCGGAACTGTCTGCGGACTATTGCTTGCCCCGGAGGCGGTTATGGTGATACTGGTGGAATAAGCCCCGTCAGACATTCCCGCTATATCAACCGATAGAACTACCGTATCACGCTCGCCTGTGGAGCTGCCGCTTGTGGGATTCTCGCTGAGCCAGGCAGCATCATCACTCAGCGTCCAGTGAAGTGTATCAACGCCTGAGTTCCAAATCTCCAGCGTCTCGTTTGCCGGGTTTGAATCTCCTTCACCAGCAGTGAAGCTAAGACTTTTAGGGCTGAAGGATATCACCGGCGCTGTTGCTGCTGTGCTAATATGCAGGCTAACAGGGACTGTCTGCGGGCTGTTGCCTGCTCCGGTGGCGTTTATAGTAATGTCAGCGGAATAATCCCCGGCAGACATTCCTGCGCTATCAACCAATACACTTACCCAAACATGATCGTCTGTGGAACTGCCGCTTGTGGGATCCTCGCTGAGCCAGTCAGCATCATCGCTCAGCGTCCAGTGAAGTGTATCAACGCCCGAGTTCCAGATGTCCAGCGTCTCGGGTGCCGGGTTTGAACCTCCTTCAACAGCAGTGAAGCTAAGGCTTTCAGGATCGAACGATATCTGTGACGTCCATGGGTCAATATGCAGGCTAACCGGGACGACCCACGGGCTATTGTCTGCTCCATCAGCCGTTATGGTGATGTTGGCAGAATAATCCCCGTCAGACATTCCTGCTATATCAACCGATACATCTACCAAATCAAGCTCGCCCGTGGAACTGCCGCTTGTGGGATCCTCGCTGAGCCATTCAGCGTCATCACTCAGCGTCCAGTTAATTGTATCAATGCCTGAGTTCGAAATCTCAAGCCTCTGGTCTGCCGGGTTTGAATCTCCCTCGGTAGCACTGAAGCTGAAGCTTTTCGGGTTACAGCAGATAAGTGGCATGTGGTATACAGGGACGTCTACTTCAGAATCACCTGTGATGTTCTCATGGTAAGATCCTTCAGCGCCAAGATAGTATTCCAGAAAACCATCGAAGGTATGACTTCCCGCACAAGCATAATCAGGCACAGTTACGTTATATACTACGGTAAACTCTTCGCCTTTATCATAGGGTCCATACCATATAATCTCAGCTTTGTTGCCCGTAGCTTTAACATATGCATCTGGGTCACACCCCGTTTCACTAAGCCCGACCTCCCAACCATCGGGGTAAAAGTCGGTCAGACCGATGCCATTGAAGTTATCCGCGGCGGCGGTGAAGGTCACGGTAACATCAAATGTCTCCCCTCTTTCCACGGTGTCAGGCAAAATCCTGTCTGGATTGACTTCCTGGCCCAGAGCCATGTCCACAGGAATGAGCGCAACCGCCATCAATGCCACTATGGTAACGAACGCTGCAAGCAATTTCATTTTCTCCATTATACCACCTTCCATTTTTCAATTATACCACCACCCACCCCATCTTCCAATGAAAGGGATAAACAATACTAAAAATCAAACATAAAAAGTCAATCCGTTGGCTAACGGAACAAATTCAAAGTTCAGTAGCTATCAGCCAAACAATCTATGCACTTCTTCTTCGCCGCAGAAAGTAAGCCAAAAGCACAACAGCAACTATCCCGGCTACTATCACCCACCAGTATCGGTTGAGCCACGGTTGTGGTGGCGGGGCTATTTTCCCCACATATAAACTAACCGGAACTGTCTGCGGACTGTTGCTCACCCCATCAGCCGTTACGGTAATGCTGGCGGAATAATTCCCAGCAGACATTCCTGTTGCATTCACCGATACAGTTACCACTGTCGTATCGTTTGTACCTGTGGAGCTGCCGCTCGTGGGATTCCCGCTGAGCCAATCAGCATCATCACTCAGCGTCCAGTGAAGTGTATCAACGCCCGAGTTCCAGATCTCCAGCGTCTCGGGTGCCGGGTTTGAACCTCCTTCAACAGCAGTGAAGCTAAGGCTTTCAGGATCGAACGATATCTGTGACGTCCATGGGTCAATATGCAGGCTAACCGGGACGACCCACGGGCTATTGTCTGCTCCATCAGCCGTTATGGTGATGTTGGCAGAATAATCCCCGTCAGACATTCCTGCTATATCAACCGATACATCTACCAAATCAAGCTCGCCCGTGGAACTGCCGCTCGTGGGATTCTCGCTAAGCCACCCAGCGTCATCAGTCAGTGTCCAGCTAATTGTATCAATGCCTGAGTTCGAAATCTCCAGCCTCTGGCCTGCCGGGTTTGAATCTCCCTCGGTAGCACTGAAGCTGAAGCTTTTCGGGTTACAGCAGATAAGTGGCATGTGGTATACAGGGACGTCTACTTCAGAATCACCTGTTACGTTTTCGAAAATCTGGTCTGAAGCAGCAATAAAATATGCCAGAAAACCATCGAAGGTATAATTTCCCGCACAGGCATAACCAGGCACGGTTACCTTGTATAACGCACGAAATTGAGTACCTTTGTCAACGCCAACACCAGGAAGCCCCCCAAACCAGAACCAGGCAATCTCCGCTTTATTGCCCGTAGCTACAACAGCATCGGCATTCGGGGTGCACCATGTTTCATCAACGGTCACATTCCAACCATCAGGGCAAAAGTCGGTCAGAGCGATGGCATTGAACTTATCTTCAGGGGCGGTGAAGGTTACGATAACATTGAACGTCTGCCCTCTTTCCACGGTGTCAGGCAAAGTCCTGTCTGGATTGACTTCTTGGCCCAGAGCCATGTCCACAGGAATGAGCGCAACCGCCATCAATGCCACTATGGTAACGAACGCTGCAAGCAATCTCATTTTCTCAATCATAACACCGACCATTTGTCAATGACATCACCACCTACCCTTCTTCCGATGGAAGGGCTAAACAACATTAGAAATCAAACATAAAAAGGCAAAATGACAAAACTACCCAACTCTAGCAGGGGCTAGTCATAGGGCTGGGGAAACTGCCAGGAATGGACCGACTGCATGGTTTTCCAGTTAGAAAGCTGCCACTCAGGATGCGGGTTCTTTTCCTCATCGATCGGTGTGTATAGCCAGTGATTGATGCTTTCCATAGCATAGGACATGCTGCATGCCATGGGGACAAGCCCATAGTCACCTTCGAAGTCAAGGGTGTATCCCGCGGCTAATAGTTCGGGGGTTGTCAGGTTTATGTAGTCCGGGTGGTACACATTTCTAAGCATGGGCATGGCATTTGTATCGAGAGTGAAGTACGTATCTTTGCTACCGCTCAGCCAATAGTTCCCGGTTGCATTGACCGTCATGGTGTAATTCGGCGTGCTTGTATCGCTCCCCATCTCCGAAGCGTTCTTGTACAGCGTAACGTTGACACCAGATAGCTCATTAGCATTAACATCACGCGCCTCTCCCGCTATATCACCGCCGACTGTTACCAATATTTCACTATCTCCTATCGTGCACGATGCATATGGTCCGCACTCACCGAAGCTGTATTCAAGCCAGCTGAGCGAACAGTTATCATAAGGGAAATAATAACTTCCTGGTCCGGCAGTCGCGGGGACAGTCACCTTATACTTTACGGAGAAGTTAGTGCCCTTATTATAGGGGCCGTACCAGGTAACTTCTACCTTATTGTCGGTCACATTAGTTGCATCTGCTGTGGGGAAGCACCACGTTTTATTAGCCTCAACCCCAAAAAAAGCGGGGGCAAGGTCAGTGAGACCGATAGCACAGAAGTTATCTAGAGGTGCGGTCCAATTAACGGAGACCTCAAATGTATCGCCGGGATACAGCATATTCGGGCTTTTCAATGTTTCATTGATATGCCTAATAGCATCGAATTCAGGTGGGAAAAGCACCTGAGAATCACCAGTTACCTCTTCCCAGTAAGGTCCTGCACCACCAAAGTAATATTCCAGGAATCCATCAAAGGTATGAAATCCCGGGTCGGCGTCTTCAGGCACAGTCACCTTATACACCGCGGTGAAGAAAGTGCCATTGCTAAACGGTCCACTCCACATAACCTGTATTTCATTCCCTGTACCCATAGCTGTGGTCGGCACCGGGGTGCACCACGCTGCATTGACGGTCACATTCCAACCCTCGGGAGCACTGTCAGAAAGGGAGACAAGAAAGAAGTTACCCGCAGGGGCAGTGAAGTTCACGGTGACACTGAACGTTTCCCCCCTTTCCACATCAGCGGGTAGAGCCCTGCCGGGATTGGCCTGCTGCGCCAAAGCCGTACCCAAAGGGACGACAACAGCAAACATCAGAACCGCCATGGTAACAAGCACTCCTGCCACTCTCATTTCTGTTCGCAGCAAACCGCTAGCTTCCTACCTTAGTCTATCTTCAGCAAGCAAACCAAAGTCAACCGTAGTAATGTTGCCTGTGCTAAATATCTCACCTGATGCCATCTCACTCAGGCTAGTCCAGTTATTGACTCCAACATTATTGCAGGTCATCACAATATCCAGGACTTTAGTCCTGATATCTTATGTACATTCTACATCGCCATGTGGAAAACATCAAGTTGCGCTTGGTCCCTTTTATATTGTCATTGCGAGCGTAGCGTGGCAATCCTTGTTGCGAACGAAGTGAAGCAATCTCGCAAAAAGCAAAAGGCAAAATGAAAGAGCAGTCAGTAACCAGCGGTTACCTAATCGCCGAAAGTTGATAGCTACCAGCGACGAGATTGCTTCGGCACGAAGTGCCTCGCAATGACAAAAGGGGGGCGTGCCTCCCAATGACAGAAAATGTTTAGAAATGTAGTGCGAGGCTTTAGCCTCGTGCTGCACGACCCTGAAGGGTCGCACTACATGAAAAAGCGGTCAGCGGTCAGCTAATGACTGAAGGCTGATAGGTGATAGCTGATAGCTACCAGCGACGAGATTGCTTCGGCACGAGGTGCCTCGCAATGACACAAGGGGGTCGTTGCCCCTTTTTGTTGTCATTGCCACTTTGTATTATCATTGCGAGCGTAGGGTAGCAATCTCGGTGGCTATGAGCACACCAACCTTCAGCACCAGCAAACCAAGAAACAGCGTACCCAGTCCCGGTTTCTTGATTGTATCCGCCTGATTACCCAGCTTTAGCTAGAAAACTGCCAGGAATGAAGCGACTCCATAGCCTTTCTCAACCCTTAATCATAGCCAACTCCCGGGCCACCCAAAACAGTCGCCATACTTATGCCAATTAACGCTGAGCTTTCCAAAATCAGACCCATCTACGTAGCCATCACGGCTGAAGTCAACCTTAGGATTCCAATTCGACGCACCCGGATAGCCATGCCAACCAACACTCAGCGGTCCAAAATCAGACCCATCTATGTAATCATCCCCATTGGCATCGCCTTCAAGAAGGACACTAAAATCAACATAAGTGCTAGTAATAAAAGTTACATTACTCACCAGATTACTCAAGCTGGTCTGACCCTTCACTGCAATATCCCAGGTGCCTTCGGTAAGCCTGGGAATCGTGAAGTTACCACTGCTATCGGTGGTGCCATATTTCTTCATTGTCTCATTCTGTGTGCCAGGGTCGAAGAACCTCACGGTAATATTGGTTGCCGGCCTCCCCTCAAGGTCAACATGCCCGTCAAGGATAGCGCCGGCTACGTCAATTTCAGAATCACCTATCACAGTTTCATAATAAGGTCCTTTACCGGCAAGAAAATATGTGAGAACACCGTAAAAGGTATGAATTTCTAGCGGGGCGTAATCAGGCACAGTTACCTTATATAGCGCACTAAATGAAGTACCGTTGTCAAAGCCCACACCTGGTTCCCCAAACCAGGCAATCTCCGACTTATTGCCCGTAGCTAAAACTTCATCGGCATTCGGGGTGCACCATGTTTCGTTAACGGTCACATTCCAGCCATCAGGGCAAAAGTCGGTCAGACCGATGGCATTGAACTTATCTTCAGGAGCGGTGAAGGTCACGGTAACATTGAACGTCTCCCCTCTTCGCACTGTGTCAGGCAGCTTTCTAATAACGTCGATGAGGGCAGGAGTCGTTAGCGGCAGATAATCTTTGTTCAAACCACCTGTGATATTGTAAGGCGTGTCTCCAATGCCATCTCTGTTGATATCACTCCCACTATAGTCCGACCAGTGGTTGCCACCGAGGTAATGACCACCGATGATATTGATGCCGGGTGTCTTTGTGGTATTCCAGGCATTGGTTCCATCGTCATAGGCGTTGTTCGTGTTGTTGAAGTAGTTGTTGTAGATGGTGTTGTTACTCGAGGAATGCAGGTAGATGCCATCGCTGTTGTTTGAGGCGGAGTTGCTGGTGAACGTGTTGTTGCTGGAAAAATACAGCAAGATGCCGTCATAGTTGTTGTCTGAGGCGGTGTTGTTGGTGAGCGTGTTGTTGCTCGACTCATCCAACCAGACGCCGTGGTAGTCGTTGCTTGAGGCGGTGTTGTTGACGAGCTTGTTGTTGCTCGAATAATACAGGTAGATGCCGCAGTGGTAGTTGTTCGTCGCAGTGTTGTTGGTGAATGTGTTGTTGCTCGACTGCCACAGGTAGATGCCGTCGCTGTTGTCTGAGGCGGAGTTGCTGGTGAGCGTGTTGTTGCTGGAATAATACAGGTAGATGCCACGGTAGTTATTCATAACATTGTTATCAGACACGTTGCAATGCGCTGCGCTAGAAAGGTATATGCCAGCGTTATACGCTTCCGTGGCATTTTCCACCATGAACCCGGTGATGTTCACCCAGTCTGCAGTTACATTAAACACATGTTCATCTGGGTTTGATGCGTTCACGACGCAGTTCGCAGTGCCATTTTCAGATTGGAGGGTTATATTAGATATGCCCACATCCACGTTCTCGTGGTACGCGCCATCCTTAACGCAAACCGTGTCTCCGTCGATGGCATTATTGACCGCATCCTGAATGGGCGTGGCGCTGGCGTTGAAAGTACCTCCATCACGCCACCAGCCAGTGGTATTGACACAGATATCGCCACAACCGCAATTCAAGAGTGCGGAGGTGCGCAGGCGAATAGCTACATCATCATTTTTATTCAGTCCCAGGTCGTACCATGAACCGCTGGCACCACTGGAGCTGATGTATGTCCGTCCTGTTTCACTCGCTCCGTTCGGGTCGGCCGTGACAGGGAACTCGCTAGCGCTATTGGTGAACTTCACCACCACGATAACATCATCGCCATTGGTCAGCGGCAGGGGCGCGCTTAATGCCACCGAGTGGTACCCCGCCTCAGTGAAATTGTAGTTCAACTGGCTACGCAGCAGGTTGCTCAGCGATGACCCATCGAAGTCATCATAGATGTATATATCGACATCCGTGGTGGCATCCCAGGTCCAGAACTCCACACGGGTGGCACAAGTATTGTTGGACGGAGTGAAATTGCACAGCCCCCAGGCAGTGGTGGATGAATATCCCCAGGCACTGTCCCCACAATCATCGTCGTAGTACATGATTCCGCCGTTGTCATCGTAGTCCTGCCAGGAGTGCGTAAATGAGGAATACATACCGATATTTGCTGCACCATAGTGCATATAGAAATATCCGGCAGCACCCCAACCAGCACCCCAGGAATTCTTCACTATCCAGCCATCTCCAGGCAGGCCGGTCACCTGGTCGGGGGGAAGACTGTTACTCCAGCCCACAATCAACACGGCGTGGTTTGTACCCACCGCTGGAGATTTGGTGTAGTTGAAGGTGTACGAGCCATCATAGCCGCTATTGAACCCCTGGCCTGAGTCCACATATAGCGTGGTATAGACCGGCCCATAGGTCATAATATAGTTCTTCAGCACGTCGGTATCGGGTACCGAATCGGTCGATATGATTCTCCAGTCCAGCAGCGTCTTGTTATACGGACAGGAGGAGTTGCAGGCGACATCAACGGCTACATACGGGTCATCTGACTCCAGGACTATACCTTTCTGGGAGAACAGGCTGGCGAGCATCCTGTAGTTCCCTCCGTCGCAACTGCCCCAGCACTGCGCAGGACACCCATAGCTGTTTAGCTCGCGCCAGTTGCATTCCTTGGCATCGTTCTCGGAGGAGTTGACCGGAGCAGTGGTGTTAGTGTCGATTAATATCTTCGATTCGATATTGGCAATTGCGGCAAAGGCGTAGCAGGAACCGCAACCGCCCTGGTTCTTCACCGAGGTGACCTTATTTTGTGTGCGCCAATCAAATGAAGCTGGCGGTTGTCCCACCGGTGACCCTCCCGCCAGAGAGCCATCAGGCATTCTCTGCCCGGTAATATGGGAGAGGTCCATCGTTGGTGCTATGAACCCCGTTCCGTGTCCATCTATCACCGGAGGTGGCTGCTGCGGCGGCGGTGGCAGCCCCGGTGCCTCCTGTGGCACAGGTGGCTCAGCAGCCTGAGCAGGTAAATTATCACTGACCGGCATTACAGCGATGAGAAGGACGATAACACCGATAACAAACCCTAACCTTTTCATTTCAGCTTCCTTACATCACCTATGGCGATTTTCAGGGTTTAGACATATTATACCACCGAACTATGGGGAAAGGCGATATTTGTCAGTGCCCCGCCGGGATTGTACCGCTCCCGTTGGCTAATGGGCTCGCAATGACTCCCCCCTTCTGTCATTGCGAGGCAGTCCGTCACCTGACGGATGCCGAAGCAATCTCGTCGCTGATTCTCCCTCCCCTGGCGGGAGGGAGTTAGAGGGAGGGGGAAATTCACCCTCACCTTATTCCTCTCCCATCAAGGGAGAGGAGATTTTGGCGGGATTGCCGCACCCGTTGGCTAACGGGCTCGCAATGACCCTCCCTTCTGTCATTGCGAGGAAGTCCGTCAGTTGACGGACGACGAAGCAATCTCATGCCCACCGAGATTGCCGCGCTGTGCTCGCAATGACAATTAAAAAGGGGCTCGCAATGACAGGTAAAGAGTACTCGGAACAGCCATTACAATCCAAATCTCTTCATTATGACAACCAGCCCCTCCCGGTGGGAGGGGCTGGTTATATCCGCCTGATTACCCTGCTTCAGCTAGAAAACCGCCAGGAATGAAGCGACTCCATAGCCTTTCTCAACCCTTAATCATAGCCAACTTCCAGGCCATCCTATACAGTCGCCATACTTATGCCAATTAACGCTGAGCTTTCCAAAATCAGACCCATCTACGTAGCCATCACGGCTGAAGTCAACCTTAGGATTCCAAGACAGTGGAGGAGGACAACCCGGATAGCCATGCCAACCAACACTCAGCGGTCCAAAATCAGACCCGTCTATGTAATCATCATCACTGGCATCCCCCTCAACAAGAACACCAAAATCAGTTCTCCCGGGGACACTCAGGTCTACTCCCTGTACCAGATTACTCAAGCTGGTAAAACCCTTCACTGCAATATCATAGGTGCCAGGGGTAAGATTGCCAATCGTGAAGTTCCCACCAGCATCAGTGATCGTATGTGTCTTCATTGCTACTGTCTCATTCTGTGTGCCAGGGTCGAAGAATCTCACGGTAATATTGGTTGCCGGCAGACCCGAAAGGCCAACATGCCCTTCCAGAGTAGCGTTTACACCAGCAATCGGTGACACGGCAACGGCGTACTCTATCTCAACATGGAGAGGAAACATGGGACCGAGATAGGGCCCCACAGGCAACATGGAGTTGGGATTCGGGTTCAGACCTTGGAAGTTGACGATCGCGGGGTTCCCAGCGCCATAGTTTTGCAAAGCCCACCAGCCACCGGGGGTGAAGGAGGGAGTAACATTATAGATATCG
>Ga0307421_1002049_pt1 | contig 11624 bp, 7 predicted proteins | sample SalMarWE160270MG_FD_202163 | JGI IMG/M metagenome (GOLD analysis project Ga0307421, IMG submission 202163) | Salt marsh sediment microbial communities from the Plum Island Ecosystem LTER, Massachusetts, United States - WE1602-70 | ecosystem: Environmental > Aquatic > Marine > Intertidal zone >...
GCTGAAATATTACACGTCGCCGACGTCAATAAAATACTGCATGAATATCACCGAACAGGAAAAGGCAGAGACCCCGTCATTCATTTTTATGAGACTTTTCTGACAACATACGATCCCGAAATCCGTCAACGCCGCGGCGTTTATTACACCCCGGAAGCCGTGGTCGGTTATATCGTCCGTTCCATTCATGCAATCCTGAAGACTCATTTTGGTCTGGCGGATGGTCTTGCCTGCGAAGATGTAAAACTGCTTGATCCGGCCGGTGGCACATTGACATTTCCCGCTGAGGCCATTCGCCTGGCAGCCGATGAATTTAAGGAGAAATACGGCGAAGGCGGCCTGCACCGCTGGATCAGCAAACACATTCTTGCCGACTTTTACGCCTTTGAACTCATGATGGCTCCCTATGCTATTGGACATTTGAAGATGGGATTTATTTTTGATGAACTCGGTTACAAGATGGCGGAGGACGAACGCTTTAAACTTTATCTGACCAATACGCTGGAAATGGAAGAAATCAAGCAGATTGCCCTTCCTGGATTGAGTTCATTAAGCGAAGAATCGCATCTTGCAGGAAAAGTAAAAAAAGAACAGCCGGTGCTGGTGGTTTTGGGCAATCCGCCTTACAGCGGCATTTCCGCTAACATTAATGAATGGACAGAACGCTTACTCAAAGAAGATATTGACGGCACGCAAAGTTATTACAAAGTGGACGGTCAACCGCTCGGCGAGAAAAAGCTATGGCTGCAGGATGATTATGTGAAATTTCTGCGTTTCGCCCAATGGAAAATTCAGCAATCCGGTTACGGCATTGTGGGTATGATTACCAATCACGGTTATCTCGATAATCCCACGTTTCGCGGTATGCGTCAGAGTTTGATGAAAACCTTTGATGAGATTTACATTCTCGATCTGCATGGCAACAGCCTGAAAAAAGAAACCACCCCCGAAGGCGGGAAAGACGAGAATGTGTTTGATATCCGCCAGGGTGTGGCTATTTCGCTGTTTATCAAAAATAAAAAAGCCAGAGAGCCGAAAGTATTTCACCTGGATAAATATGGGTTACGAAAAGAAAAATACGAATGGCTGGATCAAAACGATTTTAATGAAAAAAATTATCTTGAGATTAAGCCTGCTTCACCCTGGCATTTCTTCATTCCCAGAAATACTTCACATATTCAGCAGTATTTAAAGTGGAAAAAGATTGATGAAATATTTCCGGTTAACGTAACCGGCATTGTGACCGCACGAGATAAATTTGTCATTGGCTTTGAAAAAAACGAAATCAAGAACAGGATACTTCAATTTAGAAATCTTTCTTTGCCGGATGAAATAATTAAACAAACATATAATCTTAAAAATACCAGGGGCTGGAAAATATCAGCAGCCAGAAAGAAATTATCAGAAGATTCCGATTGGGATTTATATTATCAAAAGATTCTCTATCGCCCCTTTGACATTAGAACAATTTATTATACTGATAAAATGATTGATTGGGGAAGACCTGAAGTCATGCGCCATATGTTGGAAGAAAATATTGGCTTATGTTTCATGAGACAATATTCAGGCAATATGCCTTATTCTCACTTTTTAGTATCGGAACAGATGGTTGACAATCGCACCTTTTTCAGCAGCAAAGGTATTATTCAACAAGCTCCTTTATATCTCTATCCAAGCAAAAACAATAACGACATTTTCGACCAACATAAAACCGAAAAAGAACCGAATATTCCACCGGCCCTGTTTGACAAATTATCATCCCACTATGGGCAGAAACCCACACCGGAAGATATCCTCTATTACATCTACGGCGTATTTTACAGCAACATCTACCGCGAAACCTACGCCGAGTTCTTAAAGATTGATTTCCCCCGCGTTCCTTTTACAGCCGATTACAACCTGTTCAAGAAAATGGGTGAACTTGGCAAGGAACTGGCTGATTTGCACCTGCTCAAAAGTCCGGCGCTCTCTCCGCCGGTTGCCAAATACCAGGGCAGCAGCGATAACGACCGGGTTGAAAAGATTACCTATAAAGAAGATGAGCAGCGTATTTACATCAACAAAGATAAATATTTTGAAGGCATCTCGCCGGAAGTCTGGAATTATCACATCGGCGGATACCAGGTTTTAAACAAATATTTGAAGGATCGAAAAGGTCGAATAATGGACGAAGCGCCACATTATTGCCGCATCGTTACCGCCTTGAGTAAAACCATAGATATTCAAGAAAAGATAGATGAAATTTATCCGGAAGCAGAAAAGGAACTTGTTGATTTTTAACACAGGAAAATACAATAAATAAACCACCACATAACCTGCATCAACCTGACCGCAGGGGCTGTGCGGTTTTTTCAGTTTTGCAGTCCGCATCAAGTTTTTTGGTTTTTAAAAGTCTGTGCCCCGCAAGCCTGCGGCAGGTTTAGGGGTTAGCGATAAAGAGTAATAATGATGCACCCATTTAGAAACGGAGACACATTTGCGACTTTTCAGAATATAGTCGATTCCGTAACTACCGAAATCAATTCGCTTGATAATGAGTATGTATTGAAGGCCTCGCAAACTGAACTTGAAGAACATTTCACGGAAAAGGTTCTTATTGAACCCTTAGTTCTCCATTCTGATAAACGATATATTAAAAACCAATCAGGTACTCAAATTGATGTTAGTCATGATTTCAGGAGAGCAGTGTTTCCTGGAGAAAGGGCTGTTGTACGAGGAACAAGAATTGATATTGCCATTCCCTTTGAGGGCAACCCCATGCTTTGGAAAATTCGGGCATCTACTTTTAGTATGGGAGGCTATCCTGACATAGAAATACAAAATAATGAGGTTCTTTTCAGCATAAGCTTCCCTGATGACTCTGCCCAATCAGATCAACTTCGATCTGATATTGAACAAAACACAAAATCGCTTGAAGAAGCCGTTGCTTACTTGAAAAACGACGTAACCAATCACAATAATTCTGCTCCAAACACTTTAAAACAAGTATTAGCAAGAAAGCGAACCCTTGCTCAATCAACTACTGGAGCCATTGCCGCTTTGGGGATTCCGGTAAAGAGAGTCGATGCAGAACCGACTTTTGTAATTCCTACCAAAAGAAGAACCAGGCCAGCAAGACGACCCGCAGTTGAAACAGGGGAATACAAGCCTGAGCCGATCTTAGAAGAAAAAGAATATCAACATATTTTAGAAATATTAAAGAGTATGTCGCTTGTAATTGAGCGTAATCCATCTTCTTTTGCTTTACTTGACGAAGAGTCAATAAGAGATCACTTTCTTCTGCAGCTTAACGGTCATTATGAAGGAGGAGCTACCGGAGAAACCTTTAACGCATCTGGCAAGACCGATATACTAATCAGAGAAGAAAATAAAAACGTATTCATTGCTGAATGCAAGTTTTGGCATGGTCAAAAGGCATTCGGTGAGGCAGTAGATCAACTGCTTGGCTATCTTACGTGGAGAGATTCTAAATGTGCTCTCCTTATTTTCAATAGAACAAAAGACTCAAATGCTGTAAGGGGCAAGATGCATGAAGCTATGGAATCCCTACCGGTGCATCGCAAGACTGTATTCCACCAAGAAGACGGTGAGTTCCGCTACGTACTTATAAAGGAATCAGAACCCGGAAAGGAAATAATCGTCACGACGCAGCTTTATGAGATCCCAACAGCCAAATAATAAGTTGGCTAACAAACGCATGCACACGGATCACAAAAAGCGCCGCTCGTTCCTCGCTCTGCTTTTTGTGCCCGGTGATGCGAGGCGTTGGCTCCCGATATAATGCTATTGAATATCTTTGAGAAACTTATGAACTATGCTATGATTCAATCATGAAAAAACATATTTACATTGAAACGACTGTGGTGAGTTATCTAACTTCCAAGCCTAGCAGAGATCTCATGGTTGCCAGTCATCAAGAGGCTACTCGGGAGCTTTGGGAAAAGCTATCAATAAAATATAAATCCTTTGTATCAGCACTTGTATTTCAAGAGGCTGGTAAGGGGGATCAAAATCAAGCAGAGATGAGGCTGGCTGCTATGGCTAATTTCCCTATGATCGATATTGACGATGAAGCTCGATCTCTTGCCGAAAAGATTATAGCTAAAAAGGGGATTCCTGGGGAATATCCAGAAGATGCTCTTCATATAGCAGTTGCGGCAGTTAATGGTATAGACGTTATCATCACATGGAACTTCGCTCATCTCAATAATCCTTTTACTCGCAAAAAGATAAGAATGATCGTAGAAGCAGAAGGATATAGTTGTCCTGAGATATGCTCACCCGAAGAACTTTTGGAGGCAGAAAGATGAAAGATCCTATCGTTGAAGAAGTGCGAAAGCACCGAAATGAACATGCGCAAAAATTTAATGGAGAACTATCAAAAATTTGTGCGGACTTGCATCGTGTTCAGGAAACTTCAGGGCATGACGTTGTTCGTCTTGCACCGAAAAAGATTGAGCCAACAATTCGCTCCAGCCGACGCGCTAAATCGCGCGACTTCATGTTGAAATGAAGGACAAAGCGCTTCACCCATTCGCAGTAGCTTCGCTCCGTGCGAATCGAATAGTGTCGCCGCCGCATCACATCGCGCATATCATCAAGAATCTCACTTGACATAGCTTTCTTCCTATTTTATCGTGTTTTTCATGGTCAGAAAGAATATACTATATTGAATATTGAAAGCAAGCAGATTTGCCTGTTTGTCTATTCAATATCAGGATATCAGGCAAAATTGCCTTATACGTAAATGTTCGGCATGAGGGGGAGAATATGGATGAACAAGACAAAAGAATCCAAGAAATTTTAGGGTCAAATCATGATCGCAACATACAAAACGCGTTAAAGTATCTTGATTACTTAAAAAAGGCAATTAAACGTCCTTGTCACCTAACAGGTTCGGAAGATTTTCCTTGGGAAGAGCCATATGTACCTGGTGGTTGGGATCAAAAGGAATATGAAGAGCTTAAAAAAGACAATCCATCTTACAAAGATGAGTATGAATTAGTTGAATTATTGGAATCGGAAGATGGCGATGAGGAAATCTTTGCGAAAGTCAAAAGAATAAAAGATGAAAAGATTTTCGAAATTGGTTTGTCATGGTTGAAGTGCACAGCCTCAAAACATATGAATTATCAGCTCATTAATGACTATGCTGTATGGCACGATAACTATTAAAAGCACTGCCGAACAAGCAAGTGGAGCTGACGGCTATTATCAGGCGGCTCAATCAATTCAAGCATTTTTTGATTTTCATGAGCACTTTTAATTTTCCATGCTTCAATCCGCCGCAGCTCACCTGCACGTTAGCCCTCAAAGATACCGATGCGATGGTAGAGAATTTGCACTCAAGTAAAAAAGGCAGGCTATGGCGAAAAAACAAGCTGTTACGAAGAACGCAAAGAGCATCGAGGAAAACCTATGGGATTCCGCTGACAAGCTGCGGGGTAGTGTCGAGTCTTCTGAATACAAACATGTCGTTCTGGCCTTGATCTTTCTCAAATTTGCCAGCGACCGTTTTGAACACCGCCGGGCGGAGCTGATTGAAGAGGGCAAGGAAAAATACATCGACATGGTGGAATTCTACGCCATGAAGAATGTCTTCTATCTGCCGGAAGAATCGCGCTGGAGCTATCTCGTCAAGAATGCGAAACAGAATGACATCGCTGTAAAGATCGATACCGCCCTGCACACCGCCGAGAAGAGCAACAAGGCACTGCAAGGCGCTTTGCCAGACAATTACTTTTCCCGCCTGAATCTCGATGTGAGCAAGCTGGCGGCATTGCTTGACACCATCAACAATATCCATACGCTCAAGGACGAAGATCAGGATATCATTGGCCGAATCTATGAGTATTTCCTGAGGAAGTTTGCGATCAAGGAGGGCAAAGGGAAAGGCGAGTTCTATACGCCAAAGAGCATCGTCAATCTGATTGCGGAAATGATTGAACCGTATCAGGGAATTATCTACGACCCCTGTTGCGGCTCGGGCGGAATGTTTGTCCAGTCCTTGAAGTTTGTTCAATCCCATCAGGGCAATACCAAAAACATCTCCATCTATGGGCAGGAAGCCATATCCACAACCTACAAACTTGGGAAAATGAACCTCGCCATCCGGGGTATTTCTGGAAATCTGGGGGATGTTGCCGCTGACACCTTTTCGCGCGATCAGCATCCAGACCTCAAGGCCGACTACATCATGGCCAACCCACCATTCAACCTGAAAGACTGGCGTGCAGCAGATGAATTGACCAACGACCACCGCTGGTCCGGTTACGATGTGCCACCAGTCAGCAACGCCAATTACGGCTGGATTCTGCACATGATTTCCAAGCTCTCCGACAACGGCGTTGCAGGGTTTATCCTCGCCAACGGCGCACTATCCGGAGGGGGAGAAGAATACAAAATTCGGCGCAAGATGATCCAAAATGACCTGATCGAAGCCATCATCGTTCTCCCGAGGAACATGTTCTACACCACCGACATCAGCGTAACACTCTGGATACTCAACAAAAACAAAAAGAAACGTACAGCAAGGCTGAATGGTATCACCAAAGAATATCGCAATAGAAGCGGGGGAATTCTCTTTGTTGATCTCCGGCGGCGCGGTTCGGAGTATGAAAAGATGTTCATTCAACTTACCCCCGAAGACATCAGCCCCATTGCCGCCAACCTCCACAACTGGCAGCAGATTGATTGCGACAAAACATACAAGAATATTCCCGAATATTGCTACGCCGCCACGGTCGAGGAAATCAAAGCCAACGACTATTCGCTTGTTCCCAGCAAGTACATTGAATTTATTGACCGCGACGGTGAGGTTGATTTCGACAAGGAAATGAAACGTATCCAGAAAACCTTCAAGGCCATTCTTGCCGAAGAAGCCGAGTCCCAATCAGAACTAAAAAAGGCATTCAAGGGGCTGGGCTATGAAATCTAATTACAAACGACTCGGCGACTATATCCAGCTTGTGGATGTGCGAAATAGAGACAATGCCATCGGTGAGGACAGACTTCTCGGCATCAACATCAACAAGCAATTCATGCCATCGGTTGCTAATGTATCGGGGACGGATTTGGGGAAATACAAAGTTATCCACAAAGGTCAATTTGCTTACAGTGCAATGCAGGTTGGTCGAGATGAATGTGTTCGTGTTGCATTGTTCGCAGATAGCGTCTCAGCGATTATTTCACCAGCTTATCTTGTTTTTGAAGTGAAAAATGAATCGGAAGTATTTCCTGAATATCTGATGATGTGGTTTCGGCGATCAGAATCAGATCGGTATGGCTGGTTTATTAGTGACAGTAGTGTTCGTGCCAGCTTGGAATGGGAACGTTTTTGTGATATCGAAATCCCTATTCCCGACATTAGCGAGCAGCGGCAGTATGTGGCATTATACAAGGCTCTCCAGAAGAACCAGCAAGCCTACGAAAAGACTCTCGGCGACCTGCAGCTGATTTGTGATTCATTCATGGAAGCTATGAAGAATAAATATCCACACGAAACACTTGGCAACTACATTCAGCTGTCTGCTGAACGTAACCATGATTTAGCCACCGATAATTTGCGAGCTATCAGTGTGTCTAAGAAGTTCATGGCAACTAAATCCGACAAGGACAAACTGAATCTGACCAGCTATAAGTTGATCCATCCCCGCCAGTTTGGCTATGTCACCGTCACTTCACGCAACGGAGACAAAATTTCCATTGCCATATTGGAAGATGCGAACTGCATTGTTTCAAGTACGTACTGTGTATTTGGGGTCACGGACAAGACTGTTCTTTTACCCGAATATCTTTTCCTGTGGTTTAAGCGTGCTGAGTTTGATCGCTACGCACGGTTCCACTCCTGGGGTAGCGCGCGGGAAACATTCGACTGGGCGGACATGTGCAACGTAAAACTGCCCATCCCCGACATTGACGTTCAGGAAAGTATTGTGGCGATCCATCACACGCTGGAAACTCGAAAACGTTTGAATAACGAATTGAAAGCGCAAATACAAAACCTCTGCCCCATCCTGATGCGTGGCGTAGTGGAGTGCATGGCATGAGCGGCTTCACGGAAGAAAAACTCGAACTGGCTATCCTTGAGCTATTGGGCAAAGAGGGCTACCCGCATGTATATGGCGGCACCATCGAACGGGCGACCGGTGATGTGTTGTTCAGAGACGACCTGCGCGAGTATTTATCCAGCCGTTATGCTACCGATGGCATTACCGAAGGCGAAATCGAGCACATTATCCGGAGGCTGGATTCATTTTCGGCAGCTGACCTGTATGAATCTAACAAGGCCATTATGAAAATGGTCTCGGATGGCTTTTTGCTGAAGCGCGAGGATCGCAGCAGGAAAGACCTGTATGTCGAGTTGATTGACTATCGGGGCATCACAGAGCATCGCCACCCCAAGCAGGGCGAAGTGCCTACGGTGGTGGCTGAAGATCCGGCGCTGTACAACGCCCCATGCAACATCTTCAAAGCGGTCAACCAACTGGAAATCGTCGGTACTGAAAAGCGAATACCCGATTGCATTGTATACATCAACGGTCTGCCTCTGGTGGTGTTTGAATTCAAGAGTGCCATTCGCGAAGAAGCGACTATTCACGATGCGTATGTGCAACTGACAACCCGCTATCGCCGGGATATCCCGGAGCTTTTCAAGTACAACGCCATCTGCATTATCAGCGATGGCGTGAACAACAAGGCGGGCTCTTTCTTTGCTGACTACGAATTCTTCTATGCGTGGCGCAAGACCGATGGCGGGGAACTGATTGAAAAGGACGGGATAGACTCGCTTTACACCATGGTTGCGGGGTTATTCAACCAGAACCGGTTGCGGGATATTGTCCGGAACTTTATCTATTTCCCCGACACATCCAGCCATGATGTGAAAATCGTCTGCCGCTATCCGCAATATTACGCCGCCCGTAAACTCTACGACAACATCAAGACCCACCGCCGCCCCGCTGGCGACGGCAAGGGCGGAACCTATTTTGGCGCTACCGGCTGCGGGAAAAGCTACACCATGCTGTTTTTGACCCGCTTGCTGATGAAGAGTCTCGATTTTTCAAACCCCACGATTGTGTTGATTACCGACCGCACTGATCTGGACGACCAGCTGACGGGACAATTCATCAACGCCAAAGGCTTTATCGGTGATGATGCTGTGGTCAGTGTAGAAAGCCGGGCGCACTTGCGGCAGTTGCTCAAAGGACGACATAGTGGCGGTGTTTTTCTGACGACGGTTCACAAATTCACCGAAGACACAAAATTACTCACGGATCGTGCCAATGTCATCTGCATATCCGATGAAGCTCACCGCAGCCAGGTCAATCTCGACCAGAAGGTGCGTATTACCGAAAACGGCGTTCAACGTACATACGGGTTTGCCAAGTATCTTCACGATTCACTGCCCAACGCCACCTATGTTGGCTTCACGGGTACGCCCATCGACGCGACACTCGATGTCTTTGGCGAGGTGATAGACGCTTACACTATGACCGAGTCCGTGAAGGATGAAATTACGGTGCGGATTGTCTATGAGGGTCGCGCCGCTAAGGTGCTGCTTGACAACAGCAAACTTCAGGAAATTGAGACGTATTATGCGCGATGCGCGGAAGAGGGCGCCAGTGATTATGCCATCGAAGAAAGCAAGAAGGCCAATGCGCAGATGAACTCGATCCTTGGCGATCCGGATCGTCTCAGGGCAGTCGCCGGGGATTTTGTGAAGCATTACGAAAAGCGTGTCAACGAAGGCGCGACGGTCAAAGGCAAGGCCATGTTTGTTTGCAGCAGCCGTCTAATTGCTTACGAGCTTTACAAGGAGATCATTGCCCTGCGCCCAGAATGGGTTGAAGTAAAAGCCTGCGAAGACGGGGCTGTTCTGTCGGATAAAGACCGTCGGGAGATCAAACCGATGGAGCGCATCAAGATGGTGATGACACGCGGCCAGGATGACCCCAAAGAGCTTTACGACCTGCTCGGCAGCAAGGACTACCACAAGGAATTGGATCGGCAGTTCAAGAACGAGAAATCTAATTTCAAGATAGCCATTGTGGTGGATATGTGGCTGACAGGCTTCGATGTGCCATGTTTGGATACACTTTATATCGACAAACCCGTTCAGCGGCACAACCTGATCCAGACCATTTCACGTGTGAATCGTAAATACGGCAGCAAGGAAAAGGGCCTTGTAGTTGACTATATCGGCATCAAGAAACAGATGAACCTTGCGCTGGCTCAGTATTCAAAGGCTGACAGCACGAATATCGAGGAAATTCAGCAGTCGATTGTTGTGGTGAAAGACCATCTTGATCTTTTGGCGCGGCTGTTTCACAAATTTGATATGCGTCCGTATTTCGCAGGGAAACCATTGGAACAGCTTCATTGCCTCAATATGGCCGCCGAATTTGTGCAAATAACGGACAAGATTGAAAAGCGATTTATGGCACTTGCCAAGCGCCTGAAAGCCGCCTACGACATCTGCTGCGGAAGCGATGCTTTCACGCAAGACGAGCGCGACCATATCCACTTCTATATGGCAGTGCGGTCAATCGTATTTAAATTAACCAAAGGTGATGCGCCGGATTTAGCTCAGATGAACGCCAAAGTCCAGGAAATGATTAAGGAGGCATTGCAGAGCGACGGCGTGGAAGAGATCTTCAAGCTTGGAAAAGACAGCGCGAAGGAAGTCGATCTTTTTGATGACGAATATCTGGCTAAACTTGAAAAAATCAAGATGCCGAATACCAAGATCAGACTCCTGCAACAGCTTCTCAAACGAGCAATCGAAGATTTCAGGAAAGTCAACAAGACCAAGGCTGCGGACTTTTCGAAGATGTTCAAAGCCTTAGTGGATAAATACAACGAACGAAAAGAGCAAGATGTTCTGGTGAGTAATGTTCTCGAAGATTTCACGGATGAGATTATCGACCTTTACCAAGCACTCAAGAAGGAGAAAGAATCCTTCTCCGACCTTGGGATCGATTTCGAGGAGAAGGCCTTTTACGACATCCTGAAGGCTCTGGCCCACAAGTATGATTTCGAGTACCCGGACGAGAAACTTATTCCCCTGTCAAAAAGAGTCAAGGAAGTGGTGGATGATAAGGCAAAATATACCGACTGGAGCCGAAGGGATGATATCAAGGCCGAACTGAAGGTTGACCTTATCATTCTCCTTGCCGAGCATGGCTATCCGCCAGTAGACAGGGATGAAGTGTACAAAGAGATATTTGAACAGGCAGAGAACTTCAAGAAATACCAAAATGAAAAGAAGGGCTAACAATGCGATGCACCTGCCGCCATTCCGCTGCGCTCCATGGCGGCAGGTGAGCTTTAGCGTTGGCTCCCGATATAATGCTATTGAGTATCTTTGAGAAACTTATGAACTATGCTATGATTCAATCATGAAAAAACATATTTACATTGAAACGACTGTGGTGAGTTATCTAACTTCCAAGCCTAGCAGAGATCTCATGGCTGCCAGTCATCAAGAGGCTACTCGGGAGCTTTGGGAAAAGCTATCAATAAAATATAAATCCTTTGTATCAGCACTTGTATTTCAAGAGGCTGGTAAAGGGGATCAAAATCAAGCAGAGATGAGGCTGGCTGCTATGGCTAATTTCCCTATG
>Ga0307421_1002050_pt1 | contig 11615 bp, 7 predicted proteins | sample SalMarWE160270MG_FD_202163 | JGI IMG/M metagenome (GOLD analysis project Ga0307421, IMG submission 202163) | Salt marsh sediment microbial communities from the Plum Island Ecosystem LTER, Massachusetts, United States - WE1602-70 | ecosystem: Environmental > Aquatic > Marine > Intertidal zone >...
TGGCCCTGCACAGTAGGTTTTTATCCCTCATAAGTCTTAGCACCCTTTTATGGTTTACCTTCAGCCCCTGACGGTGAAGCTGGGCTGTAATCCTCCTGTAACCATAGGAGGGAAAGTCCAGGGCGATCTCCTCAATCTTTTCAGCAAGTTCCATATCAGGATGTTTTTTACTCTTGGGCTTGTAGTAGTAAGTTGATCTCGGTATCCCCACTATCTTGCACCCCCTTGCCGCCGATCCCAGTCTTGCGAGGTTACTATGGATGAAGACTCTTTTTTTTCCTTTGTATCAAGGTCCCTTATCTTCTTTAGCATCTCGTTTTCCAGGGTGAGCTTTCCTACTAATCTCTCAAGATCTCTAATCTTAAGCTCCAGTCTTGCCATATCCTGTGAACTTACATTTTCAAAGAACTTTCCGGCTTTGTAGTCCTTTTTCCACCGGCTTATCAGTATAGGCGATATCTTGTGCTCTCTTGCCAGCTCTGCCTGGGTTGCTGATCCCGAAAGTATCGACTCTACTACTTGCTTCTTGAAGTCATTCGAAAAGCTTCTTCTTTCTCTTACCATCTGATGAGACCTCCTATCTCTTGTTTTTATCAGTCTCATCAGCTATTGTATCTTTAAGTTAATATACTGTCTAACAGGAGGGGTTCACCCCAGTCAATGATAATTGATTGAATTTTTAAAGTAAATGGCTATTTATAGTTTTTTGTACAATTTTAACAATTAATACAGTTTTTTACTAAAATTCCTTATGCGTAAAATGGTAAAAAATGATTGATATCGAAAAAAACAGTAATTTCTTTAAAAGAAATAAAGTAAATATTTTTATAATTTTGATCTATATAATCTTGCCCCTGATTTTTTTTAAAGATATTCAAAATATAAATTCGGTTATTTTCAGTTCCGGCGATGCGCTTGATTATATCTCACAGAAGTATATCTCATTAGATGCATTAAAGGATTTTGAGAGGGTTTTTTGGAATGGTTATAATAACTGCGGAGTGCCATTCGAAGACAGTTATTTTTTTTATCCCATAACATTTATTTTGGATTTAATCTTTCCATTGCCACTTGCTTTTAATTTACAAATACTTCTGCACTATTCGCTGGCCGGTATTTTTATGTTTTTATTTTTGAATGAGTACAAGCTTGATAAATTGGCCAGTTTCACGGGTGGTATGATATTCATGTTTAGCGGACTGATGGTTTCCAATAAGAGTACTTCTATGGCCCAAACCATAATCTGGTTTCCATTGATACTTCTTTTTTTAGAGAAATACAGGAAGTCCAGGAGAATAGAATTTATAATCATCGCTTCTATATTCTATAGCCTGTCATTCTTCGGCCACATACAGATATTTTTATATGGCTCGATGGTAATATTATTATATGTGATATTCTATACGTTTATATACAAAGGCGGTAGAAATTATTATTTTTTACTCTCATTTATAATCTTTATTGTTGCTATTTTAATTGACGGCTTTGCTTTAGTTGAAATCACTCATGGAATAAGCAGCAGTTTAAGGGGTACCGTCGATCAGGCTTATGATTTTTTCAGCATAGGTTCTCTCAGCCCAAAATTACTTCCGATCTTAATTTTTCCCTATTTTTTTGGTTCGAAGCACCCTGATATCAGTGGAATACCGCATTTTTTCAGATGGTTTGGGCAGGAGGACAGCCTGGCGATGTTTATTTATTTTGGTATTACAACTATTCTTTTGTTTGTATTCGGAATTTTTAAGAAAAACAAGCATAAATTTTTCTGGATCTTCATTATGGTATTTTCGCTGCTTCTGGTCTTCGGTAAGTATACTCCACTTTATAGATTGATGTACCATGTCCCTTTTTTCAACATGGGCAGGAACCCTACCAGAAACTGGTTTGAATTCGGGCTGGCGTTTTCAATACTGTGCGGCCTGGGTTTTGATTATTTTATAAAATTGGATAAAGATAAGGTTAAAAAAATTGTTGTTGGACTTATTGTTTTTTTAAGTTCAATATTTGTCGGTTTTTTCATATTCTATATATTTTTTAATTCCGGATTTAAGGATAATATTATTAATTTTTACAGGCCAGTCTTAAGGTTTTCATATTTCGATGGAAGGGATATAGGAGAAATTTTAAAGGAAAGTATTAAACTTACAAACTACTCAATTTATATGCCGCTAATTATAATAATTATTACGATTGCTCTTCTTGTTCTGGTTTTATTCAGGAAAAATAAGATCGTATATATTTTAATAATTGCATGCATATTTCTTGATTTATATTCTTACGGTCATTTTGATGAAAATAACAGTAAAAACATTTTTATTCCGAAAGGGGAAGTGGAATATTCCCAGGATCTGGAATTTCTGGGTAAAAAAGATGAATTATTCAGGATTTTTCCTGTAGCTGAACTTTCTGAAGCGTACATATACATTCGCAATAGAAGTATTTATTACGAGTTGTATTATGTCTTTGGGTACGGGTACACTAATCCGGAATTTAATTATATAACTATACTGGAAGATAATTCATTTGAAAGGAATCCAAACTGGGAAGAATCTTTATGGAAGAGTTCCCTAAAGAATAACATTATTATATCAATGCTCAATACCAAATATATAGTGCTTCCCAGGCAGGATAATATCAATGATTTTATGGGCAGTATAAGCAAGTCATTTAAAAAGGATACAGGATTTGTTCTTGGTAAAAGCACATATGGTAAAGCAGAATTTAATGGCTCCGGGCTTTCACCGGATGGAACTGAAATAATAATCAGTGAAAGTCAAAATAAACTTAAGATCTACAAAGCTCCAGTAGATATTGAAAGTAATGAGGATTATATAATTAGTTTTGAGATAAAAAGGGATGAGGAGTTGGATGATAGCATACATTTTGACTTTTATGGGAGCGGTTATGATAGTCCCGATCAGGAATTTACCCTGGCTCCGGATGATATCACAGAAGAATATATAAAAGTAAGTAGAGTTATTAATTCTGAAGAAATTCCTCCGGGTACTGATATATTTTTTAGAATATTTACTGACTCTGGAGGTGATATCTCAGTTAAATATTTAGAAATTTACCAGGCTGAAAAATATCAAAACTATGAGATCAGATACAGTAATGATGATGTCCTTGTGCTGGAGAATAAGAATTTTATCCCCAGGTTTTATTTTGTAAGCGAAGTGGAGAGTGTTGAAGATTTAGGGGAGGTGAAAAACATACTATGGGAAAAGGACATTGTTTATGATTCCGATAGGTTCGACCCGAAAGAAACAGCACTGGTGCAGGATGCGGATTTCAGCAAGAGGAGTTTTAATACAGAAAACTCAAGCGTAAATATAATTGAATATAAAAATCACCAGGTAACATTGGAAACCAGCTCAGAGGAGGATTCATTTTTAGTATTTTCAGATAATTACTATCCAGAATGGAAAGCACTTATTGATGGTGTGGAGACCAAAATTTATAGGACAAATGGGATAATTAAGGGTATTTATATTCCAAAAGGTACGCATGAGTTAGAGTTCAATTATACTCCCAAGTATTATTTGCCTACTGTTATTATTAGTCTGTCTTCTTTTGTGCTAGTAGTGGCAGGTATAATAGTCCTGTTATTTAGACGAAAAAAGAGGTCTATGAATTAGTTTTATTATCAATAACTATTTAGTATAATTTTTCCATGCAGGCAAGCTTGCTTAAAATATTCATTCATTTTAAGTTTATATAATGCATAATATTTATGTTCCCAAGAGTACATATATCAAAAATGATATAAAATCTTTTATTTACTTTATTTTATTCTTTACAGTATTTTTTCTATATGGCAAAACACTGATTTATAGCAACCTGGCAATCCTTTTTCTGGTAAATACTTTAATTTTAATCGTTTTTTTATTATCTGTTTATAAGATTAAGTGGGGATTTTATTTATTTGTCTTTTTTATACCACTGCTGAATTCACTGACTGTTATTCTTCAGGTTAAAAGAATAGATATCATTTTATTTTTATTTTTCTCACTTTTTTTGGGTTTTTATATAAATATTCTTAAGAATGAATTAAAGGGTCATTATCTATATAGTCACGGCAACAGGACATTAGAATTCTTTAAAGATTCGGAAATTACCAAGCCGGCTGTAATTTTTATTATTATTTCTGGTATATCCTGTCTTATTACCATTTTTCGTTATTCAAATTTTTATCCTTTGATAACGCATAGATATTATGACCTAATTGTGAATATAAATGGGATAAATTCTACCTATTCAATATTATGGACAATACAATTTTTTTTTAATGGTATTATTGGACTTGGATTATTCTTTATTATTTTTTATATCCTGGATGATGTTAAAGATATCATCAGAACAGTTATTATCTTACTATTTTCCAATTTTATTTTTACTATAATCGGATTTTACCAGTATTTTTTCAATCCGTATTTTGGCAATACTGGTCAATGGGCTTATGATAGGATCAATGCGACTTTTACTGATCCAAATGCCCTGGGCAGTTATATAGTAATGGCATTTCCTATCTATATAGCAGTTATAATATTCTTTAAAAGATGGTATCTTAGAACGCTTTTTATTTTTTTATTATCTACTTTTTTAGTAATAGCAGCGTTTAATGGTTCCAGAAGCGCATTTTTAGGAATAATTTTATCATCGTTTATTTTTTTTGTTATAGGTTTATTAAAATTAATAAAGGTAATTGTAAGAAAGTCTAAATCCTCTTTGAGGCTCAAGCGGTTATTTACCGTATTGGGTGTAATAGTACTGGTAATAATAGTAGTGTTTTGTTCACTTTTTATATCTCTTTTGTCAATACGTATTGAACTGAAGGATATGTACCGGCCGGAGACAAACATAGCTTTATTTAACAGGATATTAAATACTATCTGGATGAGTTATAACGTTTATAGACAGGAAGGCATTATCGCAGGATTAAAATCGATTTCATCCGAGAGATTTTTTCTCTGGGATCAATCCTTGGAGATGTTTAAAGACTATCCGAATTCAGGTGTAGGTGTAGGTGCTTATGTTATTGAGTTACCTGATTATTATGTTAGAAGCTATGGTGAAGTAAAAATAGTAGATTTTGCTGGAAATTATTATTTACAAATATTATCAGAGCTAGGAATTCCGGGGTTATTTTTAATTTTATTTATTTTTTATATTATTATTAGAAAAGTATTTACTTACTTCAGAAGACCAGAGAGAATAAAAAGGAAAAGTGACCATGACTGGCTACTTACTGGATTATATATTTCTTTTATTTCTATGGTCGTTGTTTTATTTCTGGGGCCACATACCGATTTCAATGAGATTCAGCTTACATTCTGGCTGGTGGCAGGCTTAATGTTCACTTATATAACAATAAAAGAGAGGGCACAGGGAAATAAACCCGGTGATAAATTTCCGGGCGTATTAGAAAATAAAAATAATAGTAAAAATAGATTTGATATTGCCCAGAGAATAAGTCTGATGGTAATTATTTTAATTTTTTCAACAAGTCTCCTGACCGGTTCTTTCACCAGTCTTTCCATTAATGTCAAGCAAGATCTATGTAGCTGGGAAAACAGTTATGGATTTTATGAAGAGGAGAGTACTAATAGCAGAAGTTACAGGTGGACAAATATTGATGCCAGTGAAGTCATTGATAGGCAGGGCAGGGTTATGATCGTGCCTCTTAGAGCAGGAAATCCTGATATATATGAAGATGATATTTTTGTGAGGTTTTATATTGATAACTTCTTAGTAAAAATAGTAAGATTAAAAGATGATAACTGGCGTGATATTAGGATAAATATCCCTGATACAGGTAGGAAAAATATGACTTTTACTGTTTCAGCTAGCAGGAGCTGGAGCCCTAAGGAATGGAAAATATCCACTGACAGCAGAGAACTGGGTGTCATGATAGGAGAAATTAGATTCACAGATGGTTAGTGTAATTTTTAGTTTTAGTAATTAATGATACTGGTGTAAAATTATATATTATTAAATAGTATTGGTATATTCAAGGGTGATATAAATATTTAAAGAAGAAGACCCCAAAAACTTTGTTGAGGGATTTAAAAGAGAAATTCGCAAGAAAGTAGAAACAGAGAAAGAAAGTAAAAACAAATTAAAAAAAATAAATAAAACTAGCTCTGACCATTTTCTATCAACAAAAGAGGATAATCTTTATGACAGTTTGAATGAAGCTGAACGTAATGCAAATATAGGGTCAGCTATTCCTTCTCTAAATAAACTATTTATTTTAAAAAGAATTGTGTATAGCTGGTCTATTAAAATTCTTTTTAAAATTTTAAAGGTAATTACTATAAATCAAAGGAATTTCAATTTATCCGTTCTGAATGCTTTCCGCAGTAATATTGATGCTCATAACAATCTTAAGTTAAGATTCGCTGAAGCAAAAACTCGATCAGATACCAGGACTGCAGAACTGGAAAGAAGGTTGGGACAGCAGGGTATGGAAATAGATAAGCTTCAAAAAACAGTGGATTACCTAAAGTATAATTTAGCTCAATTGAAATATGAAGCAAATAACATTTCTAAAGATACCAAAAAGAAAAGTGGAAGAAAATTGCAAAGTTTGACAGATGAAGTCAATCATAGTTTGGATTCTTTTTTTGTTTTTTTAGAAGATAATTTAAGAGGCAGCCGAGAAGAAATAAAAAGACGACTTAAGGTTTATCTTCCTATTATAAAAAAGGCAGGTGTGGGATCCAAGAGTTCTCCTATATTGGATATTGGATGCGGCCGGGGTGAGTGGCTGGAATTGCTAAAAAATAAAGGCTTATATACAAGAGGTTTAGATCTAAACGGGATCATGGTAAAAATTTGTAAAGAACTTGGATTCAATGTTGTACAAGATGAAGCTCTATCTTATTTAAAAGGTCTAACCGATAATAGTCTGGGAGCAGTTACCGGATTCCATTTAATCGAGCATTATGGATTTGAATTTTTAATCAAGTTAATAGAAGAAATCTTACGTGTATTAAAGCCAGGAGGTTTGGTAATATTGGAGACTCCTAATCCTAGTAATGTTCTTGTAGGTAGTTGCAGTTTTTATCTGGATCCCACTCACAATAAACCGTTACCAAGTACACTTATTAAACTAGTTTTAGAATCCCTTGGTTTTAATAAAGTGAAGATTATTAATATTAATCCATACAGTGATGACCTAAAGATAAAAAATGATGATTTTGAAATTTCAAAACGATTTAATGAATATTTCTATGGACCTCAGGATTATGCAGTAGTGGGTTATAAATTATGATACATGTAGCTATTTGTACCTCGGAATTAACTTACAGTGATGCAGTAAGTAATGATGTATTTGGAATGTTTGATGTCTTGAGCAGCTGTGATTTAAAAGTTGTAATTTTTACAGAAAATATTTTTATTTCTGACCCGGAAGTAAAACACATCGATAGTATAAGAGATTTTATTAAGAGCAGGGATGATATACTGATTTATCATTTTTCTATTGGGTGGCAAAAAGGTTTAGAGAATTTAATTAATTTAAATTGTAAAAAGATAATTAGATACCACAATGTAACTCCTCCTGATTTTTTCTATGGTTTCAGTAATGATCATGTCGATCTCTGTAAAACCGGCCGGGAACATTTGAGTATTATCGCAAGATCAAATTCAGACCTATACTTGAATGATTCTGATTTTAATATGCATGAAATGATTTCAGCAGGAGCAGAAATATCTAAAAATTTTGTTATACCACCTTTTAATAATATTGAAAGGTTTGCAAAAATTAAGCCTAATTTTAATATAATAGATAGGTATAATGATAAAAAAACTAATATTCTTACAGTCGGCAGAATATCTCCCAATAAAGGTCTTGCAGATTTAATAGATGTATTTGCGGCATATAATAGATATTATAATAATGAAAGCAGGCTGATAATAGTAGGAGATAATGAAAACTCAAGGTTGTATGCTTATATTAAGTATTTATATGATAAAGTAAAGTATCTAAATCTTGAAGGCAGTGTTATATTCACAGGCAAGGTTTCCGATGAAGACTTAAAAACTTATTTTCTTATATCGAAAGTTTTTGCTTTAACCAGCTACCATGAAGGCTTTTGTGTCCCTTTAATTGAAGCAATGAGCATGAAAATTCCAATTGTCGCTTATGGGTCTACTGCTGTTACGGATACAATCGGAAAAGCAGGCATTGTATGGGATGAATTAGATATTGATTTAATTTCTGCTTCCATTGATCAAGTTGTGACTGATGAAGATGCTTATTTTTATTTGGGTGAAATCGGTTATGACAGATATAAGAGCTGCTTTAAGAATCAAGTGGTTAAGGAAAATTTTTTAAAAATTGTTAAAACATTACTATGAAAAAGATAGCCATAGTTGTTCAGAGATGCTATAAGGATGTTGTTGGGGGCTCAGAATCTGAAGCATGGCATTACGCAAGCTTATTGAAAGAATATTTCGATGTTCACATTTTAACAACTACTGCAGTAGATACAGACAAGTGGAGTAATACCCTTAGTAAAGGTGATGAATTTAATGATGGGATATGTATTAAAAGGTTTAAAGTCTCTCAAGGAAGAGCTGGTTATTGGATTGAAATTTACGGACGGCTGGTAAATGAATTTGAAAATCTTAAATCAAATAAACCTGATTTAAAAGCTAATGAGAGATTGATCAGTTGGCCTGTGGCTTTTCAAGAGGAATTTATATATAAACAAGGGCCATATTCAGACAGCTTAATGGATTTTTTAGCAAAGGAAGGTAGTAGTTATAAAGCAGTGATATTTTTTACCTATCTTTACCCAACTACATACTTTGGAATATATAATACTCCAAGAAATAAGATTATATTTGTGCCGACTCTGCATGATGAAGCTCCTGCCTATCTTTCTGTTTACAAATATATGGCAAGGAGAGCAAGAAGTATATTATGGAATACCAAAGCTGAATCTCAATTTGGCATATCATTATGGGGGGAGCTGCCCAAAAGTATAGTGGGTGTGGATATAGATACAAAAGAGTCCACTCCTGCTGACCTGGGTTTTTCATATTTATTGTATTGTGGGAGAATTGATATTAATAAAGGTTGTCCTCAGCTGGTTGATTATTTCTTAAAATATAAAAAGGATCACCCATCAGATTTACGTTTAATATTTACGGGTAGTGATGGTATAGGTCTTCCTATGGATCCTAATATTCTATTTAAGGGTTTTGTATCAGAAGCTGAAAAACTCCAATTAATGAATGGAGCTGATATTTTTGTTATGCCATCGCCAAATGAAAGCTTTAGCATAGTTACATTAGAGGCAATGGCTCAAAGAACACCAGTTTTAGCCAGCAATGGCTCAAAAGTTATAGTTGACCATATAAAAAACAGTAAAGGAGGAATTATTTATAATAATTACGACAGTTTTAAAGATTCGATAAACTTTATGTTGAGGAATAAAAGAAAGAGTATAAGTATGGGAAAGAATGGGCGCCGCTATGTTGTTTCTAATTATGGATTTAAGAAAATTCAAAAAATACTTAGAGAAGAAGTTGGAAAAATAAAATAAATATTATTTGGTAATTTATCAATTAATTAATCTGTATTATAATGTAAAACTAAAATTTTTATCATGTTTAGGATAAGAATGTATGATTTCTAATTTCAAAGAATTGTTTTCTTATAGAGAGCTCCTTTTTAGCCTTACTAAAAAAGAACTCAAGGTCAAATATAGAGGATCTATCTTGGGATTTTTCTGGTCACTTCTAAATCCTATATTGACTATGGTAGTATATTCTTTTGTTTTTTCAATTGTTTTAAGAGCAGGGATAAAAGAATTTGCAATTTTTTTAATATGTGCGCTGCTTCCATTTAATTTTCTTTCAAATTCTGTTAATTACGGAGCTAGCAGTATTATTTCCAACAGCAATCTGGTAAATAAGATTTATTTTCCCAGGGAGATTATTCCTTTATCTATTGTATTCGCAAATCTTGTCAACTTCTTTTTTGAACTTGCCGCCCTTTTTATTGTACTCGGGATCATGGGCTATAAATTCTATATTTATCTTTACCTGCTTCCGGTTTTGATAATTATACAATTTTTCCTGGTAGTGGGCATGACCCTTCTTGTATCGGCTCTGAATGTCTATTTTCGGGACCTTCAGCACTTGATCACCATTATCATGATGGTCTGGTTTTTTAGTACCCCGATCATATATCCATTGAGCATGGTCCCGGAGAGGTTTCAGATCTTCATAAAGATCAATCCGATGACTATATATGCTGCGTACTACCGCAATATTTTTTATTATGTCAAATATCAGGAAGGCGCAGGTTTCCCTTCTACTATTGAGACTTTGATTGCTCTTGGGATAACACTACTGATATTCTTTATAGGTTATTTTGTTTTTAAAAAATTAGAACCAAGATTTGCTGAAGAAATTTAAGTGATTAAGAATGGTTAAAAATAAAAATAAATATAAATATTCTAAAGATGAAATAGCGGTTGATATCAGGTCGGTGTTAAAGAAATACAGGATACATCATGAGAAGATCCCCAGCTTAAAGCAGACTATCCTCAAGCTAAGGCGCACCACCTATGAGGAATTTTTAGCTCTTGATAATGTATCTTTTTCCGTAAAACATGGAGAGACCATTGGTATTATTGGACCCAATGGATCAGGGAAAAGTACACTTCTAAAGCTTATTGCCAGGATAATCCAGCCTACATCTGGAGAGGTCATGATAAATGGCTCTCTATCTGCACTTCTAGAACTAGGAGCAGGATTTCATCCTGACCTCACCGGCAGGGAAAATATCTATATCAATGCTTCTATACTGGGAATGAAAAAAAGAGATATAGATAAAAAATTAGACGATATTATAAGATTTTCTGAACTGGAGAGATTTATAGACACTCCGGTAAAGAATTATTCATCAGGAATGTATATGAGACTGGGTTTTTCCGTAGCCATTAACATAAATCCTGATATCCTGCTGGTTGATGAAGTTTTGGCAGTTGGCGATCAAGCCTTCCAGGCTAAATGTTATAAGGTCATATATGATTTTATGAAGAGGGGCAAGACGATCATAATAGTTTCCCATGATCTGGATACCATTTCTGATTTGTGCAGCAGAGCCGTATTCTTAAAGGATGGAAAAATAATAGATATGGGCAAACCTTTAAATATAGTAGCAAAGTACAGGGCTTATATTGAAGAGTTAGATAAAAAGAGGATCATTGATCAGCAAAGTGCAGAAAGGAAGAAGATATTTAAGACTGTAATTGAACATAATAGAAAAATAATTAATGGAGTAGAAATAACAAAGTTAACCAACTTGATTGTAAGTGGAGAAACTATAAAAAGATTTGGAAGCGGAGATGCAGAAATTCAAAGCATCAAGCTTCTGGATAGCAAGTATAAAGAGGTAGATTTTTGCAGATATGGAGACAATGTCAAAATAGTTTATGAGGTACTGTTCAAGAAAAGAGTTGAGGAACCTGTGTTTGGAATAAGGATTAAAGATTTTAAAGGGAACATTGTTTATGGTACCAATACAAGATTAAATAATATAAAAACAGGTAATTTTAAAAAAGACGATTTGATAAAAGTAATTTTTAGTCAGA
>Ga0307421_1002051_pt1 | contig 11614 bp, 5 predicted proteins | sample SalMarWE160270MG_FD_202163 | JGI IMG/M metagenome (GOLD analysis project Ga0307421, IMG submission 202163) | Salt marsh sediment microbial communities from the Plum Island Ecosystem LTER, Massachusetts, United States - WE1602-70 | ecosystem: Environmental > Aquatic > Marine > Intertidal zone >...
GGTTATTCCTGGAGCTGGTTTAGGGACGGGGCAATTTGTCTGGCCGGTAGGCGGAGGAATTTCTCAAGGTTATTCATGGTATCATCAGGCCATCGATATTGCCAACAAATCTTTACCACAGATTGTCGCTTGTGATTCAGGGACGGTGATGATTGCTGGGTGGCCTTCTCCTTGGGCCTATGGTAATCGTGTCTTAATAGATCATGGTAATGGCTATCAGACTCTCTATGCCCACCTTTCCTCTATCTATGTTAGTGTGGGGCAGAGAGTCAAAAAAGGGCAGGTAATCGGCAAAATGGGGTCTACTGGAAGAAGTACTGGCCCCCATCTGCATTTAGAAATTAGGCAGAATGGTGTTGCTTTAAATCCTCTAAGCTTTCTTAAATAATTGATTCATTGAAAGAGGTAAAGTATAATATTTATGTCTTTGGGCCCATGGCGAAGTAGGTATCGCGTCTCGATGGCATCGAGAAGATCGCCGGTTCGATTCCGGCTGGGTCCACACAAGGGGCTATAGCTTAGTTGGTAGAGCACGGCATTCGCATTGCCAAGACGTCGGTTCGATTCCGACTAGCTCCACAAAAAATAGAGGGAAAGCAAAAGAAAGGATTATTCTTCTAGTTGTGCTTCAGGAGAAGCAGCTTCAGTAGATTCACTTACCTCAGGACCAGATTATTCCGGTAATTCAATGGGAGGGGAAATAACAGGAGAGGGAAGTATCTCTGGTTCAGTAAGCTGACTGGCACTTTCAGTGGCTTCAGTTAATTCTGCTTCAGGAAGCTGTTTGGTCAGGTCTTCAAGTTCTGTTCTTGCCTTTAAGTAATCAGCTGAATCAGAAGGTAATAAATTAGTGACAATAATCATCATATCATGGGCTTTTTTAAAGTCACCTTTCTCTTTGTAAGTAGCAGCGAGATTATAATAGCCGTTGGCGAAATTAGGCTTATCATCAATAGACTTTTGGAACCAGAGAATAGCCTCATCATATTTACCTAGGGCATAATAAACACCACCGAGACTTAATTTTAATTCAGGGTTGGTGGGATCTAAGGCTACCGTTTGGTTATAGGTGGCTATTGTCCATTGGTCTGCCCCTTCAGCAAAATTGATTAACTGGCGATATATCTGGCTTAAATTTTCCCAGTTAATAATCTTATTTTGGTTCAAAGAGACAGCGACCTTAGCTTCTCTGATGGATTGTTGGATTAAACTGGTAATAGTCTGCCTGTCTTGATCGGAGATATCAGACTTTCCAGCAATACCATCCGCCAAAACGAGGTTGGTTTGGGAATAAGAAGTTCTATAGGTATCACTAAAAGGATTTAATTCAATAGCTTTGATTTGATTATTGTAAGCGCTAGTACCGTCATTAAGAGCAATATTTCTTAGAGAATTTCTAAAGTAAACCTCCGCTGTATAGATGCGGCCAGTAAAATAGAGGGAAGTGCCGCTTAGAGCAACTACCAAAGCAAGAATAATTACAGGAAGAATTTTTGATTTTTCTTTGTATTGAGTCTTTGAGAAGTCAATGGCTGTTAAGCTTAGAATAATATACAAGGCAAAGATAATAAGGAAATTAATAGGAATAACAAGGAGAACTAAAAATATACTGAATAGGGCTAGCATATAAGAAGAATATTTTTTAGTTTTGATAGCTTTGATTATCAACCAGGCCCAAGAAGCAAAACCTAGGATTCCCACCGTGGTAAAAAGATGTAAATAGAAATTACTTGAAACACCAAAACGGATAGTCCACAGATTGGTTAAGTTATAGCTTATGGGACGGAATTGAGAGAAAGCATCTAAGAAGCTTTTTGGCCCCACTCCTAAAAGGAAGATTTTTCCATTTTTAAAAGCTTCAATCATAATTGCCCAGGAAGTTGATAGAGGAAGTAAAAGAGGTTTACTGATTATTAAAACATCTCTTAAAGAAATGATTAAAGCAGCAGCAATAATTAGAATTGAAATTGGGTAATGGATTAAAGAAATCCTATTTTCTTTTTTTCTTTTAAGAATTAAAGCAAAACGGCTTACAAGCAAAACCAAAGCAGGGATAAGGAAAGCGATTAGGCTTAAAACGCCTCCCGCTGGTGTCCAATTTCTGCTTCTCATAAAGACAAAAAAACTAGTTTCAGAGATGAAGCTTTCGCCAAGGCCGATGAACTGATAGATAGCGACTAAAGAGAGAATAACACTACTAGCAATAAAGCTATTTAAAAGTTTGACTCTATTTGCTTTGGCAATATTGTTAACAATGATAAAGTAAAGAATGGTGATGAAAATAATAGTCCCCGTTCCATTGGGAAGCCAAAGTGTTTCCCATTTATTAGGAGAAGAAAAGATAGTAGAGAGGATAAAAGCGATAGCAATAGCAATGACAGGGAGATCAAAGATAGTCTTTTTAATACTTACTTGTTTGGTAATAACCGTTTTAATAGCCCAGAGGATTAAGAGAATAAATGTTGAAAAGACAAGAAAGATATTTTTATTGAATTCATAAAATTCAGAAGTGAAAGGGAAAAAGAAAAGAGGAATTAGACCAACTGATAAGATTGACACCCAAAGAATGATTTTATTGATAAGTAAATTTCTTTTTTCTGCCATTAGTTAATAATAAGGTTTATAAAACATACCTGTCAACTAGTGTTTTTTTGATTTAATTTTGATATACAAGTTTATATTAAGATATATTCTTCTGTCTTGACAGCTTTCTGTTTCAGAGATTGAAGGGGTTTAAGGGGGTGCCGATTGATTTGCGAAAGGCCCCAGAAGAATTTAGCTAATGACTTTGCTTAAAATCCGTAGGTTTCTGACAAATTCTTTCTCAATTTCCAAGAACTTCCAAGCTTAGCATAAGCTATCCAAGACCGCAAAGAATCATTAAATTTTTCTTGACTTAATACCCCCTCTCTTAGTCTTTTTTGATAAACTCTCATTCTTTTTACAAACCTTTTAATTGTACTTTTCCGTAAAAGGCGGTAGGTTTTAAAAACTTGATAGCCCAAAAAATCAATGCCATTTTCCGCCAGAAAGATATTGGCTTTCTTTGGATGTAATTCTAGCTTTAGTCTGGCTTGTAAAAATTCTTGAATCTCTTTCTTAATTTTATGCAGTCTTTTTTTATCGCAACCCAAAATCAAAAAATCATCCATATAGCGAAGATAATATTTTATTCTTAATCCATGTTTCGCAAATTGGTCCAATTCATTCAGGTAAATATTGGCAAAGAGTTGACTGGTTAGATTGCCAATAGGAATTCCTTTACCCAGCTCATCACTACAACTTGAATCCAAAATTTCTTCAGTTAACCAAAGAGCTTTTTTATCAGCAATTTTCTTTTTTATAAGCTCCAAAAGAGTCTTATGGTTGATACTATTAAAATATTTTGAAATATCGCATTTTAAGCAATAAAGTTTTCTTTCGTCAGATGCCTTTTTTAAAAACTTTTCCAATCTTTTTATGGCTTTATGGGTCCCTTTTTCTCTTCGGCAGGCGTAGTTATCGTCGACAAACCCTTTATCAAAAATTGGTTCAATAACATTGCAGAGGGCGTGGTGAACGACTCTATCCCTAAATGGAGCCGCCTTAATGCGTCGTCTTTTGGAATCGTTCACTACAAATTCTCTATAATTACCGTGTTGATAAGTTTGGTTTAAAAGTTCTTTCTCTAATTTCAACAAATTCTTCTCCAAATTATAACTGAATTTCAAAATTTCCTCTCGATATCTTTTACATTTTCTGGCTTTCAAATAAGCCAGATGTAAGTTCTTAAAAGAACAGATTTTACCAAATAAGTTTTTATAACTCTTCATTCTGGGCAGAGAGCCTATTAACCCAGAGAAGAAGTTTCGATTCTTCTACTTCTACTTCTCTGGGGTAGAGGCTTAATATTTTCCTTTTTGGCTTTTGGCCTACTTAGGAAGGAATTAAATCCGTAGTCTTCTTGGCACTGACGAATATCCGTGGATATTTTGTTCGGGCCAAACCCCCGTGAGATAAGTAAACTATTTCACAGGGGAAGACTACCGGGCACAGCGAAACCCAATGTTCGTGTTCGTGTTCGTGGGCGCATTGTTCAAATTCAAACAAAAAGCCCCATCGTTCGTACCATTGTTCCAATTGCCACCACGGATGAAGCCGCGCTTCTGACTTAACCCCTCCTGTATTAAAACACAGGGAATAAGATAAGACTTAATTTTAACTTATTCTCTATATTCTAACCGCAATTTTTTATCCATCCTCCTAACATTTTGCCGATTTCGTTTATTTTTTCTGCTCCAAAACCATATTGACGGATGCTAATAAATTTTAAATCCTTACTGAGTCGAATCAAGATTCTTAGTTTATCCAATTCAACGCTTATTTGTTTTAGACAAATTAATTTGTTTTTTTCTGAATTGGCATGGATGATCCCTTTTAGAATTTCTAAAACTGTATTTTCAATTTGTTGACCCAAAACGAACCTTTGGCTTTTGGGAAATTTATTGACGGCTGGATAAAGCCATAAAATTAAATCATAAGTTTTTTCAAAGATTGGTAGGTTTTGAAACATTTCTCCAATATATGTACGGACGTATTTTCTCGCTTTTCCTGCGAGCCTGCGGCTCGGAAATCAAAAACCAAATTTCTACACGACTACCGGGCACAGCGAAACCCAACGCTCGCGCCCGTGTCCGCGGGCGCATTGTGCAAACCCAAACAAAAAGCCCCACCGCTCGTACCACTGCCCCAATTGCCACCACGGATGAAGCCGCGCAAAGCGGTGGTATTTCCTCCGTAACGTTGGTCGTTGGTAGTTAGAGTATTTCCACAAATACCATCTCCGGAGGTACTACAAGCTGTCCACGCCAACCAATTGTTGACCACAGGATAATAAGCATAGGTAAACTGGTCTACCCAGTTCCAGACATTGCCACCAAAATCCCAAATATAGTTACCGTTACTTAATTTATAGGTTCGACGCTGGGAATTCCAAATAGTTTCACTGCAAGTTTGGCCGGTTCCAGAACAAGGATCACTATCAGTTGAAGCGGCCAAGCTACCTGCTGGTGCATTATCAGAATGGCCATCAGACATCTGGTTAGTTCCGGCCACGCCTCCATTCCAGTTCCAGCCAACATCCTCAACATTATGAGCAATTGCTTGCCATTCTTGCTCAGTAATCAAATGTTTTTCGGCTCTAATACATTCCGCCCGGGCATCATATTGAGTGATAGAGACCCAGGGGGTACCAGAGGCTTGGGAGGTAGCAATACCGCCAACATTTTTTGCTTCATATTTGTCCACACAAAAACTATCATAGATACCATCTTGACGGCTGGCTGGAACACCAATCATGCCTGTGGGACAATCGACAGCTTGAGCAGCCATATCAACCCATGCGGTTCCGTTAAAGAATTTAATGACGTTTTGGACGCTATCCATATACATCGCTCCTTTGACTTCTGTGGGCTGGGTGCTGGTTGGATAAAGGCGCAAGAAACTATTAACGGCAGCAGTTCCGATGGTAAAGACACCGGTAGAAGTGATGTTGGAAACAACATCACTGGAATCAATGGTGTATTTAACCGCCGAAAAAGCTTTTTGAATGGGCGGAAAACGAAACAAACCGATCATCAAAAGTACTAAGCTCAAGACCAGGCTAATAATTTTTAATTTTCGATTTTTCATTTTTAATTTTTAATTTCTCACCTCCTTTCTATTCCTTTCTATAGGGTTGTCCAACTTGTTCCATCACAAAGTTTTAATCTGTCTTCACTCTCATCGTAATAAAGTGTTCCTTTGATATCTGCATTGCAGGTTGAGGGATTGTCATGAGGATAAAATCTCGAAGAGCCATCTGTCCCAGAAGTGCCCAGGGTGATTGTGCCAGTTGCAGTTACGTTTTCAAAACGCGATTCGCTAGTTAAAAGCCTTTTTGTCCCTGAATAAGCACTGTAGGCTAAATGGGTAAGTAAAATTAAGCCAACCAGACTAACTATAATTAAAACTGCTTTTTTGGTGTTCTTGATTAATCTGAACATTTTAGTTTATCAACCACCAATTAAATTTTACCTCATTGTTAATCGGTGTATCAATCCCTACTTTAAACCAGCCATTTTCTTCGCAGTCAGTATCATATAAACCACATTCTTGCTTAGGATGTTTTGATTTAACATAGAGGACTTTGTTCTCTGTATCAGTAATTGGGGTGATATAGATGAGAGTCTTTTCAGAAATCTCTTGGCTATAGATCATAATCTCAGTTTCCTGAGTAGGGAGTATAGCAATGCCAGCCGTGGCATTGGTTTTGATAGCTGGACTGTAATTACCGGTTTCCTGTTCGTTTTCAGAGGCAGCAATAAGAGCACCTGATTGGGTAGCCGAATAGTCAGCTTCGATATCTAAAGAGCTAAAGTAGGCACTTCCTGAAGCGTCAATGGAAGCCACTGTCTTGCCGTCAAAGCCTTTGACTAAGAGCTTGCCAAAGGCAGATTCGTTAGCTTCTGGCGGTAATTCAATACCTGATTCAGTAGCTACAGGGATTTGAGCTAGATCTATAACCAAATCCTGACCATCAATTGGTTTTATGGTATTAGCAAAAAGACTACCTTCAACGGTAACATCTTCACCAAAGACAACATTGCCACTTTGATCAATGGTAATCTTACCAGCTAGGATATCAATACCCCCTAAGCCTAGGTTTTGAATATATAAAGGACCATAGAGAGTGTTGATTGAGTTGTCGGCTAGGGATAAACTCCCACCAACATTGAGAGAATCGGTAATGTTGGCATCTGAAAGAGTTGTCGTTCCTAAAACCATGAGATCATTTTCAAAGATATAGCCATTGGTTGGAATTTCGATGTTTTCGTTAAATTCTTCACTCCCAGTATCAATAGGAGTATTTAATATTTCCGCAATTAAAGCTTCAATATCATCTATTTCATCAAAGAGATTAGCACTGTCAGTAGCCATTAAGTCACCAGAATCAGAGGCTTCGTCTTGATAGATATTGGTAATATTTTGGGTAATATAGGTAGCGGAAACAGTACTGGCCACTAATTCACCAAAGGTTCCATGTTTGGTAATAATTTCATCAGCATATAGTGTACCTGCAATAGTGGCATCATCATTGACAGATAGGTTTTCAGCTGTTAAATCACCACTAAAGGTAGCGTTTCCTTCTGAATCAATACTAGCCACTTCTTGGCCTTCTTTACCTTTAATAATTAACCTGCCAAAGCTGGAGCCGCTAGCTTCTTGTTGGAGATTGATAGTAATATCTTCTCCGGGTTGAGATTCAATTTCAGAAAGATTAATTCTTTCAGTATTAATTTGATTGATACTGGCTAGGGGACTAATTAATTCTTGAGTCTCAATTTTGCCAGTCTTGATGTTAGCGGTAATCAGCTCGGCAAATGCCCCAATTCTTTTAATGACCTTGCTGGCAGCATCTTTAACTATGTAGTCACTTAACCATTGAGCCATTTGGCCATCTTCCGCCAACACTCCACTATAAGTTGCCTGCTCAATATATAAATCGCCGGTTGAAGTTAGGAAAACATCCGGATCATACCAAGAGGCATTGACAAAAACCATAATTTTACCGCAAGAAACATCGCCAAGGGACACCTCGGGCGGTGGCCCCGAAGGGGACTCCTCCGAGGTGGAGGAATTGGCGGTGGTTGAGCAAGGTTCACCTTGAATTCCATCAAATGCTTCTAGTGCCTTACCTATAACCGGTCCTGCCTTGATAGCTTTCATTCCCACTCCAGGGGTGTCGGAAGAGGTAATTGGATCACCAGTACTGATTGGCCCATTGATATTAGAAACTTTGGTTGGCACTCGTCCAGACAATGCCACTGGGACCGAATTAGGGGTGAAATACCCCAAAACTCCGGCGGGCTTAGTGGAAATGATTCCCAAAAGATGAGTATCATACGGTGTGTCTGTCTTTTTGATATAACCACTGGCGGTGGCCTCTGTCGAAACCAAATCTCCACCTTCTAGACTTTTATCAAAAGTAGGATAATTTTCAGCGATGTCAGCACTAGTCCAAGCCGTTCCTCCTTCAAGATAAGCGGTGCCAGAAACACCGATGTCACCTGAAACAAAAAGACTGCTCTGGCCAAAACCAAAGCCAGAAAGATTATTAAAGTCACCGCCACCGATAATTAATCGACCATCCAAACTAGTATTTGATAACAAGGATGAACTTCTCGTTGGTCCTTGACCCAAATGAAGAATGGTTGAGATCGAACTGCCGGCGGTGGTTGAGCCAATTGATTTGATTCTCAAACCTAAACGCTGTGAAGTGGTGTAAGAATCATCGAAGATGTTGGTTGTTTGATAAGTGCCACCATTACGCAAGGTAGTTATTCGGGATCTTTCGACACCGTCTTTCAACAAGTCGATAGTTAGAGCCGCTCCTGAAGGGGCAGTTCGGATATGAAGACCAATTTGACTGATGGTCGTGGGGGAATCAAAGAAAAGCCCATCGAAATAATCATTTTCGTCTTCAGCCAAGCCAATATAGGGAAGCATCAAACATTGCCTGCCTTGATCGCCTTGATCTTCAGTATAGTGCAAAATAATATTGAAAGATTCACCAGCCACAGTTGAGCCGATTTGCTTAATAATCAGACCCAAACGATCGGCCGTATCAAAACTTAAATCGGTAGTGTTAGTGTTTTCAAAAGTAGAGCCAGCTGTTAATTGGGCATGAGTGCTCAATTGTTCTGAACCGTCTTCTAAAACGTCAATCTCCATATTAGTGCCAGTTGGGGCAGTACGCGCGGCAATATCTATTTCAGTAATTGTTACAGGACTATTAAAGAAATGGCCATCAAAGAAAGTATCTTCATCTTGAGCGGTACCTTCATAGAAGACATTTAGGTAGTTTGAACCGCTGCCCCCGCCAGGTTCTTTATAATGAAGGACAACGGTAATGTCTTCGCCAGCCACGGTTGAGCCGATTTGCTTGATTTTCAAGCCTAAAGTTTGAGATGAGGTAAAAGTGGCATCGGTGATATCAGTCGTTTCGTAGTTGGAACCGGCCGTTAAAGTAGCGATGGTTGATTGTTCGGCTGAATCTTTTAGCAGGTCGATTTGTAAATCAGCGCCAGTCGGAGCCTCACGGGCACTTAAAGTGATTTTGGTAACGACGATTGTTTGATCGGGAGTAAAACCGTCAAAGAAAGTGTCTTCGTCTTGGGCGACACCTTCGTAAATAATGGGCAGATATTTAATTCCTCCGCCAGTCTTCAATTCATTTAATGAACCAACCAGGGAAGAAGCGGTGAAATCAGGGGCAAGGCTGGTGATATTCGTTTCCGCTAGATTAATTCCCGAGGTAAGGTATTCATCTTTAAGGGCGCCAGTGTTTTGGATGGTGAGTTTCATTGTTCCCGAAGCAGAAGCGGTTAAAATATCATTAGTTCCTGTTTCGTTGAAGATAGCCAAAGCTTTGCCAGTATTGGTGCCAGAGACTTCAAGTTTCGCCCCTGGACTCGTCGTCCCGATGCCGACGTTACCATAAAAGGCACCTGCAGTACCGGTAGCAGCTGGGTCAACAAAATAATTGGAGTTGGCTGTATCAACAAAGCGAGCGGCGTTAACATAATTACTTCCATCGATGGTTACTCCCTCGGAGTTAAAAGCAGCCGTACCGGAAACATTAAGATTGAAAGAACCTGGATCAGTGGTTCCTATTCCCACATTCCCAGAAGTACTTTGTAGTATTAGATCACCATCACTATCAATAAGAAAATCATTGTTGGTGGTATCATAGCTTATAGTTCCCTCATCAGAGGTAGAGGTTCCGATATGGAGAGTCTCTGCCCCTAGATAAAGATTAGCCCAACGATATGAATCAGAGCCTAAATCATAAGTATCATTAGCTCCAGGAAGGAAATCGCCTGTTAAGATAAGTGTTCCATCACTTGCTAAAACCAGCTTATCACTCTCTGAAGCCTGGAGTTTCAAGAGATTACCACCACTACCAGTTTTATTTATCCAGATGGAATTAAGATTATCTTGGGAATCAACATCAGCAGCTAGGGGAGCTAAAGAAACAGTACCACTATTTCTTCCTAAACCACCAGTAATAACATCCAAGCGGAGATTTTGGGTAGAACCGGAGTAGTTGTAGAGGCGGGCTGTATTAGCATCCTGTTGGACGATTACAAAAGAAGTATTAGTAGCATACATATTATCAATGTAGAAAGTATTGGCGGCGTCAGCGTTGGTGATGGTTACGATAATCTGGTCTATCGCATCTTTATTGGCATTGGTTACTGCCGATATATCCCAATCTACTGTTTGAAAGGTATCTGCAGAAGCGATATTGGGCGTAATCTCCGTAGTCGTTCCGCCACTATCGTGTATGCCAATCTTAATATTGCTTCCGGTTCTTGAGGCTCTCATATTAAACTTAATTTTTTGTCGGTTTGTTAAATCTATTGTTGGAGAAACCGTCCGGGTGAAAGTATCGTTTAAACTATCTGTTATTAAGGCTACACCTTTTAATGAATAAGAACCTTGTTGTTTGATGGTAGATTCGGAATAACTCTGAAGATGAGGTGTTCCTTGCATCATTTCTATTTCATAGGTAGAAGTATATTGTCCACTCCAAGTTGTTGTCCAATTAATTTTATAATATCTATATGCAGTTGTATTTGTAAAAGTAAACTCTTGCCAGTTAGAATTTGCTGCTGTTTGTCCTGTATAAACTGTTGTCCAGCTGCTGTCATTATTAGAACCTTGAAACGTAAAATCTTTTTGTCCACTGTCTGCATTGTAAAGAGGTTTTATCCTTAATTTTTCAATATTCCAAGATACACCAGCGCCAAAATCATATTTTATCCAATGAGGATAATTTACACCGGTAAGAGTTAGCCATCTCGTGCTTTCGTTATTATCAAAAGCCTTATCTGCCTCAAGACCCGGACTACCATAGACACTATCAGCGGTAGCTGTTCCGCCATCACATTTATCCAAACTATAGGTTCGTGTGGTATCACTACTCACATACGCCGCTTGGGCATTGGCATCTGAAGAATATTCCATGAGATCAACAGTGGTATCCTCACCAGTATTATCAATCTGTTCCCATTTACTGGTGCTGGTATTGTACCTCCACCCATTACTCACTAAATCACTAGTATTTTGATTATGAGCAACTTCAACATAAGAACCATCAGCTACGGAAGCGTTGTTATTAGTAAAAAGGCCAGCCCCTGCCCCAGGGCTACCCCCTCCACCTGGAGGAACAAGAGCTAATTTAAGAGTTTGAGTAGAACCAGAGAAGTTGTAGAGACGGGTTGTATTGGCGTCAATGTTACGAATTTGGTAGGCTTGGGTGGAGACATCCAAACGTAGATTTTGGGTGGAGCCGGAGTAGTTGTAAAGGCGAACCGTATTGGTGTCGGCCTGGATAATTTGGTAGAAAGCCACGTTGGGCCGGTACTTGCGGGAGTGGGCGGTCAGGTCTTCATGGTGGCTGGTGACAGTGACCGAAGAGGAAGAGCGGGAAACTACCTGGCCTCGGTAAATGACGTTGGTATAGGCACTGCCGTTGTACCCCCCAAACAAATAGACATAATCGCCAATGACCGCTGTTTGGGAAATGGCC
>Ga0307421_1002055_pt1 | contig 11605 bp, 9 predicted proteins | sample SalMarWE160270MG_FD_202163 | JGI IMG/M metagenome (GOLD analysis project Ga0307421, IMG submission 202163) | Salt marsh sediment microbial communities from the Plum Island Ecosystem LTER, Massachusetts, United States - WE1602-70 | ecosystem: Environmental > Aquatic > Marine > Intertidal zone >...
GGAAAAAGTATTGTTTTACTGGCTCGCTCTTAGTACAAAGACCGTAGGATATGCAGGGCAGTTGTGGGAGAAATTCAAGTGACAGGGAAGATTCTCTTGTTTCAGAGGACCCTGCCGCATTACAGGATAAAGATTTTCAAGGCTCTTTATGAAGAGCTGGGGATTGTACTCTGCACAGGCCGGAAAGGGCCTAAAGGGACTTATTTGAGCAGAGAAAAAGCATCCGCAGTGACGGAGGAAATCAGGGATTTCTATCCTCTCCCTTCCAGAGAGACCCTGGTTTTTATGAATATTTTTCCCCCTTTGATGAAATACAGGCCGGGCATTGTCATCACTGAATTTTCAATCCTCATCCTATCCAATTATTTTCTTCTTTTTTTGAAGCGGTTCTTCGGATATAAGCTCATTATCTGGTCGCCTATTATCAATCCGAGGAAAGGCTTTTCTCCGGAGACCTCATTATCAGATAAGCTCAGGATCTGGTGGATGAACCGGTGCGATGCCATCCTCACGTACTCCAAGGCGGGGAAGAAGCGCCTTGAGCCGTATGTCCGAAATCCTGGAAAAATTTTTATCGCTCAAAACACACTCTACACACCGGAGCTTTTGTCCTTGAGAGACAGTCTCCGCAAAAAGGGAAAAAGTCAGGTTAAGAGGGAATTGGGTTTTTCAGCCCGGTATCATCTCATATTTACCGGACGCCTGATCCGTGAGAAGAGGCCTCTGGCTTTGATCGATATTTTTCAAAAGGTCATCCAGCGGGTTCCTGACTGTCACCTTCATATTATCGGAGATGGTCCGGAGCGCAATTCTCTGGAAAGAAGAGTCAGGAATTCAGGACTTGAGGCTCAGGTGACTCTGTACGGGTCGTTAAATGACCTGAAAATGACAGGAAAAATGCTTTTTGCCTCGGACTTGGCTGTGATTCCAAGCAACCTGGGACTGGCTGTTGTGCATTCCTTTTGTTTTGATACGCCTCTTATTACGTTAAAGCCTGGAAAAGAAGACCCCCAGCACGGTGAGGAGATCGAATATGTCCTTGAGGGCCGGACCGGATTGACTGCAGAGACAGAAGACTCCATGGCCGGCATGATCGCGGCTTTTCTCAAAGATGAAAAAACAAAGGGATTCATGCAGAGAGAAATAGAACAAATGGTCAGCCGTGTCTGCTCTTTTGATAAAATGCTCAAAGGCTTTAAAGACGCCATAAATTACGTTCAAAGGAATGACAAGTGAGAGTCCTGGCCGTACATAATTATTACAGGAACCGCGGGGGAGAAGCACGGACACTGAGAGAAGAAAAAAAGGCAATGGAGGCACACGGGCACAAGGTGCGCTTGTATACACGGGATAACAGGGAGATATCGGATTCGCGCCTTCTTCAGCTTTGGCAGCTCGCTGTCAATGTGTTTTTTTCCATAAAAACATACAGAGAAGTCATAAAGCTGATCCACCGCTTTGCGCCGGATGTGGTGCACATCCATAACGTTTTCCCTCTTATATCTCCATCCGTGTTCTTCGCTGTGAAGAGGTGCCGTATTCCTATGGTGCAGACCCTGCATAATTACAGGCTGGGATGCCCCAATGGATTGTTTTTGGACCCAGAAGGAGCGGTTTGCGAGAAATGCCTTTCCGGAAATGTTTTCCATGCTGTTTCGAAAAAATGCCTCCATGGAAATTTTTGGCAGAGCCTGGCTGTGGCTTTAAGCCTTGGTTTGCACAGGATGCTGGGCACGTTCCGTAAAGTTGATGTGTTCATATCCCCAAGTCGTTTTTTAAAAGAAAAGATGATGGAAGCCGGGATTCCTGAAGAAAAAATCCGTGTGAAGCCCCATTTCATGGATACAAAAAATATGAGCCGCTCTCTCACTTATGAACCCTATGCGGTGTTCATGGGGCGGCTCTCCAGAGAAAAAGGAGTCATGACTTTGCTTCAGGTTTTCAAGAGAAGAAAGGACCTGGGGCTTAAAATCATCGGAGAAGGACCTCTTCTTGACGAAGCAAGGCGTTTTATAGATGAAAACGGGCTTTCTCATGTGGAATGTCTTGGCTACATATCATCAGAGGAGAGGTTTGATATTTTAAAGAGAGCTGCTTTTATGCTCTTTCCTTCTTTGCATTATGAAAATTTTCCCTATGTGCTTATGGAGAGCCTGTCTCTGGGAGTTCCTGTGATAGCTTCGTCAATCGGCGGAGTGCCTGAGCTCATTGAGGATAAGCAAAACGGGCTTCTTTGTTCTCCCGGTTCTGTGGAAGACCTGAACAATCGGATCGATATGCTTTTAAGGGATCCCTCGCTTCTGGAAAAGATGCGGAAACAGGCCTGGGAAAAAGCAGGAGTTTCGTTCAATGAGAAAAAGGGATATAGAGAACTTATGAATATTTACAGAGCTGCGATGAAAGATACGGGTTGAATTGTTAATATAGGTGGATAAAATACATATCATGGATATCAAAACATGCTATATAATCGGAGTAAAGGTCGATGCCGTCACAAAAAAACAAGCTGCTGCATTAGCTGATAGTTTTATTGCTTCCGGCCAAAGCCACCAGGTGTGCGTTCCGAATGTCTGGTGTACTGTTTTGATGCAGAAGGACAAGCGGTTCAGGCAGATAACCAACCAATCAAGCCTTTCCATTCCGGATGGGATGCCTTTGACCTGGGTGTCGCGATTTTATGGTTCTCATATTCCAGAGCGGGTGAGCGGAGCAGATTTTTTTCATGAGTGCGCAGGGCTTGCCCAGAAAAATGGGTATAAATTTTTTTTCTTGGGATCCGGATGGGATGTTCTGGAGGCTATAAAAAAGAATTTGAATCAAAAATATCCTTCATTGGAAATAGCAGGGACTTATTCTCCTCCGAGTGCTGATAAGTTCAGTGAGAAAGAAAACCAAAAGATGCTTCATTTGATCAATACAGCCAAACCTCATTTTCTATGGGTAGGAATGACAGCACCGAAACAGGAAAAATGGATATGGGAAAATCTTCACCGCCTTAAAGTCCCTGTGTGTGTGGGAGTGGGAGCTGTGTTCGATTTTATTTCACGTAAAAAAAGGAGAGCGCCTCAACTCATGCAGAAAGCAGGCCTGGAATGGATGTACCGTTTGTATAAGGAACCTTTCAGGTTGTGGAAGAGATACTTCATCGGGAATTTTCTGTTTGTTTTTTATGTACTTCGGGATATTATCAAGAAGCAAATGTAGATTGTTTATCATGACAGAATTATGAGGGAATCGGATGATCATGGGAGACAATGGATCGAAATTCGGATCTAAAGTAAAAATAAGCGAAAGAGATCAAATCTCGCTAAAAGGGGAGTCCCTGAAAGCCCTGCTTCAGGAAGTGATGAAGAGAGGGAAAAGATTCAGATTTGAGACAAAAGGCTTCAGCATGCAGCCGTTCGTAAGAAATGGAGATGTTCTCACTCTGGCCCCTTTATCAGGCCGTAAGATCCAAATCGGGGATATTGTCGCCTGTGAGGAACCTGTCTTGGGAAAACTGATTGTTCATAGAGTGATCCGGAAAACAAAAAAGGGATATTTGGTAAAAGGGGATAATTCCTATAAGGCGGATGGCTGTGTTCAGAGAGATTCGATTTATGGCCGCGTTGTCCGGATAGAGAGAAAGGGAAAGACCGTGTCGTTTTCACTTGGCCCGGGGAAATACGTCATCGCATCCATATCCAGGGATTTGATCGGAAGGCGGATTTTTTGTTATTTCTGGCACCTGGTTTGGCTCCTGCGGAGAGGATTTGTCAAAAAAGGTCACCTTTAGGGGTTAAGCATAAGGGTGTAATATCACCCTAAAATTCATCTGGCATGAGTATTTTATTTGTTTTAAAATACGGGCATAATCATTGCAGTTCCATTTTAAGAGGAAAAATTGTTGAGAGATAACCCATAATCAACAGGAATTCTACAGAAGCACCTTTGTTCTGCATAGATTTTAATGGACAAATGGAACGAAAAGACCGATTCGGTCTTTTCGGATATACTGTAATTAATGAAAACTGAATCAGAGAAGTGAAAAATCCCCACCGGCGGTAGCCCGCCAAAAAGGCGTGATATCATTTTGAAGACGCTATGGATATAAAGAAACAGGACACCGGATCAAAACAGAAAATGTCCTATGACATTAAGGGTGAAACCCTGGCTAAAAATACGGTTCTGAATCTTCTCGGATACGGCATCCCTCTGGTTATTGGTCTTGTTTCTATTCCCATATTGATCAAGTATCTGGGGACTGAGAGATTTGGTATTCTTACCCTGATATGGGTCGTATTCGGGTATTTCAGTATATTTAATCTCGGCCTGTCTCTGGCAACCACTAAGTTTTCCGCAGAGCTTTTAGGTAAGGGAGAGCAAGAGAATATTCCTGATTATTTATGGACATCTGTCTTTTCCCAGCTTTTGTTAGGTGTTATCGGCAGCCTTATTTTAGTGGGTGTAACCTCATTTATGGTGACCCGTGTATTGAATATATCTCCCGAGTTTGTCAAAGAAGCCAAAGCAAGCTTTCTCCTCATCGCCCTCTCTCTGCCTTTTGTTTTGGTATCCGCATCGTTACGTGGTGTGTTAGAGGCGGCTCAGAGATTTGATTTAGTGAACTTGGTGAAGATCCCCTCCAGTTCCATGAATTATATCGTTCCTTTCATCTGTGTTCTGGCAGGACTCGGTCTTCCCGGAATCGTCTTGTTTATTTTCATAGGAAGAATTGCCACTCTCATTATATGGTTTTTTCTGTGTATCAAGGAGTTCCCTCAATTAAAAACAAAAATTTCATTTAAAAAGAAACTGCTCAAACCTTTGTTTAGTTATGGAGGCTGGGTCACTGTTTCCACTATCTTAGTCCCATTTTTTGAATATACCGATAGATTTATCATAGGTGCTGTTATAACCATGACGGCTGTGAGCTATTATACGGCTCCTTATGAAATGCTCATGAAGTTAGGAATTTTGCCTTCCAGTTTGGTTATTACCTTGTTTCCGACTTTCAGTGCATTGTATGCGAGCAAGAACAAAGAAAGGATAAAATTAATCTTTGGGAAAGCTTTTAAATACCTTTTTATTGTAATCGGAGGGCTCGTAGTGCTCCTGTTCTTCTATGCTCCCTATATTTTAAAAATATGGTTGGGTGAAGAATTCGCGTCTCAGAGCACTCTTGTTTTTCAAATTTTGTGTTTGGGGGTTCTTATCAATTCACTGGCAAGGATTCCTTATAGTTATATACAAGGTATCGGGAGAGCTGATATCACGGCTAAGCTTCATATATTTGAAGTTGTGTTTTTCTTGCCGCTTGCATGGTTTTTTATAAAATGGCAGGGGATAACAGGAGCTGCTGTAGCCTGGACCATCCGGGCTGCTTTTGATTCCTTGTTCCTTTTTTATGTCTCCTGGAAAAAAACGGAAATAAATTTATCTTATCTTATAAATGATAGAACCGTCAGGGCGATTCTTATCCTGTCTGTATTTTTTATATGCGGGGCCATAGCCAATGTGTATCCCTGGGGAGTGTATACCATAGCTGTTTTGGCTCTTTTATTTGCTTTGGCTGTTTGGATTTTTGCCTTTTCCAAAGAGGAAAGGATTTGGTTTTTTTACAGGGTGCAGAATATTCTCAAACGCGGATAAAGAGGACAATTCAATTGGATACAAAAAAATATCCGAAAGTCGCCATCATCCTCCTCAATTGGAATGGATGGAGGGACACCCTTGAATGTTTGGAGTCTTTACAGGGTATCTCTTACAGGAATTATCAGACATTCCTGGTTGACAATCATTCAATCGATGGTTCTGTGGAGCGGATTAAAAAATGGTGCGGAAAAAATGGTTTTGATTTAGACAAAAAATCATCGGATGAAAAAATAATACTCATCCAGAATGATGAAAATTATGGATTTTCCGAAGGAAACAATAAAGGTATCCGGTTTGCCATGAATCTCTCTTATTTTAAATATTTTTGGCTTCTCAATAATGATACTGCAGTTGATGAAGATGCGCTGACAGAATTGGTCAAAGTGGCCGAATCCAGAGATAAGGCCGGGATTATTGGAAGCAAGGTTTTAGATTACGGAGACAGGAGCCATATTCAGACCATAGGCGAGAATAAGGTAGTATGGCCCCATATGAAGCGCAGGAGAGAAATTCCGGATAAGGAAACCATACTCGATTTCAAATGGGTTAGAGGAGCGAGCCTTCTTATAAGAAATGAGCTAATCCAGGAAATTGGGCTGCTGGATGAAAAACTGTTCATCTATTTTGAAGATAAAGACTGGTGTGTGAGAGCCTTGAAAAAAGGATGGAGAATATATACGGCCTTAAACAGCCGGATTTTTCATAAAGAGGGAGCAAGTACCAATACCCATATAATCCATAAGCAGTTATTTAGAATGAAAGTAAGAAGGTTGACCTTGGAAAATTTCAGGATAAAACTTTATTATGAATCCAGGAATGGTATTTATTTTGTAAAAAAACAATTTCCTCTTTCTTTTATTCCATATTTGATTTTTCGAACTCTGCATCTGATTCTTCAAGTCATACTGTATGATGACAATAAGATGAGACGAACAGGGATTATCTTGCGGGGGACAATGGATGGACTGATTGGAAAGATGGGGATAAGAGAAAATGATTAAAAAAATTGCCCTTATTCATCCATCCATGATTGTGGGAGGAGGGTCAGAAGCTATAACTCTATGGGCGGCAGAGGCTTTGAAAGAACAGTATGCCATTTCTATAATATCTTCAGTTAAAATCGACTTGGATCAGTGCAATGATTTTTACAATACGGGACTGAAACAAAACGAGATACGATTCGTACAAGTAAAACCACCTTTTTTATTGAAAAACCAGAGGTTGTTCAATGCATTGAGGGATTACCGATTAGCCCGTTATTGCAAATCACGAGCTTATGAGTATGACCTTATGTTTTCAACATATAATCCTATGGATTTTGGAATAAGAGGCATTCAATACATATCGGATCCCAATTTTAATGAAGAAATGCTTCGTCTGCTTAATCCGGTCCCGGCAACATGGAAGAAGTGGTTTTACAAAGATTCCCCCCTACGCAAATTTTACTTATTTTTAGGGCATATCCTTTCGAAATACACGGTGAAAGGAATGAAGAAAAATATGACGCTTGTTGATTCTCATTGGGCAGGGGAACTGGCATCCCGTCATTATGGAATTAAATGCCGCACAGTATACCCTCCTGTTATGGGAGAATTTGATCCCGTTCCTTTTCAAAATCGCAGTAACGGATTCGTCTGTATAGGAAGAATCGTTAGGGACAAGCAGTTAGAACAAATCATTCAAATAATTCAAAAGATAAGAGAAAGGATTCCTGATGTTCACCTGCATATTATAGGGAAAGAATCAGATAGATTTTATTATCAAAAGATAGTTACTATCAGTAAAAAGCACGCTGATTTTATTCATTTTGACGGAGTTGTTTCTGCAGAACGGAAAACTGAAATTCTTAGTCATCATAAGTATGGGATTCATGGTAAAAGAAATGAGCCTTTTGGGATAGCTGTAGCCGAAATGGTTGAAGCAGGTTTGATTGTATGGATTCCAGACGGCGGAGGACAAGTGGAAATTGTCAATCATGATGACCTGATTTATAAAACAGAAGAAGAGGCCGTGGCAAAGATTGAAAATGTGATGGAGAGTGTAGATAAACAAAAGATGTTATTAAATTACTTAGAAAAACAGGCAGGAAAATTCTCTTCGATGACATTTATGTCTGAAATTAAAAGCACAGTAAAAGGTTTTTTTGAAGAAAATGAAAACAGAGCGCCATAGAATCTGTATCGTGATTCCGACCAAAGACCGGCCCGAAAAATTAAGAACTGTTTTACAGAGCCTGGTCAATCAGACTCAGAAGCCTTATGAAGTGATCATTGTGGATGGGAGTGAGAAAAATACAGTTGATTTTTTAAATGATTTTAATGAACTCAAAATCAATTATATGACATTACAACCGCCTTCGGCAACCAGGCAGAGGAATCTTGGAATTAAAGCTGTGAGCCAAGACTGTGATTTTATAGGATTGATTGACGATGATGTTGTCCTTGAGGAGCGAGCCATAGAATGTATGATGGCGTTTTGGAAAATAGCTGATAAAAATGTGGGAGGTGCTGCTTTTAATCTTATGAACCATCCTGAGATTTATGCAGAGAAATTCAAATCAATGAGGATAACAGAAAAACTGGGTCTTTATTCAAAAACAGGGGGAAAAGTTACGGCCGCTGGTTTCCAGACGTTAATAGGAAAGGTAAAAAGAAACGTATTTGTTGATTGGTTTTCAAGTGGAGCTTCTGTTTGGAGAAAGCATATTTTTGAATCCTATGGTTTTGACGAATGGTATACAGGATACAGTTACCTTGAGGATCTGGATTTTAGCTATACGGTTGGGGAAAAATATAAATTAGTTGTTGTGGCAGATGCAGGTTATTATCATTATCCGGCTCCCGGGGGCAGAGGAAGCGGGTATGAGTTTGGAATGAAAGAAGTTCTCAATAGATTGCATTTTGTCAAAAAGCACGAAGAGCTTTCTGTTTTAAAATGTTTTTTAGCTCTCAAGATAAGACAGCTTATGAGCGTGTGGCTCTTTTTAAAGGAGCGAAAATTTTATTTTCTCTCAAGAGCTATTGGTAATTCGGTTGGATTTGTAAAATCGATAATGCAAAAGAGATAAAATGAAAGTTCTTATTTCAGCATATGCATGCAATCCCATAGGCTCCATGCAGCTTCATCCGGGAGAGGACCTCGTAGGATGGAGGCTTGTTCAGCAGATCAATAAAAGACATGACCTCTGGATCCTCACACACGGATATAACCGGGAAGCGGTTATGGAGGAGATGGCCAAAGGAGAGCTTGAAGGAGCCAGGATCATTTTTATCAATCTGTCCTGGCTGAAGAAAATTTTGTATAAGGTCGGATTTGGAGAGCGCATCTATTATTACATCTGGCAGTTCGCTGCATGGAGAAAGGCCAGCCATCTTCATAAGAAAATTAGATTTGACCTGGCCCATCAGGTGACATTCGGCAATGACTGGATCCCCAGTTTTATTGGAGCGTTCCTGCCGGTTCCTTTTGTTTGGGGCCCGGTGGGAGGAGGCCAGACCGTTCCCGAAGTACTTTTAAAAGAATTCAGTCTTTACGGAAGGTTTGCTGAAAAAGGCAGAGTGGCTGCCCAGTGGGTGGGACGGAGACTCTGGACACGGATACGATTGGTTAAAAAGGCCAGGGCGATTTTAGTCTGTAATAAAGAGACAAAACGAAAAATTCCGGAGAAGTTTCATCAAAAAGTGCATTATTTTCCCGTAAACGGAATCAATAAGAAAGAGATCGGGCCTGTTCCAAAGAAAAAAGAAGAGAAAAAGGAATTTTTGGTGCTCACAGCAGGACGTCTCCACAGGTTAAAGGCCTTTGATATGGCTCTGGAAGCTTTTCACCTCTTCTGCCAGGAAAATCAAAACACTGTGTTTGAAATCGTGGGCAGCGGTTCAGAGAAAGAGAATCTTGAAGATTTGATAGAAAGATTTGACCTTAAATACAGAGTGAAAGTAACTCCCTGGATGGAAAGAAAACAGCTTTTTGGTCTGATGCGGAAATGTGACGTGTTTCTTTTTCCCAGTCTTCGCGACGGTGGCGGTGCGGTTGTGGTCGAGGCCATGGCCCAGGGGAAACCGGTGGTGTGTGTGGATACAGGAGGCCCTGGTTTCCATATAAGAAAAGAGTGGGGCATCAAAGTCGAACCAAGGACAAGGGAGATGCTGGTCAATGAACTGGCTTTGGCTCTGGAGGTTTTGTACAAGGATGAGCCTCTGAGAAGAAAGATGGGAAAAGCGGCCCGGAAAAGGGCTAAAGAATATTATGTGTGGGATGAGCTGGGCAAGAGGATGGAAGAGATATACCAAAAAGTGAAAAGTGGAATATCAGGTGAGAGAGAGAACGCATAGAATGGAAATGATGAAAAAAAGAAAGTTTATATTCATAGGCATCTGTATGGGTTTGATCATCAGCCTTGTCAACAGTGTTGAGATCGTGCTTACGAACCATATTATGATTTTTCAGTCTTTTCATAATTTTATTGTTTTTTTTGTGTTTTCCTTATTAAATGCTTTTTTTGTTTCCGTGATCACATTGATTGCAGGATTTATTTACGGAGCTGTTTTATCCTCTTTATCAGGGAAGGGACGTGTTGCCGGTGATAATCCTTCAGGTTTTAGGATTATAAAAAAGACAGCCAGAATGCTATTCGACTTAAAGACACCTGTGTATATCCTTTTGTTTTTACTGTTTTTTGTAGGATTTAACAGGTGGTTTATTTCCAGACATGATCTTGACCCGCTGATGAATCCCACGAGGCCGTTTAAAAAACACACATCTCTCCAAACAGAAAGACCGAATATCATGATTATTGTTTTAGATACTCTGAGAGCGAAAAGTCTGCATTCCTATGGCCATGAAAAGGTCAATATGCCTCATTTGGATCAGTTTTTCAAAGAGGGGGCCCTGTTTACAAATGTGGTTGCTACGGCCTCGCATACAGCGCCGTCTCATCTTTCAATGATTTCCGGGGATTTCGTGGATAGTGAAATCATGAGTATATCTGTAGAGAAGACTTTGACTGAACTTTTAAGTGATGAGGGATATTTGAACATGGGTGTGTTTGCAAATGAACTGGTCACTTCGAAAAATTTCATAAGGGGTTTTGATATTTATATCGACCATATAACATCTCCTCTTCTCTATCAGTTTTTTTTAACTTACAAGATGGCTTACAGATTGTTTTTTAATCGGGTTATGAATCCCCAGATTCTTTTTTACCACAAGAATTCTAAGGCTGAAGATGTGAACAATGTTCTTTTTCCTTTACTGGATAAATATAGCAATGAAAATCTCTTTGTATTCGTCAATTATCTAGACCCCCATGACCCGTATTTCCCCTTGGAACCTAAAGAAGAACACAGTCCGTATTCCTTAGAAAACGGTTTTATCAGATATCTGCCGTATTGGAAAAATCCTGATTTAGAAAAAGAACAGTGGGATAAAATCAATGATCTGTATCTTCAGGAACTGCAGTATCTGGATAAACACCTGGGTGATTTGTTTGACCAGATGAAATCTTTGGATATCTGGGACAGCACCATAGTGATCATCACTTCTGACCATGGGGAATTGTTAGGAGAAAAGGGATTGCTGACTCATGCCATTGCGCTCCATGAGGAAGAAATCAAAGTCCCTTTAGCCATTAGATACCCTCCGGAAATTCCAGAGGGCCTTCAAATAAAACAGCAGGTTCAAACTCTTGATATAGCGCCTACGATTTGTGAACTCTTAAAGATCGAAAGTCCTCAAAACACTCACGGCAAAAGCCTTCTTCCTTTTATACGAGGAGATGACTACCCGGAATATCCCGAACTTGCCTTCTCTTTACAATTTGAATTTAGAGCGCTTCAAGATGAAGAATGGAAATGTGTTTATAATCTGAAAAAAAATACAGTAAGGCTCTTTAATCTCAAAAGGGATCCGGATGAACGATTGAATGTGGCTCCTGAGTATCCTGAAATAAAAGAATATTTTTTAGACATGT
>Ga0307421_1002056_pt1 | contig 11602 bp, 11 predicted proteins | sample SalMarWE160270MG_FD_202163 | JGI IMG/M metagenome (GOLD analysis project Ga0307421, IMG submission 202163) | Salt marsh sediment microbial communities from the Plum Island Ecosystem LTER, Massachusetts, United States - WE1602-70 | ecosystem: Environmental > Aquatic > Marine > Intertidal zone >...
ACATAACCTTTTCCATATTCCATTGCAGTTAATGCTTGATAAGGACTTATGCACACAGTTATATTTGTTTTGATGTTTTGTTTTTTCAATTCTTCTGCAGCCATTAATCCTCCTTTACACATGGGAATTTTAATAATTACATTTTCACCCAATTCTTTAAGTTCATAAGCTTGCTTTAATAGAATATTTTTAATTTTTAGATTATCTTGATTTTCAAAATTATCCATATTAATTCCTCTTAAATCTGTTTCAAGGCTTATAGGAACTTTTGGATGTTTTTTAATTAGATTTTTACATGCTTCAATAAACCCTTTTGAAAGATCTCCTGTATTTTCTATAATTTTTGGATTAGTAGTAATGCCATCTTTTACACCTCTAGAAAAACAATATTCTATTTCATTCAAACTGGCTGTGTCCGCGAAAAATTTTATCATGAATAATCCTCAATTAACTTTGAAAAGTTTTGTTTTATTGATGAATCTTCATATTTCTCTCCCATTTCTTTTAATTTTTCTACAATTGAATCTTTTAGAAAGATAGAAATTATTTGTTGAAGTCTCTCAACTATCATATGCTGTAAAACTCCATGAAACCCTTCTGTATGTGGAGTTGAATTTTTTGGAACAACAATGCAACAGTCTCCAATTTCTTTTATTTTTCCTCCATCAAATCCAGCCATTCCAATTATTTTTGCCTTTCTTCTTCTTGCCATTTTCATAGCTTCAACCAAATTTCCAGACCACCCGCTTCCACCATGAACAGATACTAAAAGAACTACATCTCCTTCTTCTAAAATTGTATTTAATGCACCAGCATAAGCATTTTCCCATCCACAATCATTTATCCATGCTGTAAGCAGAGCAGGATTATCATTTAGACAAAGTGCTTTGAAACCTTTTTTATGAGTAACTAGTTCTTTTTCAGAAGAAGGAGAAACAACTGTTTTAGATAAATCCCCAGAAAAATGAGAAGCAGTTGAAGCACTTCCTCCATTACCCATAGTTATTATTTTTTTTTCATCTTTCCAAGCTTGAAAGAGAATTTCTATAAACTTGTTAATTTCTTCTACATCTATTTTTTCTGCTATTTCCTGAGTTTCTTCAAGATATTTTTTGATAAATTCTTTATTCATCTTCCATGATAAATAATTTTACAGCCTTCTAAATCAAATTTAAAAGCCATTTCTTTTAATCCTAAATTCTCTAGAGCTTCTCTTAATTTTTCTTTTTTATTTTCACAATATAGCATTAGAAAACCCCCTCCTCCAGCCCCAACAATTTTTCCTCCTAGGGCTCCATTTTGTAGAGCAATTTCATATATTTTATCTATTTCAGGAGAAGTCATTTTTTTAAAATTTTTTTTAGCTTCCCAATGAACATGTAGCCATTGTCCAAATCTTTTAGTATCTCCTTTTTCAAGAGAATCTTTTATTTCTTTTCCTATATCTTTTATTAAATGCATTTGATTCATTTTACTTTCTTCTGATTCTGCTTCTTTTGCTTGGTTAGCTAAAATATCTGAAGCAGATCTTGGCTCACCCACTTTAAACATAATAATATTATTTTCAATTTCTTCAATTGTAGAATACGAAGAATTTAAATGATTAACCTCAATATTTCCTTTTGTATCTATGTCCAGATGCAAAATTCCTCCAAAAGAAGACATGTATTGATCTTGTTTGCCTATTGGTTCTTTAAGAATTTCCATTTCAATATATGCTGCTTCTTCAGCTAGTCTCTTGGAAGAAACATCTTCTTTTTTATAAGCATGCAGAGCTTTTAATAAAGCAACTAAAAAAGCACCAGAACTTCCTAAACCAGTTCCTGCAGGAACATCAGCTAAAGAAGTTATTTCTAAAGGATCAGTAATATTCAAAAGTTTTAATGCTTCTCTAACTCTTTCGTGTTTAAGTTCTTCAATATTTTTTACTTTTTCAGTTTGAGAATAACGAATTAGAAATTCATCATAAAAATGCCTTCTTTCAAGAATTATATAAATATATTTATCAATAGCTGCAGAAACCATAGATCCTCCAAATCTTGAAGAATAAAATGGTAAGTCTGTACCACCTCCGCCAAGGCAGATCCTCAAAGGAGCCCTCACAATAATCATAATTTACTTTAATCTTTTCTTATTTATAAATATTTTGGCGAAAGATTTATAAATAAATCAAAAGTTCTTTTCAAAAGAGATTTAAGACTCCTTTTAATGAATTTACTATAAATTTTATAAAAAATCATAGAAATCTTTAAGTATAAAGAATTCTGTGTTAAAAAACAATAAAATGAAAGGTATTTATAAACCAGTAAATGAATTAGAAATAAATGGTTATTTTCTAAAAACAGAAATTGCTCCTACTTTTGGAGATGATAGAGGATATTTCACAGCTATTAATTTTGAAAGTGGAATGAAAAGAGCATATTTAATAAAAAATCATAAGGCAGGAATTATTAGAGCTTTTCATGGACATAGAAGAGAAGAAAAAACTTTTTATTGTATAAAAGGAGCATTTAAAGTAATTTGCATTTCTATGGAAAATAGAGAATGGAAATCTTTTACAATAACAGAAAAAGGAAATAGTATGTTAAAAATTCCTTCAGGAGTTTATAACGGATTTGTATCTCTAACAGATGATTCTGAATTATTAGTTTTAAGTAGCAGTACTTTTGAAGAGAGTAAAAATGATGATTTTAGAATTCCTTATGATGCTTTGGGAAAAGAAGTTTGGAGGGTAGAGCATAGATGAAATTTGCAATAACAGGGGGCCTAGGATATATTGGACAAGTTCTTCAAGAAGAATTAAAAAAAGCAGGACATGAATTTGAGATAATAGACAATGATTTAATGGATTTGTATAATTGGGAAAATAAATTAGATATTTTGAATCCAGAAGATTTAGAAAAAATAGGAGAAATAATAAGAGAATCAGATGTTGTAGTAAATTTAGCAGCAATTGTTGGAGATCAAGCATGTTTAGAGGATACAAGATTAGCATTAGAAACAAATTGTCAAGGAGTACAAAATATTGTTGGAATATGTAATGAATTTAATAAAAAGATAATTCATACAAGTACTTGTAGTTTATATGGCTTTAGTGAAGAATTATTAAATGAGAAATCTCAAATTTTTCCTGTTGATTTTTATGGACAAACAAAATATCAGCAAGAGAGATATATTTTAGAAAATGCAAGAAATTATTGTGTGTTTAGATTAGGAACTGCATATGGTTGGAGTCCAAGAATGAGATTTGATTTAGTAGTCAATACTTTTTTAGCAAAGGCTTTTTTCAAAGAAGAACTTTCTGTTTTTGGAGGAAATCAATGGAGGCCTTTTGTGCATATAAGAGATGTGGCAAGAGGAATTATTTTTGCAGCAGAAAGAGATTTAAGAGGAATTTATAATTTAAGTGTAGAAAATGTAAGAATTTCTGATTTACCAAAGAGAATTCCTCTTTCAGATGTTAAAATAAAAATAAATGAGATGAGAGAAGATCCTAGGAATTATAAAGTAGAAAACAATAAAATTTTGAATGAGGGTTTTAAATTTGAATGGAATCTTGAAAAAGGAATGAAAGAGGTTCTTGAGCATCTTTCTGAAGTTAAAGACTATAGAGAAGCAAAATATTCTAATTATAAGATGCAAAAACTAATACATCAGAAAAAAAAGAAGAAAAATCCAAGAATTTTAATATTGGGGGCAAAAGGAATGGCAGGACATATAGCAAGTGAATTTTTAAAAGAAAACACAAATTGGGAGATACTTCCTTTAGACAGGAGTTCTTTTGAAGTAAATGAAAATAAAGAATGGAGAGAGAAAATAATAAGAATTAATGCTGAAAATCCAATAGATTATGTTATTAATTTTATTGGAATTTTAAAACCTCAAGCAATAAAAAATCCTCCTTTAGCTGTAAAAATTAATTCTCTTTTTCCACATGAATTAGCAGATCTTTGTAAAAATATGAATATAAAATTAATTCATATAAGTACTGATTGCTGGAATGATTTAGATATTTATGGAAGAAGTAAAAGAGCAGGAGAAATAGACTATCCAGAGCATTTAACAATTAGGACAAGCATAATAGGGCCAGAATTAAAATTAGATGGTTCTGGATTATTTCATTGGTTTATGAACCAGAAACAAGAAGCAAATGGATTTGTAAATCATTATTGGGATGGAGTCACAACACTAGAATTAGCAAAGAAGATAAAATTTATTTTAGAAGAACATCCTGAATTAAATAATACAGTAGATTTAAGAACAAAACAAAAAGTCAATAAATTTGAACTTTTAAATGACATAAAAGAAGTTTTTGAAAAAGTTATAATTTTAAATAGAAAAGAAACAGAAATAGTTGATAAAACAAATAACAATCCAGACATATTTTCTGAAGATTCTTTAAGATCACAATTAATAGAATTAAAAAAATGGATGCTTGAACATAAATCTCTTTATGGGCAGTATTTTATTACTCTTCCAAAAACTTTTTAAAATGAATAAAGAATATCCCACCATAGTTGTTTTGTCAAATGATATAAATCCAGATGGAACTTTAAAAGAAGATGTAAGAAGAAGAGTAGATGGAAGCATTGTGTTGTATAATGTTCCCCTCACAGATAGATTAACAATGAGTGGAAAATGCACAACTTTAAAAGAGGAAAAATGGAAGCAGATATAACTCAAGCAGAAGCAATGAAAAGATATGCTGTTAATCAAGGGATCCTAGAAGAACATATATTAAAAGATGAAAAATCAATAACAACTGTTGGACAAGCATATTGCGTTAAAAGAGGAATAATAATTCCTAATAATTGGGATTCTTTTGCAGTTTTAACAAGTGATTTTCATATTCCAAGAACTAAAGAGATTTTTAATTTTATTTTTGGAAAAGATTTCAATATAAATTATATACCTGTGCCTACTGAAAATTATAATAATCAAGAGATAATTAAGGCAGAAGCAAAACGTACAGGAGTTTTCAGAGATTTTTGGAAAGGAGTAAAAAGTGGAGATGATGGGGCTATCCAAGAAAAAATGCATACAGAGTTTCCATTTTACAAAGGAAAAACTTGGGAAGAGATATAGGTTTTTAAATTCAAATATTACAAACTAATTAATTAAAAAATCCAAATATCTTTCTGCCCATTTTTCTAGAGAAAGATTTTTTATTGTTTTTAGAGAATTATTAATAATTTTTTTCAATTTTCTTTTATTTTTAATAATATTTAATATTCTTTTTGCTTCTTTAGAATAATTTTCTTTAAGAATTATTCCATTTTCTTCATCCTGAAATATCTCTTGATTTGCTTCTTTATCAGTAATAATTAAATTTTCAGAAGCCATTGCTTCAGAAGTAACCATTGTAGGAGCTCCTCCCTCACATCTGGACATAGAAAAGAAAATATCTGATGCACAGTAATAATTAGGAATATCTTTTCTTTTTTGAGGGGGCAATAAAATAGTAAATTTTTTATCTAATAAATGTTTAACTTTTTCTTTTTCTGCACCAATTATTAATAATCTAAAATTATTATTTGATTTATATATTTCTTTAGAAAGATTTATTGTCTTATCTAATCCTTTTGTCCAAAAACTCCCTCTTCCAACATATAATCCATAAATTTTATTGAAATCTAATTTTAACTTTTTTATAATATCTTTTTTATTTCTTTGCTTGAATATTTTTAAATCAACTCCTGTTCTTATAATTCCTATATTTTTTCTACTTCCATACAATTTTATTAAATCTTTTTTAACATGTTCAGAAACACAAATTACTTTATCTGCTTTTTTCATTGCAGCTCTCTCAAAAAAATAAGGAATAAGCAATATAGGAGAAAAAAGAATTCTCTTTAATTCATTAAATCTTTTTAAATGATTTTTATAAAAATGATATGTAGATCCATGGTAAGTATGAATTAGTCTTGTATTTCTTTTAAGAGAATTCATCCATAAACCTGTAAAACCATGAGAATTAATAATATCAAACTTGTTTTTCTTCAAAAATTTTTTAACTCTAGATTCAAAAAATAAGTTTCCTATAAATGGAATTTTCAAAGCCTTTATTTCAAAAGAAATAAAATCTTTGTTTATTTCTTTTTTATTTTCAGAACCTTTGGAAATTAAAAAAATATTAAATTTTTTACTTAAAAATGGAATTAAATTTTTTTGATATTGAGCTAACCCCCCAAGAAAATTAGGGTCTGAAGCAAGAATTATTCCTAGTTTTAATTTATTTTCCATGTTAATACCAAATTTTGACTTTTCTATTTCTTTCTAATCGCTTTTTTCTTATAAGTTTGAGATGACTCAAAAGATACCAATAACCTCTTAAAAGAATCTTCACATTTTTTAGAAAATCTTCTCTAAATCTAGCATTTTTTATTGTAACATTTCCTTTTTCATCTTTTTTCTTTAAAAGAGTAACCAAAGGCAAATAAAATAAAACCCTTATAATACCATAATATAATTTCATATTTATCAAAGAAAAAATTATATCATTTTTGAGTCTTACAGCATTTCTTTTAAGTTCAGCATCTCTATTAATAGTAACTCCTTTATAATGGACTATTTTTATGTCGGTTCTAGAGACTATTTTAAATCCAGCTCTTTTAACCCTCATACAATAATCTGTTTCATCTAGAAGATAAGGTGTAAAAATAGGATCAATTAATCCAACCTTTTTTATAACTTTTCTACTAACTAGAAAAAAAGCAGTAACATGGTCAAACTCTACTAATCCTGTAGCTTCTTTATCTAGAGTAATTAAAGGCCCTTTAATGTATCCTCCAACATTTTGAGAAATTCCATCAGGATAAATAGGATTTGTTCCAACAAGGCCTATTTTGGGGTCTGATTCGAATGTTTTCACAACTTCAGATAACCAATCCTTATCAATTATTACAACATCATCATTAAGAAGAAAGTAATAATCAGGATTATATTTTTTAAGAGCATATTTTATAGCAGAGTTACAACCTCCAGCAAAATAAATATTTGCATTATTTTCAATTAAATCAACCCATTTGTAATCTTTTTTTACCATTTCATTAGAACCATTTGTACTCCCATTGTCAGATATAATTACTTTATAATTTTTATAATCAGTAATATTTTTTAAAGAATCTAAACACCCTCTCAAGAGTTTTAAATCAGAATTGTAAGTTACAATAATTATTGCTACAGATGGTTGAAATTTCATTTTATAGCCCTGGTATTTTTTTATTTTTCCCTGTATAATATCCATAAAGATAAGGAATAGCTCTAGCAAATCTTAAAATATTGCTCTTTATAGATAATCCAATATCTTCAAATTTAATTTTTCTTCCTCTGTTTTTAGATTGAAGTAATTCTGGATATACTTTATTTTCAACAAGTTTCCGAGTTGTAACGCCATATCGGTATGTTTTTTTAAAAAGATTATTCCAACTCCAAGGTTCTTGGTGCCAAATAGCATTATCTAATTTTCCAATTTTTTTAGATAATTTATAGGCTTCTAAATAAATTATTGCATGATCATGTGCAACACAAAGTGGAAGTATCTTTTTAGGAATATTTGAAAAAGCTTTTATTAAAAGATTTCTTCTATAAAACCTAGGAAGAATAACTCCTCCAATAGGATTAATAAAATCTTTTGCATATTTTTGTACCAATTCTCTATCAGCATCATATAATTTTTCAAGCAATTTTTTTGGTTTCCAGCTCCTTTCATATAGCCAAAGCATATCAAATTTTTTCAATAATTTCATTCCTCTTTCAACAGCAGTTTTTTCCAAAATATGATCAGAATCAATTAAAAAGATATATTTTCCTTTTGCTTTTTTAGCACCAAGTTCTCTAGCCCCTAAAAGAGTCCCCTCATAATTATAAATTTTTGCTCTAAAATTTTTTGCAATTTCCAATGTTTTATCTGTACTGTTACTATCAATCAAAATAAGTTCTATATTTGGATAAGTCTGCGCTTTAACAGATTGAAGAGTTTTTTTTAAAGTTTTTTCAGAATTATAGGTTGGTATAGTTATAGATACTAATTCTTTTCTAGATTTTGCCATGGTATTAATACATCTTTAGTTCTGTTTATAAAATTATGTGTACCTTTTTTTATATTTTTTATATTTTTTATTCATGAAGTATGTTTATTTTTTCAGCAATCTTTATAAAAGAAATTCTTTTAAATCTTTTATGAAAAAAGCATTAATAACAGGAATAACAGGGCAGGATGGAAGTTATCTCGCTGAATTTCTTTTAGAAAAAGGATATGAAGTTTATGGAATGTATAGAAGGACAAGTACAGATTCTTTGGGAAGAATAGGGCATCTAAAAAAAAGAATAAAATTAATGGAAGGAGATTTAACAGATCTTGGTTCAATGATACACATCCTAAGAGAAATAAGGCCAGATGAAGTGTATAATCTTGCAGCACAATCTTTTATTCCTGCATCTTGGACACAGCCAATTTCAACAGCTGATATTTCTGGAATGGGTGTTTTAAGATTATTAGAGGCAATAAGACATGTAAACCCTAAAATTAGATTTTATCAAGCAGCTACTTCAGAATTATTTGGAAAAGTGAAAGAAATGCCCCAAACAGAAAAAACACCCTTTCATCCTAGAAGTCCTTATGCTGTTGCAAAGACTTTTGGATATTTTATAACACAAAATTACAGAGAGAGCTATGGTTTGTTTGCTTGCAGCGGAATTTTATTTAATCACGAATCTCCCAGAAGAGGAAAACAGTTTGTCACAAGAAAAATAACTCATTCAGTTGCAAAGATAACATTAGGATATCAAGATCATTTTGAAATTGGAAATTTAGATGCAAAAAGAGATTGGGGTTTTGCAGGAGATTATGTAGAAGCAATGTGGTTAATGTTACAACAAGAAAAACCTCAAGATTATGTAATCTCAACAGGAGAGAATAGGACAGTAAGAGAATTTATAGAAGAAGCATTTAATGTTGTTGGTATGCCAATAAAGTGGAAAGGAGAAGGATTAGGCGAAGTTGGAGAATATAATGGCAAAGTGGTGGTTAAAGTAAATCCTGATTTTTATAGGCCAGCAGAAGTAGAAGTTCTTTTAGGTAATCCAGAAAAAGCAAGAAGGGAATTGGGTTGGAAATGCAAAACGAATTTTAAAGAATTAGTTAGAATGATGGTTGAAGCAGATTTAAAAGAACTTTCTGAAAGAGGTTTAGCAAATATAGATAAAGGACCTTTTGACACATAATCAAAAAATTTAATTTTCTAAAAATCTATCCAGTTCATATATAAAATTGTTTGTCTTTATTTTTTGTTTATAATTTATTTTCTTTTTTTTCTTTAAGAAATTTTCAAGACTCTCTAATATTTCTTTAATCATCTTATCCTCTTCATGCATTTCTTTTATTTTATAAAATCCTTTGTGTTCTTTAATCAAATCAACATATCCCCCTTCATCAACTGCAATTAATGGTTTTCCTGCAGATAAAATTTCTAAAGGAACTATCCCAAAATCTTCAGAATATCCTAAAAAAATACCTGCACTAGAATTAGCAAGTAGTTTTTCTAATTTTTCTTCTCCAACATTTGTGAAAATCTCAATATTTTTTGTAGATTTTGATAATCTTATTAATTTTTTAAAATATTCTTTATTTTCTGGAGTTCCAACAATAAATAATTTTTTTTCAGGATATTTTTCAACAAATTTCTTCCAAGCTAAAATTAATAAATCCTGTCTTTTTGGAGGGTTTAGTCTTGAATAATATAAAAAGTAATTTTTGTCCTTTACCTTTAGTTTATTAAATCTCGAGAATTCTACTGGAGGATAAATAACTTCTATTTTTTTATTATTAGTTAGTTTATGTTCTTCTCCTCTCTGTTTGCTTAAGTAAGAGATAAAAGCAACTTTATCAAATTTTTTCCAAGCGAGTTTTTCAAATAATCTATAAATTTCTACAGAAGATAAATAAATTATTTTTGATATTTTATTCTTATATCTGTTTTTTAAATTCCACTTTACAATTTTTTTATTTGCTTCTCTTAGAGGAGTATAAACATAGCCATATGTTTTTCCTTTTTTATAATTTCTAAAAATAACAAATTCAGCCAAACCTGAAGTTGAAATTAAAAAAATATCATATCTTTTCAAGGGAATTTTTTTAAAAATACTTATTGGGAAAAATAAACCTCTAAATATATGATATCTTGATATTTTCTTTCCAGATTTAGGAATCATTATATTTATTTTAAATTTTTCAAATTCTCTAAAAGTGTTTTCTTTATCATAAACCCAAGTATACAAATCTACTTTGTGTCTTGATTTTTTCAAGATTTCTAAAACAACTTTTTCTGCTCCTCCTTTGCTTTTAAGCCAAGGATGAAATAGAGCAATTTTTTTTGAGCTCATTCTGTAAATTTCAAATTATCGTATTCTGCATACTCTCCAAAGGTATTTAAGAATTCTTGTCTTGCAATTATATTGTTTGAAGGATTTATTTTCCAAATTTTGATAGGTCCTTGAAGGGCTCCAGAATAATAAATGAATTCACCTAATTCAGCTCCTTGAATCAATAAATTATTTATTATTGGACTAGGTTCAGAATGAACTAATTCCACTCCTTCGTATTTTTCAAAAACATTATTTAAAAGATATACTTGAGATACCAAACTTGGCAGAACTTTAGGAGATAAATACATGATTGCGCCTAAATCATTTATTTGAACTCCTGTATTTGAAGAACTAACAAGAGGTATAAAATAAGCTAGAGTTTCTAATCCTTCTCCAGTATCAAAAAGAAATCCCCTATAATAAACATATCTAATTGGGATTCTAAATTGCTCCCCATTATAAAAGAATACTCCCTCAATTTTATCAAAAGAAAGAGTTTCATTTTTGCCTAGTTCAGCTATTATTCCTCCCAATGCTGCTTTTTGAGAGGGAAGAAAGATTTCTTTTCCATTTTCTTCAAATATTAAATCTTCATCAACAAAAGCCCCTCCACTAGAATAGATTCTTATTTCTTTTTCAGCTGTTTCTTGAGTTTGAGAAGCATCCAAAATAAAAGTAGGTATCATAGAATATCTATCATCTGAATTTGCATCACTTCCTATTTTACTATATGCAGGATATTTTCCAATATCAGTTGGATCAATTAATAAATAAGAAACATTATGAGCTTTCATGAAACTTAATGCTGTTTCTGGATAAGGAGTTGTTAGAAGATACCTTCCAACCAAATGATCCCAAAAACCATTTCCATGTCCTCCATCTGTTATAGTTGCTCTTTCTCCAAGATATTGAACCCAATATCCATAATCCCACCAATGCACAAAGATACTGTTTAAAGGAGTATTTTCTCTTATCCAAGACATTGCTTGTTGCCATTGATAGTTTGCAGAAGGACCGGTATATTTTGCTTGTGCAATAATAGTATTAGTAAAACTAATGGCTCTACTTATTAAAATTATCACTACTAAAATAAGAAGAATAAATAAAAAGATTTTCAAAAGTTCATCTTTGCTTTTTTTAAAATATTCAAATAATTTTATAGTTAAATATCCCACAATAAAACAAATAAAAGGAGACATTAAAAAGAAAAATCTTATTGCCCCTCTTCCAGCAATTA
>Ga0307421_1002057_pt1 | contig 11601 bp, 10 predicted proteins | sample SalMarWE160270MG_FD_202163 | JGI IMG/M metagenome (GOLD analysis project Ga0307421, IMG submission 202163) | Salt marsh sediment microbial communities from the Plum Island Ecosystem LTER, Massachusetts, United States - WE1602-70 | ecosystem: Environmental > Aquatic > Marine > Intertidal zone >...
CGAGCAGCGCCCGCTGCAGGCCGCCCCAGGCGTCGACCGGCCGGGCGGAGATCGCTCCGCGGGAGTTGACCACGCGGTGCCAGGGCACGTCGGACGCGGCCGGCGTGCTGTGTAGCGCCCAGCCCACGGTGCGAGCGGCGCCCGGCTGGCCAAGCATACGGGCGATAGAACCGTAGGAGGTGACCCTGCCGGGAGGGATCTCCCGAGCGATCCGGTAGATCTTCTCGAATAGACGGGGCATGCTTCGCCTTACTCCCGAAGCGGAGCGACTAGAGGCTGGGCGGTCGAGTCTCCACGGGATGCTTGCTCTTCGCCGGCGGCTTGAAGCGGAGCCACACTGGGATCACGGATGCCAGCGTCGCCCAGCCGGTCAGCAGGAAGGGCAGGCGCGGGCTGAAGCGCTCCCAGAGCTGGGCGCCGATGGCCGGCGCCGGCAGGGAGAAGATGCCCAGGCTGCTGCGCACCAGTCCGAAGGCGGTCCCCCGCAGGCGCTCCGGCACGACCTTGCTGGTGAATGACTGGTAGGCCGGTTCCATCATCCCCACCCCCAGTCCGAATAGTGCCGAGGAAGCACCAAAGCCCCAGAAGCCCTGCACCTGTACGAAGGCGGCATAGCCGAGGAAGTTGAGCAAGAAGCCCAGCCCAATAGACGCTCGCTCGCCTCGTCTATCCGCCAGCCATCCCGAGATCGTGTTGGCGATGATACGGAACAGGCCGAATAGGGAGAACAGCCAGCCGATCTGCTGCCCGCTCAAACCCCCGAAGCGCTCCATGTAGAGCGGCATCAGATCGTAGGACAGCGAGAAGGAGACGTCCCCGACGCCGTCGGTGATCAGTATCCAGGTGAACACTCCTCCTGCCAGAGCCATTCCCGCGATCGTTCCCAGGTTGGCCCGCAGGCCGGCCAGGGATGGCCTGGCCAAGCCCGCCTCGCTCCCGCTTGCCGCGGCCAGGGCCATGCTGACCCGGATCACTGCCGCCGCGGTATAGAGCAGCCCGGCGCAGATGAGCATAGACTTGAAGCTGTAGGTATCGGCCAGGAAGCCGCCGAAGGGCGGGCCGATGATGCTGACGATACCGAAGATGGCCTGAGCGCGCCCGAACACCCTGGCTCGGGTTTCCTCTGAAGACTGCTCAGCGATGAAGGCTGGGAAGCTCGGTCCGATCAGCGAGCGGGTGACTGCGCCAAGCCCCTCTCCTAGCAGCACCCACTGCCATGTAGGAGCTACGATCAGGCCGAGATAGGACAGCACGCCGGCGATGCTACCGATGGCGATGCTGCGCAGCCGGCCGATCGAATCGGACAGCCAGCCGCCCAGGATCTGGAGCGCCAGAGGAAGGATGCGCGACAGGGTGAAGAACAGACCTACCTGGATGACGTTCGCCTGAAGCTCCGTCAGGTAGAGAGGCAGTAGCGTGGCGTACATGTTGCCGCCGATGTTGGCCAGCACCATTCCCACCAGGAACAGACGGAGCTGCCTATTGAGCAGCGGTTCCTTTGACGGCGTCGCAGTCCGCACCATAGGTCTTGTGTGGGGCTATGTGGCCAGTGCCGCCCCGCCTCTCTCTGCGCCTGCATTGGCGTGCCTGTGTGGCTCGCACGAATGTTAGGCGAAAGACGAGGAGCTGTCAAGAGCGGCGGCCCGAGCGTCCGCGGCACAGCGGCCCCGGCGTCTGCCAGGTTGTTCAGCTGTCGATAGTGTAGTAGTATGGGGGCGCCAATCGAGCTTCGAGGAGGATGGGATGGATATCTGGTTGGCCGTCGCGAGACTCACCTTCGCCTTCCTGCTCGGCGGGCTGGTCGGTTGGGAGCGCGAGCGAGAGGACAAGCCGGCGGGACTGCGTACGCTGATCCTGGTATCGATGGGGTCCGCTATGTTCGTCATCATCGCCCAGATGATAGCCGTGGCCGAGGGGGTGGCGGGCCAGGTCGATCAGTTGAGGATCATCGCAGGCATCGCTCAGGGGATCGGCTTCCTCGGCGCCGGAACCATCTTCTTCAGCCGGGGCACCGTCCATGGCCTGACCACGGCGGCGGCCGTATGGGCCACCTCGGCTGTTGGAGTTGCCTGCGGCTATGGTATGTGGCAGATCGCCTTGGTGGGCGCCCTGCTCACCGTCATCACCCTGAGGCTGCTGCTGCCGCTGGCGGTGCGGATCAGTGGCAGCTGGGACAAGCACGAGCCTCCCCCGGCGCGCGACAGGGCGAGATGAGCCGGCCGATCGTTCAGTAGTCGCGTGACAGCAGGTGGCGGTTTCCTACACGCACGGTCCGCAGGCCCGCGGCCAGGGCGGCCGCTTCCGCCTCTTCCGCGTGCCTTACCGACGTTGGGGGCAGGTCCGGCATCAGGAAGGTGGGGGCGAAGCCGAGCAGGACGAGAGGGATCATAGGATTGAGGCCGGCGATGAAGCCGGCGATCCTGGCGACCTCTTCTGGATCGACGTATCCAGGGACGAGAAGCGTGCTGGCGACGACGAGGGGCCGCCCTGGCCGCTCGTCGAAGCGAGCGGCGGCCCGGGCGAGGTTGTCCAGCGTGCGGCGGTTGCTCACCCCTGTGAGGACCCGGTGAAGGTTGTCGTCATGCGCCTTCAGGTCGAACTTGACGCAGCCCCCCGTGCATAGTGACATCTCGACGGCGCGGTCCATCAACCGCTGGTGGGCCGTGCCGTTCGTCTCCCAACAGACCGCCAGGCCGCGCTCGGCCAGCAGACGGCCGGCGGCGATGGCGTGGCCCATCTGGCTGGCCGGATCGCCTCCGAAGAAGCAGACGCAGTGTGTCTCCGGCCGGGCGGCGGAGGCCAGCCTAGCCGCGCTCGTGCCCGCGGAGAGGCTCTGGTCGATCTCACGGAAGTGCCAGTTCTGACAGTAGAGGCAGTTTGCCGTGCAGGAAGCGTAGAAGACAGCCAAGTTGTGTCTGCCGCGCTGCGTGTGTCCGCCGCAGAACGGGTCTGCGACACAGTTGGTGGGCAGAGGGTCCCGGTACCAGTGGAGATGGCCGCGGCTTGGCGTGCCTGCCAGCTGCTGGATCTTGCCGCCGTGCACCTCTCGCAGGCCGCAGTAGCCCCGCTGCCCCTCGCCGATCAGGCACTCCTGAGCGCAGAGCCCGCAGCGGACGCCTCCCTTCGAGCGCGGTGCTTGCTCCGGCAGGTCGAAGAGCCGGCGGGCCCTGGCGTGGGCCCGGCCCGCGGCAGCCAGAGCTTCACCCGGGTTGCCGCGAATGCACTGGAGACAGAGGCCAAGATAGGCCGCTACGAGAGGGCTGCTCTCGCTGCACAGGGCACAGGTCTGGGCATCCGGATCGCACTCGGGGTAAGTCACCGGTGTTCCGCCGGCCGTCCAAGGGTCGCCGGACATCGCGGCCCGGCCAATCGTCTCTTCTGCTGTGGATCGGGGCGGCGCTCCCTACTCGTTGAGCACGTGTAGTTGAGGCTTGAGCGGAATGCGCTCGATCAGGTCGATGATGTCCTCGTCTGTGATCTGGTCGTCCGGTTTGTCCACCAGCGTCCGGCAGACCGCTTCCATGACGTTCGTTCCGAACGATCGGCCGTCCAGGCGGGGGGTGGTCGTGACCAGGATATGGAGATTGCGCTTCTTCAGCTCCTCGACGTTTCGCGAGGTGGTCGTATTGGTGATGACGATCTTGCCGCTGAGATCGTCCGGCAGGTTCGACCAGACCTGGAGGAAATCGCCGGCGATGATGTCCGCCTCATCGTAGTAGCGGGTATACTTCGTCTTGGGCTGCTTGTCCTGCTCCTTGCCGAGGGGATAGAGCCAGGAGAACGGGACCTTGGTGAAGACTGGGCAGAGCAGCGCCGCCAGGATGTGGACGGCGCGGAGGCTGCGGATGGGGATGGGCACGTCGAGGGCGAACATGAAGTCGCCGAAGGTCACTTCGCATCCGGCGTCCACCAGCCCCTTCGCCAATCCGTACCGATCGACCGCCGTGGTCTTGAGCGCCTTCTTGCCCTGCAGCTCGATGCCGTGATCTCGCAGGGCCTGGATGGCGTAGGGCGCGAGAAGGTGTTTGATTCCGTTCCCGTCCCCTATCTTCGAGAGCTTCACTGCTTCCCGAATCCGCCTGGCGTGATGGAAGTAGTAACGCCTGTTGTTGACCCAGAGGTAGAACTCCGCGCCGCCGACGCCGAAGGCATCCACCTTGCCGTCGTTGTCCCGGTACATCTGGATGTAGCGCTGGAAGTCCCCGTCGGCGCCCTGGCGGCTGAGCGCGAAACGCTCGCCCAGGAATTCCGCTTCGGCGGTGTGGTCCCGGGTCGAAGAACCCAGGCTGGGACTCAGCACTCTCTTCATAGATGTCACCCTTCGCCCATCGAAGTCGGCCCATTATCCCACAACAGCCTCCATTGTCCAGTGCGGACGATCCGATGCCCTGGCGGTACGGTCTGGCGAGCCTCGCATCTGGGTGGTACAATCATCCCAGCGACGGAGTCACCGGAGCTGGGAGGATTGGACGATGCAGAGAGTGCTCAGGAACCGCTGGATCCTGGTCGCGGCTGTTGTAGTGCTGGTGGTATGCTGCTGCTGCGGGCTGGGCGGCCTATACCTGGGGTGGAAGGGCTACCTGTTCTTCCAGGAGCAGCTGGCCTTCCTCATCCCGGAGCGGGCGCCGTATCCGGTGGACGAGCTGTATCAGGCTTCGCTTGAGTCCGACGAGGAGACGCTTACCGCGCTCATTGAGGCCCGGGTCCCCATGCGCGACCTGCGCGAGTTGGCAGTGCGGCTGGGCGGACAGGAGGACGTTCCCGTCGTAGTGCGCGAGTCGCCTATCGCTCGGCAGGTGGGCGATGAGGAGACGTTCTGGGTGGGCGACATGAGCGATCCCGAGGCGCCTAACTATCGGCAAGCTCGGGCTCAACTCGCCTACATCTCGGAACATGCCTACTTCTGGGTGGAGGGCGGATACGAGGTGGACTCAGAAGCCCTTCGTCGCTCTGCCCAGGCGTTTGATCTGACGTACGAGCGAACCCGGGCTATCTTCGGCCACGAGTGGTCCCCCGGGATCGACGCTGACCCAAGAGTGCATGTCTACAACGGCGGAGCGCACGGAGTGGGGGGCTACTTCTCCAGTGCGGACGAGTTCCCCAGCGCGGTCAACCCCCACTCGAACGAGAGGGAGATGTTCTACGTCAACATCGGGCTGATCACACCCGGAGATGTTGCCTACGACTCGGTGCTGGCCCACGAGTTCCAGCACATGATCCACTGGAACATCGACCGGACGGAGCCGGGCTGGATGAACGAGGGCTGCTCGGAGCTGTCGATGACACTCAACGGCTATCCGACTGATGGAGCTGAACTCCTTTTCGCCATGTTCGGCGCCGACACCCAGCTCAACGCCTGGTCGAACCAGCCGGCCCGTGCCATTACCCACTACGGTGCCAGCTATGCCTTCATGAGCTATTTCTATGGGCTGCTGGGACAGGGAGCCCTGCGGGCGGTTGTGGAGGACCCGGACGACGGGCGGGTGGCGCTGGACAGTGAGCTGGCCAGGTATGGATACAGCTTCGACGAGTTCTTCCAGCAGTGGACGGTGGCCAACTACGTAGACGATGGCTCGATAGGCGATGGCCGCTTCTCTTCACCGGGGCTGGTCCAGCCGGTCCAGCCAGACGCCACCCACAACGTCTATCCGGTGGAGCGAGCCACGACTGTACATCAGTACGGCGCGGACTACGTCGTCTTCCAGCCCGAAGCGGGCCTGGATGGCGTGCTGCGGATTGGCTTCGGGGGTACGAGCCGCACCCGCATCCTGCCGATCCTGCCCGAGGACGGAGACTACTTCTGGTACAGCCACCGCGGAGATAGCTACGATATGACACTCACCCGTGCATTCGATCTGCGGGGACTCGAATCGGCCACGTTGACGTACTCGACCTGGTACGACATCGAGCATGGGTGGGACTACGGTTACGTCGAGGTCAGCGCGGACGGCGGGCAGACGTGGACGATCCTGCCCGGGGAGCTGTCGACGGACTACAACCCCACGGGCAACGCCTTCGGGCCCGGCCTTACGGGCTCGTCAGGCGGCTGGGAGGAGGAGCGCGTCGACCTCGGTGATCACGCCGGGCAGGAGATACTGCTGCGGTTCGAGTACGTGACGGACGACGCCTACAACGCAGCGGGCTGGGCCATCGATCGCATAGGGATTGCGGAGCTGGCATTCGCAGACGACGTCGAGCGCGGCGCCGGAGGCTGGGATGGGGAGGGTTTCGTGCGCGTGACCAACTTCATGCCGCAGCGGTACAGCGTGCAGTTCCTGGTCTACGATAGCTCCGGCGGCCTTACCATCGACGGAGGTGCGGGAGAACCGCTCGGCGGGGAGTGGAGCGTCGATAGCTTCGGCTCTGAGGTGGAGCAGGTAGTGATGATCGTCAGCGGTCTGACCCCGGTGACGACGGAGTGGTTCTACTACGAGTACACCGCTGCGCTGCAGTGATTCCGCAGCGAGAGGCCAGCTTCCGGAGCCTCCAGGCTTCCCCAGCCTCGGCTGCCTATTTGATCGACTTCAGCGCCCGCAGCGCCTCAAGCGTCACCCACTTGTTGGGCTGTTCGGGCGGGCCGAATTCAAGCGGCGGGCGGCGCGCTAGCCGGTCGAGGGGCCAGCTGCCGTCCGGGAGCTGGCGGCTCAGGACGTAGTCGACAGCCTGGGCTACATTGGGGTGAACGACGGTGTGTCCCAGGCTCCCCAGCGCTTCCAGGGCGCTGAGCACGCCGTAGCCGAAGGGTGGGTATTCCAGGATCGTCCAGGTGTCGGCCACGTGATAGCGTCCCATGTGCGGCTTCATCAGGAGATCGACGATGATCCCGGCAGCTCTGCGGGTGGCGGATAGGTCTGCCGTGGCGGGGTCGAGCGCGGCTGCTCGCAGGAAGTCGACGGTGGCTCTTAGGCAGCCGTGGCGGCCTGCGCGATCGCACAGCCACATCCCGTCGTCGCGCTGCCTGGCCAGCAGCCACTGAATCGCCCGGCGCGTGCGCAGGTCGTCTCCATAGCCGAACTGGATCAGGAAGCGCACTATGCGGGCGTGTGTGCAGGGGTCGGGCTGGTGCTCCCAGACGATGCCCTGCCCCGGCAAGCTGCGGCGGCGGCAGAAGCTGCCGTCGTCCCTTTGATGCGAGAAGATGAACTCGCAACCGCTCCGAACATGCTCGTCGCCGGCGGTCAGCCCCAGATCGGCCAAGACGCTCAGCACCCAGAAAGTGCCGGTGTTCTTGGGCAGGTAGTAGTCTCGCTTCACCCAATGGCCGCCGGATTTCTGGGCGACGAGCAGCTCGGCCAACGGCGGGTATTCAGGGATTGCTCTGCTCGCCGAATCGACAGCAGCGTCGTTCGCCGGCCGGTCCAGCAAATCCACGAGTGTCCAATAGCGGACCGGAGGGTTGTCCGGCTCGAGCAGCCAGGGAAGCGGATTCGCCTGGAGAGCGGCTGTCCAGCTCTGCGCCGTCACGTCGATGCACACTCCTCGATCATCTTCAGCGCCCTGGCCGCCCGCAGCGTGACCCACTTGCTGGGCTGCCCCTTCTCCTCGACATCTGCCCACATCTTGCCGTTGTAGCTGTACTCCATCTTCCAGCGGCCGTCTGCATCCTGCTTGGAAAGCACCAGGTCGGTGGCGTCGCTCAGCCTGGGGTCGCCTCCGCACCCCGCCTCCGCCAACGCCTCCAGGTTGAGGAGGACATCGGTGACGTACCCCAGCGGGTAGCCCAACTTGAACCAGCTGGAGCTGATCCGCTCCTTGTAGGGGTAGTCGGCGCGGGCGACGTCGTGGCTGAGGAGGAAGCCGACGCCGCGCTCGATGGCGGCCCGGACCACCGGTGTGCGCCTGTTAGGCGGAACCCGGTTGAGCGCCCACAGCACCCGCACCGCGCCCCAACCGCAGGGCAGGTCGTAGTTGGCCGAGCAGTAGAAGCCGGGCTGCTGCACGCCCGACCGGCGGTACCATTCATAGCCGTCCCCCGTGACCGAGCGCGCCAACGCCTCGGCGGCTCGCTGCAGACGCTCATCTTCCCAGTAGCCGAGCTCGAGCAGCGCCCGGGTCAGGTTGCCCCACAGGCAGTGGACAGTGCCGCTGGGCCGAGCGTTCATGGCGAAGGCGCCGCTATCCGCCTGCGATTGGTCCATCACATAGTCCGCCGCGCGGCGCACCCGCTCGTCCAGCCCGTCCGCTCCCAGCTGGGCCAGGAAGAGAACCTGCCACACCGTGCTTCGGTACTTGGGGGAGTAGATCGACCCCGGCTTCATCCAGTAGCCCTCCGGATACTGGGCGTCCAGGATAGCCGGCACCGGGCCGGAGAGCATCACCGCTCGCCGGGCCTCCTGCAATTCCGAGTCGTCCGAGGGCCGGTCCAGCAGATCGCGCAGCGCGAAGTAGCGGACGCCGGGGTTGTCGTCGTCCGGCTCAAGGAGCCACGGAAGCGGGTCGGCGCTGAGAAGCGATACCCAGGACATCGTTCACCTCTGCCGTATTCCGGCACGGGATTGTGCCATTGTGCACCAACTGTGGTTCCGGCGCTCTGTCTTCACCTGCACCACGCGGAACCGCGGCCGGGTCGCTACCTCGATGCCCTATGCTGCCTGGACTGCGGCCAGAGTCCTGATCGCACTCTCGACCGAGCGTCTATCCTTCGCGCTCAGGGCCGGGTTGCCGGCCCACCTTTCGTAGAGAGGCAGGAGCGCCGCGAAATCCGGCAGCAGGCTCCTGCCCATGCTGCGGATGGCGTCGCAGAGCACCCAGGTCGCCGCCGGGTCCTGCGGCGGCACGTGCCGGGCGAGGAGCTCGCGTACGGGCGCGGTCTGGCCACGGGCGGCGAGGCGGAGTGCGAAGCTGGTGGCCTTCCTCACATCGACGTCATCGTCGAGCAGCAACCGCTCGATCGATTCCAGGCAGCGGGCGGTGTAGGCGGCGTGCTTCATGGGCAGGCGGCCGAGGACGATCACCGCCACCCTGCGCACCCACTTGTTGTCGTCGCCCACCAGCGCCTCGACGGCAGGGAGCCATTCCTGGGGTGACTTCTTCACGATCGGCTCCAGTGCGTACATGGCTGCCCGGTCAGCGTCCTCCCAGGTGACGCAGGTGCGGCTCAGCTCGACGACGAGCGGCACGATCCGCTCCGGAGCTGCCAGCTCCATTGGCCCCAGCATCTCTGCCGCCACTCCCTTTCCCTCCCGCCCGTACCGCTCCCAGAGCAGACGGGCGAGCGGAACGAAGTCATCCACCTGCTTGCGGGCTGCCTTGCCGATCTGCTTCCCGATAGAGCGGAGGACCTCGACCGCTGTGCCCACCGTCTCCTGCTCCGCCCGCTGCTGCGCCTTGATCCCTGCCACGCTCTTGGCTTCGGATTCGAGCCACAAGTCGCGCAGGGCTTGGGCTGCCTCATCAGCCCTCGCCGGATCATACGCGGTAAGAATGCGCTCCACCTGTCCTGTCACAGCAGTAGCCATCTTCCCTCCAGGCCGGCTTCTACCTGTGTGCTTCAGCCCAGCGCCTCCCGCAATCGCGCATACGCCTCAGCCTCGCGGTCCGCGATCCGCTCGAAGCAGGCAGCAGCGTCCTCCAGGCGATTCTCTCTCACGGCTCCCGCAAGCTGGGGAATGGTGGCGATCGTCTCCTGCAGTGCGTCGAGGGCACCCGAGACGTCGAGTTCAGCCAGCTCACCGGCCTCGCGCAGGAAGGTCACGTAGATATGCCGGCCCGCCGTCAGGTTGTTCCCCTCGAGATCGGGCGGCGAGTTGAGATACTCGCGCACCTGGAGCAGGCACTTGGCTGCGGTCTCCTCACCCAGCCCGGCTGGCCAATCGGCGATCTCGCGAGCCACCTTCCTCATCGCCGGGATGCCTACCATGCTGACCGGCGGCTCCAGCATCGTCTGACATTGGTCGGCGATAGACCGCCTAATGATCTCGCTCGTTGGAGGAAGCCTGGTGGGGATGTCGAGGGTGACCAGCCGATTTCGCCTACCTAGTCCCGGCACGCTGACGTCCCAGGCCAGCTCCAGTTCGTCCACCGGGATCTCCTGGACATCGGCCAGGTCCGTATCGTGCACATAGGCCTTCTGTTCATCGTAGCCCACAAGCAGCAGGTAGTGGATCGGAATGTGCCGTTTGTGGTACAGGCCGTCGTAGAAGGGGAGGTAGTACATATCAAGCGGACCGACCACCGGCGGCGTTCCAGCGTCGAGCGCCTCCCGGGCCTTCTCCCAGGAGAAGCGGAATGACCTGCCCTCGATTTCGCCGAATTCGGCACCGAGCAGGTCCGCCAGGTATCTGTGCTGCCGGGGGCCGGCCACGCCCCAGTAGACCTGCCGGGGCGGATCGGCCACCTTGATTCGCAGGTAGGCGAAGCCGCCGCCCTGTCCTAACCCGTGGACGAGTTCGTTCGACCAGTCTCTGCCCGAACGGTAGTGGACCAGGTCGCGGATGCCGTTGACTGGACACATGCCGTGCGACGGCCGGTGAGGGATATGCAGAAGCTGTACCACGTTGTCCTCCTCTAGCTGCTTCCCAGGCAATGCTTTCGCAGGCCGGTGCGAGCTCCCGGCCCGGCCTGGGCCGGGAGCTCGCTTCTTCGAAAGATCAGCCCTTGACTATCGGCATCTGTACTTCCGTCACATAGGTGGATGGATCGCCGCCCTCGCCTGGACCGCTTAGGTAGATCTCGCGCACGGGTCCGCCGGGCCGGTAGCCGTTCTCTTCGATCCAGGATAGCAGCCGGGTGTAGGTGGCTCCGATCGTCTCGTAGCTGCCCTGGTGGATGACGGTGGCCAGCTTGTCGATCGGGTCCATTTCCCGGTTCTTGATCCGGTCGGTCTCCGGCAGCGGGGCCGCTACCGGGGCGGTCACCTCCACGTCGAGCGCATCCTCCCGGAACTCCTCGTCGTAGTAGATGGCGAATGGAGGACCCGCGGGGCCGACGCCTTGCCGGCCGAGGTAGCCGAAGAGCTCGCCGAACAGCTGGCCGATGCCGGCGGTGGACACGGTATCCCGCACATACACAACCGCCTGGCGCGGGGCCTTCTTGACAACGATCTCCTGAGTAGACATAGTGTTCTCCTGTTCCATCTGTCTCAGTCGCAGCTCAACTCGGGCCAGCCGCTCCTGTTCTTCCTGCAGGTGACCCTCTATCTCCGCCTGTTTCAGGCGCAGCATGCCGCGGATCTGATCCGGGGAGAGGTCCTCGTCGAGCAGCCTGCGGATCTCGTCCAGAGCCAGCCCGAGATCCTTCAGGGCCAGAATGCGGTTGAGGCGCGGCAGCTGCGTCGCTGAGTAGTAGCGATAGCCTGTGAAGCGGTCCACCTCGGCCGGCTTGAGGAGACCGATCCTGTCGTAGTGGCGCAGCGTCTTCACCGTCACCTGCCCGAATCTTGAGAACTCGCCGATCTTGAGCATGCGACCTCCGCGTACCGATATCAGATGGAAGGCCTTCCACGCGACCATTATACACCATCCGGTAAGGGGAGAGTCAAGATCCTCCCCCAAGTGGTCGGATCCTCCCCAGGCGCCCGAGGGGGTCGGTAGTCGGCGAAGCCAGGGGCGGCCGCTCGGATTTGACTACTGAGGCCACGCCATGCTAAAATGCGTCAACCGG
>Ga0307421_1002059_pt1 | contig 11594 bp, 13 predicted proteins | sample SalMarWE160270MG_FD_202163 | JGI IMG/M metagenome (GOLD analysis project Ga0307421, IMG submission 202163) | Salt marsh sediment microbial communities from the Plum Island Ecosystem LTER, Massachusetts, United States - WE1602-70 | ecosystem: Environmental > Aquatic > Marine > Intertidal zone >...
CAATAGAAGAGGATATGACTTAGGATATACTACACATTATATTATTGAAAAAAAATTAAATCCTTTATGTTGGCATGAAATTTCAGGAGAAATATTAAATAATTCTCAAGAATTTGGAGGAATTGATATGGCTTTAGAGGTTGACATGTGTATTAAAGTTAATTCTATTAAGAAAATAGGGGATAATGTGAGTAAAAAAAGAGGTGATAAAAAAACTGGCTTGGTGGAAGGCGGAGGGGTCGAGCGATTTCACGAGGGATGGAAAAGTAATGGGCGAGTGAAGTCGGGAGATAGGGATGATGGCTTAAAGTTCAAACCAAAAGTTCTAGCATATGATATTGAAACAGATAAATTAGAAATTGGAAAAGGAGAGATATTAATGGTCTCTTTAGTAGGAGAAAACTTCAAAAAAGTAATTACTTGGAAGAAAAGCAAAACAAAACCCGTTTATGTGGAATATGTAAAAGATGAGGCAGAATTAATTGAAAAATTTGTTAAAAATGTAAGAGAAATTTCTCCTGATTTTTTAGTAGGTTATTTTTCAGATGGATTTGATTTACCTTATTTAAAAGCAAGAGCAGAAAAATATAATGTAAAACTAAATTTAGGATTAGATAATAGTCAGCCAAAATTTTCAAGAGGAATAACTACTATAGGAAAAATAAATGGAATTACACACATAGATATTTTAAAATTTATTAGAACTACTTATTCTCAGTATATGCAATCAGAAACATTAACTTTAAATGAAGTTGCAAAAGAATTTTTAGGAGATACGAAAAAAGAATTTAAAATAAAACATTCTTCGAAATTAGAAGAATCTGATTGGAAAAAATATTATGAATATAATCTGCATGATTCAGTATTAACTCTCGCTTTATTTGAGAAATTCTGGTCTGATTTATTAGAATTTACAAAAATTATACAAGAACCTATTTTTGAAATATCTAGAAATGGCTTATCAAAACAAGTTGAATCTTATATATTACATAATCTAAATAGATTTAATGAAATTCCAGAGAAACGTCCAACTCATGATGAAATTTCAAAAAGAAGAGCCAGGCAAAAAGTAGAAGGAGCTTTTGTTCTAGAACCAAAACCAGGAATTTATGAAAATTTAGTAATGTTTGATTTTACCTCTATGCATACAAGCATAATAATTTCAATGAATATTTCAAAAGCAACTCTGTTAGAAAAACCAGAAAAAAATTCCTATTTTATTAAAACAAAACAAGGAGAATTTTATTTTTCTAAAGAATTAGGATTTTTTCCAAAATTATTAAATGAAATATTTGAAAAAAGAAAAAAATACAAAAAAGAATATCAAAAAAATTCTAATGTAATAACTCTGGCAAGAAGCAATGCATTTAAATTATTATCTGCATCTGCACATGGATATGTTGGTTTTTTTGGTGCAAGATATTATTCAATTGAATCTTCTGCATCAATTTTAGCATTTGTAAGAAAATTCAACAAAGAAACAATTGAAAAAACAGAAAAAGCAGGATATTCAGTAATTTATGGAGATACAGATAGTGTTGCTTTTACTTCAGAAGGAAAATCAAAAAAACAGATTTTAGAATTTTTAAAAAAATTAAATAAAGAACTTCCAGGAATAATGGAATTGGAATTAGATGGATTTTATAAAAGAGGAATTTGGGTCACAACAAGAAGTGGAACTTTTGGAGCAAAGAAAAAATACGCTCTAATTGATGAAAAAAATAACATAAAAATAAGAGGTTTTGAAACAGTAAGAAGAGATTGGTGTAAATTAGCAAGAGAAACTCAAAATAAAGTAATAGAATTAATTCTCAAAAATGGAAATGAAAAAAAAGCTCTAGAATATGTAAAAGAAATTGTAAAAAAAATAAAAAAAAGAGAAATAAATAAAGAAAACATTTTAATAAAAACACAATTAAAAAAACCAATATCTGAATATAAATCAATTTCTCCTCATGTAATTGCTGCTAAAAAAATGCAAGAAAAAGAGATTCCAGTTGAAGAAGGAAATTTAATCACTTATTACATTGCTGAAACAAAAGATAAAAAGAAATTAATAAGAGATAAAGTAAAAATTCCAATTGAAAAAGGAGAATATAATATAGGTTATTATTTAGAAAGACAGATTCTTCCTGCAATTGAAAATATTTTTCAGATATTTGGTGTGAATATAAAAGAGATTATTGATGGAAAAAAGCAAACTTGTTTAGATGACTTCTAATACAAAGATTTAAAAAGACAATTTACTGTGAAATAATTCAAATGAGGTAAATTGAAAAATGAATGACGAAAAACCTGATCAACTCAAAGAAGAATTTTCAGCATTAACAAAAGCATATCCCGAGATAAAAGAAATGCAATATAAAATTGAGAGTTTAGAAAAAAAGAATAAAGAATATGAGAAGATTCAAGAAGAAAATAAAGAACAAACAAGAATATTTGTTCATGAAATAAAAACTTATTTAAATGGAATTATAGGGCTTACTGATCCAAACTTAGTCGAGGAATATGGTGTTGATAAAGAGACAACTAAGATTTTTGAGACACTTCATAAAACAGGAAATGTTATGAACGATTTAACAGGAATGCTTTCTCTTTATAGACTTTCAAAAGAAGAAATTAAAAAAGATTCTGAATATTTTGCATTAGAAGATCTTGCAAGAGAACACGCAATTATTAGAGATAAAGAAATGAGAGATTCAAAAATTAATTTGTTTTTAAGATATAATAGATTGCCCTACCCATACCATAGCCCCATTGAAATGTGTGCAAACAAAACATTATTACATTCGATCTGGGGGACTTTATTTACTAATTCTATAGAATGGGCCCCTAAAACATCAACTATTTTTCAAGCATTTAAGATAAAAGAAGGTAATTTAGAGATAATTATGGAAAATGAATATGGTGAAAAAAAAGTTAGATTAAGAGGTTCAGGCAAAGGAACAGGAACTCCTTTTGTAAAAGACATGGCAGCATTATTTGGAGGGTCTTTCACTACTTACAAAACTAACTCTCAAATGGATAAGAATTATGATATTAGAGAATGGTGGGGTTATAAGGAAGGTGAGAATCTAAATAAAAATACAAAGATATTTGGAGCAAAAGTAGTAATTCCTATGTTAGAATTAACAAATCCCGTTAGAAAAAATCAATAATCCAATAATATTAAAAAGAATTTTTATTTCTTATTTAAATGAAGAAAAATTATGAACCTAAGCCCTTATTTATTGAAAGAATGAAATTGCTTCTTAAAAAAGATTTTGAGAAATACCAGGAAACTTTAAAAAAACTCCCAGTAAAATCAATTCGAGTAAACACTTTAAAAATTTCTCCTGAAAAATTAAAAAAAAGATTAGAAAATAAAGACTGGAAAATTTTTCAGCCCTGGAAGAATTATCCTGAAGTTATGATAGTTGAGGGTAAAATTAATAATAAAAATAAAGTTAAGGATAAAAAAAGAAGTGATAAAAAAGTTGAAGGCTCTGTTAGTAATAAAAGTGGCTTAGTGGAAGGTGGTGGGGACGGCGGTGGCTTGACAAATCTTGAACCTGGAGAATTAGGAAGAGCTTTAGAACATATTTTAGGATATTATTATATACAAGAACTTGCGAGCATGTTGCCTATAATTGCATTAAATCCAAAAGAAAATGAAAAAATTTTAGATTTATGTGCTGCTCCAGGAAGCAAAACAACTCAAATAGCAGCTAAAATGAAAAATTCAGGATTAATAATTGCAAATGAGATTAATTTAGGAAGAATAAAAATTCTTGCATCTAATTTAGAAAGATGTGGAGTAATCAACACAATAATTACAAGAAAAGAAGGAAGAGCATTATGTAATAAATTAAAACAATTGAATTTTAGGTTTGATAAAATCCTTTTAGATGCTCCTTGCTCAGGAGAAGGGACTTTAAGAAGTACACCAGCAACATATTCAATGTGGAATTTCAAAACAATAAAACGTTTATCTAGAATTCAAAAACAATTATTTGAAACCGCATTTGAAATTTTAGAAATTGGAGGTGAAATAGTTTATTCAACTTGCACTCATGCTCCAGAAGAAAATGAAGAAGTAATAGATTATGTGTTTGAAAAGTTTAAAGGAAAGATTAGCATAGAACAAATTTCATTACCAATAAAGTGTCGCCAAGGAATTACTCAATGGGATAATGTTAATTATAATAAAGAAGTAAAAAAAGCTTGTAGAATCTATCCTGAAGATAACAACACAGAGGGATTTTTTATTGCTAAATTTAAAAAATTAAAATGAGATTAAAAATTCTAAATGAAAATGAGAAAAAACAAATAGAGAATTATTTAAAGGAAAGATTTGGAATCAATAAAATTCCTGGAATTTTACTAAAAAAAGGAGAAGAAAGAATATTTCTTTTTTCAGGAGATATAAATTCAAAACAAATAAATCAATTAGATAATAAAATACTTTTAGAAAGAGTAGGAATTTATTTTGCTAAGATGATTGGTAAAGAACCTAAACTAAGTATTGAAGGAGTCCAAATTTTAAAAAATCAAATAAAGAAAAATATTTTTGAAATTAATAAAGAACAAGCAGAAAAATGGATGAGTGGACAAGAATTAAATATTAAAACAAAAAAGCGAGGATTTATAATTATTAAATATCAAGAAGATTTATTAGGTTGTGGAAAAGCATCAGAAGAAAAAATAACAAATTTCATACCTAAATCAAGGAGATTGAAGTTGAAATGAAATATTTAATTCCTTTTAAAAAAAGACCTATTAAAATAGGTCAAGGATTTAATCAAGGAAGCCATAAAGACTGGCCAGAAGATAAAGAAGATTTTACTTATTCAATAGATTTTATATTACCTAAAGGAACAGAAATTATTGCTTCAAGAGCAGGAATTGTTACAAAAGTTAAAAAAAATGGTAAAAAAAATTATTCTGGAAAGGATGAAAAAAAAGGTGAAAAAGCATATAAAAAAGACATGAATGAAATTGAAATCAAACACAATGATGGAACTTATGCTTCTTATGCACATTTAGAATATAACGGAAGCTTTGTAAAAAAAGGTGAAAAAGTAAAAAAAGGGCAATTAATTGGATTAAGTGGAAACACTGGGTGGTCCAGTAAACCCCATTTAGATTTTTGTATTTTTAAAAAGAATATAAAAGGATATAAAATAAAAACTATAAAATTTAAACTTGAAAAATGAACAAAGAAGCAATAATTAAGGCAGGACAAATTTCAATAGAAGTTAAAAAATATGCAAAAAGTTTTGTGAAAAAAGGAACTCCTTTATTAGAAATAGCAGAAAAAATAGAAGCAAAAATAATTGAATTAGGAGGAAAACCAGCCTTTCCAACAAATACCAGCATAAATGAAGTTGCTGCTCATTACACTCCTGCATATAATGATGAATCAAAAGCACATGGATTATTAAAAATTGATTTAGGAGTTCAAATAAATGGCTGGATTGCAGATACTGCTTTTTCTCTGGATTTAGAAAACAATGAAGAAAATAAAAAACTAATTGAAGCTAGCAAAGAAGCTTTAGAAAATGCTCAAAAAACAATAAAAATAGGTGTATCTACTAATGAAATTGGAAAAGTAGTTGAAGAAACAATTGAATCAAAAGGATTTCTTCCAATAAGAAACTTATCTGGACATGAAATGAAACAAAATGAATTGCATGCGGGATTAGATATTCCAAATGTAAATGACAAAAAGGGGATAATTCTAAAAAAAGGACTTTATGCAATAGAACCTTTTGCAACAAATGGAGGAGGAAGAGTTTATGATGGAAAATCTTCTGGAATTTATATTTTAACAAATAGTAAAAACATTCGAAGTCCAATTGCAAGAGAAATTTTAGAATTTATATTAGATGAATATTATACTCTGCCATTTTGCTCTAGATGGTTAGTAAAAAAATTCGGAGCCAAGGCTTTGTTTGGTTTAAGACAATTAGAAGAAAATGGAAATTTACATCATTTTCCTCAATTAGTAGAAATTGGAAAAGGAAAAGTTGCACAAACAGAAAACACAGTTTTAGTTGAAGAAGAAGTCAGAGTTACTACTTAAAATCAATTTCTCTTTTTTAAAATTATCTCTTCAAGATCTTTTTTGTTTATACTTACTTCTTCTGATAAAATCTCCCAATTATTAATAGATTTTTTTATTAATTCATATGTTAAAACCCTGTTTCCAGTATTTGAAGAGAGATAAAAAATATCTTCAGATAAATCAAGTGAAATTAAAATGTTGTAAATATCTTTTTTATTAAAATCTCTATAATCTGGATCTTGATTTAAAGTTGCCCTATAACATTCAGAAAGAATCTCATCAATTTTATCTTCTTTTATATTTGATTTTATCTTAAAATTGTCTTCTTGAAGATTATAAAATAAATTAATAGAAATTTTTGAATCTTCCATGATTAAATATAATTAAGTCTTTTTTAAGAATTATTATATTTTAATACAATCATCCCAAATAACTTCCTGCAACAGGAATAGCTGCTTTTGCAGATTGCAAAAAGTTTTCTTCTATTTTCTTATAAACATCAATTGTTGATTTATTAACACTTGGCTTTACTTTTTTCAGAGCTTCTTCAAAATGTTTTTTTCTTACTAATTTTGAATCTGCTGATTCTCTCAAAGCAACCATTGCTGCTTCTCTTGCAAGAGATTCAATATCTGCACCAGTATATCCTTCTGTTTTCTTTGCAAATTCTAATAAGAATTTCTCTTTTTCCTTTTCATTAAATAATTTTTTATCTCCAAGGGGCATATTTTTTGTGTGGATTTTCAGAACATTTAACCTTCCATCTTCATTTGGAGAATTTACAAGTAAAATTCTATCAAATCTTCCTGGCCTTAATAAAGCAGGGTCTAACATATCAGGACGATTTGTAGCTCCAATTACTAAAACATCATTTAAATCTTCAAGTCCATCCATTTCAGCTAATAACTGATTCAAAACTCTCTCTGTTACTCTTGTTCCTTGTTCAATTCCTCTTTTACCTGCTAAAGCATCTATTTCATCAAAGAATATAATACAAGGAGCAACTTGTCTTGCTCTTTCAAATATTTTTCTGACTCCTTCTTCTGATTTCCCAACCCACATACTCAAAAGAGAAGGGCCTTTAACTTGAATAAAATTCGCCTCTGATTCCTTTGCAACTGCTTTTGCTAAAAGAGTTTTACCTGTTCCAGGAGGTCCATAAAGTAAAATACCTCTTGAAGGACGAATTCCCATTCTTTCAAAACTTTCAGGATTTTTTATTGGCCATTCAACTGCTTCTTTTAATTCAGTTCTAACACTATCTAATCCACCAACAGATTCCCAACCAACACTTGGAGTTTCTACTAAAACTTCACGCATAGCAGAAGGACGAACAACTTTTAAAGCATCAATAAAATCAGAATGTTTTATTATTAATTGTTCTAATACTTGTTTTGGAATTTGTTCATCTTCACTTTCACTATCTAATTTTAGTTTTGGAAGATGCTTTCTCAAAACACCCATAGCAGCCTCCTTTGTTAAAGCTTCTAAATCAGCACCTACAAAACCATGAGTTAATGCAGCTAAATCAGTTAATTTAACATCTCTTGCTAATGGCATTCCACGACTGTGAATCTTCAAAATCTGAAGCCTTCCTTGTTTTCCAGGAACACTTATTTCAATTTCTCTGTCAAATCTTCCAGGACGTCTTAAAGCAGGGTCTAAAGCATTAACTCTATTTGTTGCTCCAATAACAATAACTTGTCCTCTTGATTTCAAACCATCCATCATTGTTAAAATTTGACTAACAACTCTTCTCTCAACTTCTCCTCCAACATCTTCTCTTTTAGGTGCAATAGCATCAAGTTCATCTATGAAAATAATAGAAGGAGCGTTTTTTTCTGCTTCTTCAAAAATATCTCTTATTTTCTTTTCAGATTCCCCATAAAATTTTGACATAACTTCAGGGCCATTTAATAAAATAAAATTAGCTTCTGATTCATTTGCAACTGCTTTTGCTAAAAGAGTCTTACCTGTTCCAGGAGGCCCATGCAATAAAACTCCTTTTGGAGGTTGAATTCCTAATCTCTGAAAAATTTCAGGACGTTTAATTGGAATCTCAACCATTTCTCTTATCTTCTTAATTTCATCAGTAAGTCCTCCAATATCTTCATATGTAATTTCTGGGACATTTTCTTCACTTATATCAACTGCTTTTGAATTTAGAGATACAATTGTGTTTTCAGTAATTCTAATTGGTTGATTAGGATTTGTAGAAACTACTAAAAATTTAATTTGAGAAATTCCTCCTCCTAAATTTCCAAAACCCATTCCACCAAATAAATCATTTAAATTTCCAAAAATATCTCCCATTTCTCCAAATTCTTCTGACATTAAATCTTTTCTTCTCTGAACTCCTCCTAAAACAACAACATCTCCTTTAAGAACAGTTCTTCCTAATAATCCATTTCTTAAATGCTCTGGATCTCCTTGCACCATTATTCCTTTTTGTGCAGGAGCAATTGTAATTTTCTTTGCTTCTTTAATTTCTGCTCTAAAAATCTTAACAGGTTCTCCAATACCTGTTTTTGCATTTCTTCTTAAAATACCATCAATTCTAATTATTCCTTCACCTACATCAGCAGGATATGCTCTATCAGCAATTGCAACTGTCTCTCTATTTCCTTTAATTACAATAGCATCTCCTCTTCTAATTTCTAAATCTCTCATAACATCTGCATCAATTCTAGCAATTCCTTTATATGCATCGTCTTGCAATGCTTCAACAACTTTTAATGAAATTTCTTTTTGAGCCATTTTAATTTCTTTTTCTTAATTCCTCAAAATTTAAACTTAGTTTACCAAAATCTTCAAAGCATAATTTAACCATTTCGTCCATCATTTTTTCTTGCTCTCTCATAAATGCAACTATTTCTTTAGGAATTGAAACAGCATAACTGTTTCCTACTAATCGCATTTTAACTTTAAACTCCTTATTTTTTAAATTTATAAATTTATTGTATTCTTGCTCATCAATAGGATGAACAATTTTTTCATTACATTTTGGACAAACCATTGCTCTAAAAACAAATCCATTTTTCATAAATTGAGTTTTTTTCATTTTGATATTGCATTTTCTACATAGAATTGGGTTATCAAATATATCATGTGTCATTTTAACTTAAATATAATACCACAGATCCTTTGGAAATGTGGCTAGGGGTTGAAAGAAGGTATAGAGTGTATACCTACTGTGTATACAAGAGATATATACTATTTAAAGATTTCTATTATAAATAACTTTTAAAAACCCTATTCGTATTTATTAAATATGAAAAATTTCAAAAAGGGGTTTAAAAAATTCTGGAAGAAATTTTGGTTTATTGTTTGGAAAGATAATAGCTTCAAAGGATGGATAATCTCTATATTATTTTTATTTATAATTATAAAATTTGTTTTCTTTCCTCTATTAAATTTAGTAACAGGGACAAGTCTTCCTTTAGCAATTGTTGAATCTTGTAGTATGTATCATTCAGGAAATATTTTTTCAAATTTTGATAATTGGTGGAACAGACATGATACAAAATATTTAGAACTTGGAATTGAGGAAATAGAATTTTCAGAATTCTCATTTAAACGCGGATTCAATAAAGGTGATATTTTATTTATTGTTGGAACCAAACCAGAAAAACTAGAAATAGGGGACGTAATAATATTTGAAGCATCTCAAGCTAATCCAATTATTCATAGAATAATTAATATAAAAGAAGAACAGGATAATTATATTTTCTCTACAATTGGAGATAACAATAAAGGGCAACTAACTTTTGAAAGGTCGATTTCACAAGAAAAAATAGTTGGAAAAGCTGTATTTAGAATGGTTCCTTATTTAGGGTGGGTGAAACTAGTATTTTTTGAAGCAGGTAGGCCTTCTTCAGAAAGAGGATTTTGCCAGGAAAATTAAAGAGAAATATTTATAAAAGGAGAAATGTAAACTCTACAATGGAATTTTGCCCAAAGTGCGGTTCAGTATTAATTCAAAAAAGAAAAAATTTTGGATGTGCAAGATGTGGTTATTCTTCAAAAGAAAAAATTAAAATAAGTACTTCTGAAAAAATTGAAAAAAAAGGGGACATAGGTGTTGTCACTGAAAAAGATACTGAAACTCTTCCTATTGTAGCTGAAAAATGTAAAAAATGTGGAAATGAAAAAGCTTTTTTCTGGACAGTTCAAACACGTGCAGGAGATGAAGCAGAAACAAAATTCTTCAAATGCACAAAATGTGCTCATATTTGGCGAGAATATAGATGAGCAAAAAGTTTTTAAAGCTTTTATCACCTATTATTTTAACCTTGGGCTAAAGAGTTCTGTGATAATTAAAAATAAAGAAAATGAATGTAATAGATTTAAAAGAAGAAAAAAGAATAGATAAAGAAAATAAATTAAGTAGAAAGTTTTATAGAAGATTCATGGGCATACACAGATTGTCCAATATAATATCAATAGATGCAGAAAGAACAAGAAGTGAAGAAAAAACAATAAACTTAATAAAAAAAGTCTATAATTTAAGTTCAGATGAAGCAAAAAATAAACTTTCTGAATTAATTTCATTTGAATTTATAGAGGGTGGAAGTTTTGATGATGGTTTGCATTCTGGACTTTGGGGATTTGACTTATCAAAGGCAAAAGAAGATAACAATATCTTTTATAGAATGTGTTATGATGAAAGATTTTAATAAAAATGGCCCTGGAGGGATTTGAACCCCCGACACCCAGATTAAGAGTCTGGTGCTCTACCAAACTGAGCTACAGAGCCATAAATAATATATTATAGAAGAAGTTTAAAAACTTATTTCCTGTGTTTAAAGAATTCAATTTGCCTAAATCTTTTCATAACTTTATTATAATTTCCTTTTTCAACTAAAACTTTTGTTTTATTTTCATTCAATAATCTAAAATCACATTTAGTAACTGGAACTTTTAATTTATCCTTTCCTGGATATTTTTTCCATCTAGTTTCAGATTTCAGTTTATATTGTAAAACCATTATTTTTTTCTTCTAGCTGCTTGTGCCTTCTTTATGTTCCTCTGTTGTGCACGCTTCATTTTTGAAGTTGGCTTTGATTTTTCAGGTATGTTTTTTCTTGGTCCTGCTTCAAATAAATCACCTTTAATTCTTTTAGGTTTTCTTCTAAGCTTTGATAAAACATCTTTTGCATGTTTTGTATTTCCAATCAAATTACCTCCACTAACATGTGCGTCTGTTTTAGCAATAAGCCATGCTTGAGTTGCCCAACTTCCATTTGCTCTTCTACCAGAAAGTCTTTCAATATGCCCTTTTCCACCTACATCATGAACTCTAAAACCTTTAAATTCTCCTTTAGGTCTAACCACAATCCTATAAAATTTTCCTTTTCCACCTGTTCCTGGCTTCTTTCTTGCTCTACCTTGTGGTTGTGCTAAAGCTCTTTTTCTATGACTCATGCTTTTCCACTTTTTCTGTGCTTTTTTTATGTTTTTTCTAGCAGCAGCTTTTTGTTTTGTAGATGCCATTTTCACCTCTTATATAAATAGATTTCCAAATTATTTAAAGGTTTTTACAATTACA
>Ga0307421_1002074_pt1 | contig 11571 bp, 5 predicted proteins | sample SalMarWE160270MG_FD_202163 | JGI IMG/M metagenome (GOLD analysis project Ga0307421, IMG submission 202163) | Salt marsh sediment microbial communities from the Plum Island Ecosystem LTER, Massachusetts, United States - WE1602-70 | ecosystem: Environmental > Aquatic > Marine > Intertidal zone >...
GTAAGCGTGCTCCGGGAGAAGGAGCGTGAGTGGCGTGAGCTCGGGCGTTTTTCCAAGGTCCGGTACTTTCACGCTCAGTGCGCGCAGGATTTGTGCTTGCAGCTTGAGAGCGACAAGCGGTTGATTTTCAAGCAAGCGAAGAGTGCCAATCGCTGAGGCGCCATCGTAACTCTGATCGTCCAGGGAGAAGCCGCCCAGGTAATCGATTAGGGCACTGAATCCCTCCTCATCCAGAACGGCAATGCCAAAGATGGGGTGAGGGGAAAAATGGTCCATCGCTGTTATGAAATCGACTCCATAATCCGGGGCTTCCCAAAGCGAGAAAGCCTGGCTTAGAGGGATATCGCTGTCCGGAAGAAGGAGGTCCGTAGGCAACCCTAGGAGATGGATCTCTTTATCAGGGGGGTGGAAGCTAATGAACCAGATGGAAAGAATATTTGGCTTCTCCTGTTTGATCTCATCTACTCCCAGAACAAGAATGGAGACAGCACGACTCTGGACGGGCGCAGTAGGTGCGATGGCAATCGATTCGACAGGCGTTGATTGAAGGATCGTATCTTGGTCTTCACCTTGAAGGAGCACGCTAATAGCGCCTGCCGCGAAGCAGACCAACATCATTAGGACGAAGAATACAACTGGCAAACGACTTCGCATGACTATACCGATATGCCTCAAGGGTAACAGAAAGTCGCCCGGATTGTACTCTGGGCGACTTTGGCCTGCAATGACAGTGCGTTTGCTATGCTGCCAATCCCAATAGCAAAATTGCACCAAACAACCTGCCAAACATATAGGCGAGGACCGCGGCGAGAACAATGGGAGCGATCCATAAGACACGGTTGAAGATTCGCTGGTTGCGGACTGCGGCCCCGGTAAGGCTAGCTGCGACCTTCCAAAAAGCGAGTTTTATATACGAGCTGAAGTTGAGCAGATATTCGTCCATGGCTATTTTGATGTACTCATCTTTATGATCCGTCCCCGCTCATCAGCGACGACGCGAACAATGCGGCTGATCTTACGGCCCCCAGGCAGCTCAGCCTTCCCCTTGTAGGTCAACAAAAATTGTGCATTCCCCTTGGTATTGGATTGCTCACGCACCGACGGTCTAACTTTTTTCATCTCGGGGAACTTTTTCCCGACGGAGCGGGTGAGTTTTTGTATCGTTGCCTGATCCACAGTTCGTTAGCTCCTTGAACCGACAGCAGCACGCCTTCTCAAAAAAGTTGGTAGGTCGAGATCATCTATCTGCTTGTTTTGGGCCTGAGAAGAAGGCGCGAGGGCAACTTCCTCAAACCCCTGAGCGGCGGCAACTGGGCAGCCTCCCACACCGGTGAAGATCAAGATTACTTGCGCCCGACCAGTCATCGCTGGATCCGTTGTGGCGCCTAGAATGATGTCGATATCAGGCGTGGTCACATTCCGTAGTTTCTCTACAGCTTCCCCAACTTCATGGAGCGTGAGGTCCTCGCCTCCTGTGAAGTGCACGAGAATGCCTGAGGCGCTGTCGAGACCGTCTATCTCTAATAATGGGTGGTGCAACGCTTGCTTGATCGCCGCGGGTGCTTTCCCCTCGCCTTTGCCCAATCCTATGGCCATATAGGCGCCGCCCCCATGCGTCATAATCTCGCGCACATGGGCGAAATCCACATTGATCAAGCCGGGGCGGGTGACCAATTCGGCGATTCCCTGGACACCCTGGCGCAGGACATCATCGGCAATTCGGAAGGCGATCTCAAGGCTTAGATCCCGGGGAACGACTTGAAGCAAGCGATCGTTTGGCACGGTGATCAGTGTGTGGGCGTGTGGTTGAATTTGGCGCACACCTTCCAGGGCGTTCTGAGAACGTTTACTCATCTCGAAGTTGAATGGCATCGTGACGACTGCGATAACGACTGCACCGACTTCCCTCGCTATCTCGGCAGCGATAGGAGCTGCGCCAGTGCCTGTTCCACCACCCATACCTGCTGTGATGAAAACCATATCGGCTCCGGCAAGGGCAGCGGCAATCTCGCGGCTGCTTTCCATCGCCGCTGATGCGCCGATCTTCGGGTCACCGCCTGCTCCCAGACCACGAGTGATTCGGGGTCCAAGTTGAAGGCGGGTCGGTGCCAGACTGGAAGCCAATGCCTGTCGATCGGTGTTGGCGGCGATGAACTCGACGCCCATCACCCCTAACTCAATCATGCGATTAACTGCGTTTGATCCTCCTCCACCCAGGCCAAGAACTTTGACCTTGGCCTCCCCTAATTGCCGCGGAGGTTCAGGTTGGGAGAGATGCTGCATGTACTCGAGGGGGTTTACATCAGACATTGACAACTCCAGAAGTGAGGTTCTTTGAAGCTAGTTCGGCTGCCATCACAAGAAGTTCTGATGCATCAGCCATTTGAAAGCGATTGACGTCACAACCAGCGTTGCTCAGCTGGTCTTCGATAGCGGCAGGAATATCCGTCTCGCTGCCGATGATCGTCACTCGTTCAGCGAATTGGGCTTCTCTCACAGAAAAACCAACAACTGGTTTCACAGCCAGTGCAAAGGGTCCAACATCAACCCAATCCTGAGCTATGTTGCGTAAATTTGTCATCGGAAGAAGAACGTAATGAGCGATGATTTTCTTCTGACAAGAAGCTGCGGGATTCGTTTCCTCAATGGCAAACAGTTTCTTGACCTTATCTTTTATTCGCGTTGATGGTGATGGTTTTTCAAGGATGACATCCCATCTATCTCGTAATCCTTCGGCAACTGTGTGTGGGTCTAGGGCGAGGTTGAGGACCATGCTGGGGAGTTCATCGCACCTGGCATGCGTAAGAATTTCTGTCATCGCAATAAGATCTGATTCAATTCCCGTAGTACCAGCAGCCTGGGTTTGAGGGGAAATCCCACCAGCGAGTACCAACATCGGAAGTTCGGTTCCGACAACATCGCGGCAGATGGCGGAATACCATTCGTTTATTCGGAAACCACGATGATCCTGGCTGTCGGCGGGAGTGTTGTACGGCCGTGCGCAGGTCCAGGCTTCTGGGCCACCAGCTCCCCAATCGAGCGGTTTTCCATAGCTCCACTGGTAGAAGCCAAGCGTGAGAATCTTTAGTAGCTCGTTTTTCCCACGGCGCTGGAGAGACCCCAGGGCTGTTCGTAGAAATGCGGTGTCCCAATAATCACCACCGGGTTCTAAGGGAGGGAATATTGGCTTAAGACCATACTCGATCTGGAACTCAAGCAAGGGAATCAGATGGTCGAGGAATCGTTCGACCAGATCACCGCGAGCCCAGCTCGAGGGGTTCCATTGAGCACGCATGTTCGGGCGGTCGAGGAGTACGATGTGCTTGATCCCGCTATCCGCGTAACTCGCAATATGCGGTCTGAGAGAGCGAACATTGAGCTCGTCGATTGATGCCTCGAGGTGAATGATTGGCTCGATATTCGCCTCGATCAGCTCACGAATGAAGAACTCGGGAATGGCTTGCGAACAAGAGCCGCTCAGCGTGAGCCAGGATGTATTAATGGATTGGAAAACCGGCAGCCAGCGGTCAAGTTCCGCCTGGGTGTAATGTTGCTGGTCGTGATAATAATGAAACCCGAGCCGATTATATTCTAGGGACATGGCACTTTGATTCCTTCCTGCACAGATAGATGCAAGAAGTGTGCCATATCCCTATGATCGTGATATTAACGAGAGACCGCCAGCTTGGTTACTTTGCCGGACGCGTCTAGCGTGATGCGGGCAAAGTGGGGGTGGCTGAGATCGCCATCGGGGATGTGCTTGGAGAGGGTGATGATTGTCGATCCACTCGCGGAAGAAGCTTGCGATTTCGCACCCATTTGCATGGTTGGACAAGTATGGTCCTTACCCGTGCAATGGAAGTGCTGAGGGTGGATCTTACACGCGGCGTCCTGCATACCCGGCAGATACTGAGAAACGATGAGCTTGACCTTCTTAAGAGAGCTCGGTTTCAATTTGTCAGGTGAGATGTCACACTCACCCAGGGCACAGACCGTCTTCATCGTCTTGGGTCTGGACGTCCTGCGGATTACAGATTTCTCACCAGGTAAGGGGGCAATATCTGAAGGTGCAAACAATGGGTCGCCATACAGCACAAATGAAATTAAGGTTTTTTGGTCTTCGCCATCGAGGAAGCCTTGCCGGCGGTGCATCTCAGTAGCGAGCTTCAGTTTGGCGCGTCGTAAAGCCTCGCCGACAGGTAATTTCTGATTTAGGTTCAGCCAGAATATCCGACCGAGTAAATCGGCAGCAATCAGTGGCGGAGTGATCGAACCGTAGGATATCTTTGTCGAACCAACGATTGCCCGGCTGCCTGATGAAAGGAACTTAAGGCTGAGCGCAGATTCTGGGGTCTTCGCCATGGAGTTCGCCCCATAACATGCTTCAGTGAATACGACTTTCGGAGCTCGACCGCTGTTCACGATATCCTGAGGGCGTAATGCGACAGGAAACTCTCCCAAGTTGCTATCATCGCGGATTGGATCGCGTTGACCATACCATTCAGGCGCATCCTCCAAACCATGAAGGTTGTAATAAGAAAGGCGAGCGGGTCCCATGACGGCAGAGGGTAACTGGTTCGCTTCGGTCGGTGGTGAGGTGATCATAGCTCGCGGATCACCGATGGTTTTGAAAACTGAAAACGACGCCTTTCGCCAAATGCTTGCGGTGTACCCAAAAACCCTTTTATTACTGCTGAAGATCCGTGAGAATCTGCGGAAAAGCCAGAGGTTAAGCCGCTGGACCAAACCCATTGAGCGGTTCATCTGACGGTGATCTCGGGTCGAACGATCCAGTTGTGCAACGAGTTCGTCGAGATCTTGATCGAAAGGAATTCGACCCACTGGCCATTCTGGAGCAAAATAATTCTCGTCCGTTGCGGCGTATGGATTGTCTGAAGGTACTACATCGTCATCGTCGTCTGTGGGATTTGGCAGTAGGTGGAAAGGGACGGTCCCGTGACCGCCAACGATGAGCAAGGCCCCGATCATCTCCCCTCGCTTGGCAAGGGATTGATCGAGATCCGCAATACGGAGTTTAATCTCCCAAGCATTTCCAGGATCGCAGGGGGAGATATCAAATGCGTCGAGAGTGCTCGGGTCATCGGGGTAGATGCGGTAGGCTGTCCAGCCTGGTCGGCGGCGGATTGCTTCTACCAGAGAGAGAACAGCATCGTTAACCCTCAAGTAGCCTTCTTCGCCGAAACTCTGCTGCAAGCGTGTATGGCTTGAAAGCACAACATAAACTGGTGAGCGTCCGTCCTCATCTCGCGCTCGCTGCCGAGATTTCAAACGGCCAGCAAGTCGACGGAAATCCTGCTCTATCTCAATCAAGCTCTCTTCAGAGAATGGCTTTTCGGCACTCTCACGAGGATCCCCGGTGTTAGGCCCCCTGAATGATTCCCACGGTTCTGGTTCAGGAAGAGAATCTACTGCAGGTGACTCGGGCTTGATAGCGGGCTCATCATCCATTATAGAAATGGTTGAGCTTGTGTCATGCCTGGTATCTGGACTGTAATCGACGGTTTTCTTTTCGACACCGGTGGAACTGCAGAGGCGATTGTCACCGAGAACTGCAGCTACATCAGCGGGAATGGGTCTACTTAGATCTGCCGATTGTTCTTCAGGCCACAGATTGCGATAGGGGTGATCGTTACCTAGAACATCCTTCGCGATCCTTCCACTTGTATCGTAACTGACCGCTTGATGAATGTAGGCAACCCCCTGGTCGACTTTCTCTTCCAGCAGCAGCTCCTTGGCGATGATTAGGAGAAAATGGACGCAATTCGGCCAACGCTCAAGCCCTGTTCTTGCTAATGAAGAAACAGCAGATGGATTGCCTGCCGCTCTGGATGCATTAAGGGCAACGATAGTGGGCAGCGCCAGATCAGGATCGGCCGTTAGTGCCACTTGCGCGGCGGGAATTGCAGTCTGGAAATCTCCGCGGGCAAGGGCTTTCAATGCTAACCGAACCTGGATAACCCAGGCTGGAGTTTCTTGGGAATTCAGCTCCTCGCCTCTAAGGGACTTGGCGCAAGCTTCATAAATCCGGGAATTTACGACCTCGCCGATTGTGCGCAGAGAACTGGCCATTAATTCGTAGGCTTCGGTGCATTCCGGGTCGGTGGAAAGGACAGAATTCAAGCGGTGAATGACCTCACGGAATTGGCCATGCTCCATCTCCGCTCGTGCAATCAGGAGCTGGACTTCGAGATCGCCTGGCCATACTGCAAGCCAATCGTTCGCCGTGTGCTTCGCGTAGTCAGCACGTCCAGCGAGAAATGCTGTATCGATGAGGTGAATGAAAGTATCTCGGTTGATCATAGGGTCACCGCCTGCTCTTCCAAGCCGCCATGGACCAACTGCAGAGCGCGTACAGCTGCTAACTGATGGAGAGCGTCTGGATCCATGGGATTTATCGAAATAACTTTTTCAAACATATTTGCTGCCTGTCCGTATGATTTCAAGACCTTCAGGATCAATCCGGCTTGCTTATAGGCGGCCGCTTCCTTTGGGTCGAGTGTAATCGCATGCAGATATGCATCGAGAGCTTGCGTATCCTGCCTGCGAGCCTTATGAACATCTCCAAGTTCCCGCGCAATTCGAGCGTCTACGGGAGCGAGGGAGGAAGCTTTTGTTAGTACGTTAAGCGCCTGGTCAAGCTGACCAGCCTTTTTGAACTTCCGTCCCAACAGAAGTTGATACTCCACATTACGAGGGGCGAGTTTCGCCGCCTTACTGGCAGCTTCGAGGGCAGCATCATTATTACCGCTCAGAGAGTATGCTTCTGAAAGCGCAGCCCATGCGTCCTCGAATTCTGATTCTGCATCCGTTAGAGTCTGCAGGTCAGCGGCAGCTTCCTCGGTTCGTCCCAATCGAAGCAGGAGTTTGCTGCGAGCTAATTGGACAGATCTGTTATCTTCGGAGACGCGCAACGCCCGGTCGTAAATCTGGACTGCCTTCTCAAGCTTGCCTTTATATGCGAAAACGTCGCCTAAGCCAGTGAGGACTTCCACGTTGTTCGGAGCTAGTCGATAGGCTTTGCGGGCATGATCGAGCGCAAGTTCCACATTCCCAAGAGCCAGAGCAGCTCGTGACGATCCGATCATCACACCAACATCAGATGGCATTAAGGAGCAGGCTCTCTCGAACCAGGCTTCGGCTTTCTCGGCATCACCGATTGCCAGGGCGACCTCGCCGGCCTCTTTCCAAACATTGGGTGTGACAGTCGACGTTTGCAGGCTTTTAGCATACGTGGCTTGCGCATCCGACAATTGACCTGCTTGACGATAGATACGAGCGAGCGAAGTCAGATACTCACTGTTTCCAGGTTCGAGTTCAACAGCATTCTGCCAGTGGGGTAACGCGGATTCCAGCTTGTTGTTTTCCTGGTAGAGGAAAGCAAGCTTCGCATGCCAGGACGCTTCATCGGGCCAGTCAGACAGTGCGCTGTTGAGTGCTGTTATCGCCTTTTCATTGTCCTCGGTTTTCAGCCATAGTTGAGCCTCAAGGTACAGTGCGAGTGGGCGAATCATGGGGTTGTTATGAATCTGTTGTAGTGTCTCTTGCGCATCCACAAATCTCCCTAGCATCATTTGGCTGATGCCGAGAAGGAGGCTGTGGTAGGGGTCCTTATTACCAGTGCTATTGTCTTGCAGGAGGGCATTCTCAGCCTTCGCTGGTCTATTTGCCCGGATTTGAGCGAGGGCAAACGCCTGGCTGAATTCTTGAAGGACGGGCTGAGGTATGTTTTGAGATACCTTCCATTCATCAGGAGCCTTCGCACAGGTGGCAAGTTCAAACCAGGTCTGGAGCAATTCGCCGATCGATTCGTTGGAGCCGGATGCTTTGAATTGATCGATCATTTGTTGGAGATATTTCTTTCTCTCTCCTAATAAATCGACCTGTGAAGGGGCATGTGCATCTGCCTCGCAGGCAGAGCGGTATACCCAGAGCAAGTCCTGGAGCCGAAGCTGGCCGCGGAGATATTCGAGTTCAGCTTCTGGATTGTCATTACCGGCACCCATCCATTCTTCGATCCTGTTTATAGCAGTGTCCCAGTCAGCGTGTGCTACTGCGCTGCGTGTAGACCAAAGAACATCATTGAAATCCACAGGTTCTGAATTGAGAACCAAGTTGTATGTTTCCTTAGCGTTTTCAAGGTCTCCTGTTTCTAAAGACGTGATGGTCTGTAAGGCGAAACCTTTAACGGAGAGGGGCGCAAGTATTGCGGCTCGATCTAGAGCCGCGCGGGCATCCGTATTGCGCCCAAGTAGGTGAAGTGTTTCTGCGAGAGCGATCAGGGGGATAGGGTCATTCGGTACGATGGAAACTGCCTTCTGTAGAGCTCCCAAGCCCTCCTCAGGCGAACCTGAGTACGTCATTGCTGAACCAGCTTCAATCAGGAATGCCGGATCGTCTGGTTGAAGTGCGAGGGCATGACCAAAGCAGTTCAGACTGCGCTGTATCTCGCCCGCGTGCATATAGGCTCGTCCGAGAGCTGTAAAGTGCAGGGCATTCTCTGGGTCGATCTGCGTAGCTTGTTCCCACAATCCAATTGCAGCGGCTCTCTTCTTCAGTTTCCAGAGTGCGTTCGCGGCACGGTCAAGAGGGTGAGTGTCGTTTGGAAGAAGATCCGCGATATGCATCCAGGCCCGCTGCGCTCGTTCAAAGTCGCCAATGTTTTCAGCTGCGAGCGCCAATTCCTTATATATACCCGGGTCATGTTCATCGAGTGATGAAGCGCGCTGGAGCAACCGTAATTGCAGGGGGAGTAATTTAAATTCGCCGCAAAGGGCGGCAGCTTTTTGCAGGGTTTGCTTATCTCTCCGGCCCAGGTACAGACTGCGTGCCAGGTGATTGCGGCTTGCGTCCTTCTTTCCTGAAAGCCATGTCAGTCGGGCGAGTTCTAGCCAGGGCTCTGATTGCTCTGGCTGAAGTTTAGCGAGTTGTTTGTGTGCAGAGATGGCTTCATCCAGCGAGCCATCCGCTTCCGCAGCGATGGACAAAATGGAGAGCGCATCTGTCTCAATCGGGTTGCGCTCGAAAGCCTGGCGAGCAAGGTTCTTTGCAGCACTGAAGTCATTGATAGACATATGTGCTTTCGCGAGAAGTATGAGCATTTCGAGTGAAGTCGGGTACTGTCCGCGGTGCTTCTCAATTGTCGCGATTGCCAGAGGAGCGTCGTCCATTGCGATTGCAGCATCCGCCAAACCGAGTACGCCTTGAAGATGTGCATCGCTGGGGAGTTCCTCTGGATTGTCCAGAAAAGTCTGGTAATGATTGATGGCTTCCTCGTTGAGATCCTGACGACGAAGACCATGTGCAATCCAGTAATCTATTGCAGTGTCATCAAATCCGGCCTCACGAGCCTTTTTGAGGGTCTTCACCCCAACTTCGTGAGCGGCTTCTTCTTGCGCGGAAGGAATCTGGACGAGAATGCGCCCTGCGTTCCAAAGGGATTCGGGGTCGAGATTCTTGGGGAGGCTTTCAATAAGAGCTGCAGCCGAAGCCATTTCACCCTGGCTTTCGAAGGCGAGAGCTAAAGCTTGTCGAGCATTCCAGTTTTCAGGCTGCTTATCTAAAGCTGACTGCAGGATCGGTGTTGCTTCTTCTGCGCGACCAAGCTCCCGGAGCAGATCCCCATATTCAACAAGCCAATCTACACGCTCGGGGTCAATATCTACGGCTTGGTGGATATGCTCGAGCGCTTCAGTCGGTATGGCTTTGTCCCGGAGCCAGTGTGCTTTGGCGATATGAACAGCTCCGCAAGATGGCAAGGCCTGGAGAGCGGCGTTTAATGTCTCGTCGGCTGCATCATCTTCGCCTGTCGCCATCTGGCATTCCGAAAGAGCGATCCAAGCATCGGCATCACCAGGGGTCAGCTGGGTCACCTTCTTTAGGTGAGCTTCAGCTTCCTGATGTTCTCCTAAGGCAAAGAGGGCTTTGCCCAGCAGGACTTGGGCTTCCACGGACTCAGGGTTATCTGAACGAAGCTCCTCTGCACTTTCCTTCGCTAAAGTGAAATCGCCGGCATCCAGGGCACAGGCGCTTAACTTCGCAAGTGCTTGTTTGTTATGCAAAGTGATGGTTTGCCAATGCGGGATAGCCTGTTCTGGGCGACCGGATTTCTGCAGATTACGAGCAAGGATCTCGCGCAATTGGAGCGATTTCGGCATTAGTGTGAGCGCGAACGCCGCTTGCTCGGCTGCCGCGTTAGGATCGCCAGCCTTCTCGAGCAAAGAGGCGAGATTATGTCGTAGCTTTACATCGATTGGTTTTGTTGTAGAAAGGATCTCAAGGACCTGGACAGCCTGACGGTACATGCCTGACGCATCAAGGCCGCTGGAGAGCAATGTCATCCATGTGGGATCCAATGCAGGTGTATTTTGAGCGTGTTGGTAGGCTTGAGCAAAGCAATCCGCGGCCAACGCAGATTCGTTTGACAGCTCATATGCTAGACCTGCAGCGATACATTCCTCAGCCGTTCCTGGTTCCAGGAGTAGATCGAGAGCGTCTAGAGGGCGGTCGATTTGAACGTACGCCTTTGCCAGTTCAGCACGGCGCCTTGGTGTGAGCTTCAATTGGAACGCTTGTTTGCGCGCTTCCATTTCAAGGACTGGGTCTTCATCCATCCTGGCGATATCAGCCAATCGATCTGCGACCTGCGCTGAGATCAATGTGGTTCGATCCCAGGCTTGAGAGACGAATTCTTGCGCACCAGCGGCATTTCCTGCTGCTGCAAGAATGATCGCCTGTTCCGAAAGGTCGCCCGGATCTTGTTGGTTATTCGCTGGAATCGGGTGGAGTTCTCCATTGACCGCTTCAGAAAGAGCCAGGAATAGTTCATCCTCATGCATGTAGTTCAAACTGATTAAAACTTGTCGCATTAAATTAGGGTCAAGATTTGTGAGAATCTCGACAGCACTGGGGACATCCATGTTTGAGTGCAGTATTTGTGTTACCAACCCTATCGCAGCTTGACTTCCTTTCCGGATTAGTGCAACGATTATTTCTTGCCCTAACTCGAGATATGGCCACGCGCAGCAAAGCGCCGAGGCCCAGAAATCCGTGCTTTTTAATATCGCATCCATTAGCCCGCTTAGCCCTTCATCAGCCGCAATTCTCAACAGCGTGACAGAGAGTAGAGCGATGTCACCGAGGTTTTTGTTCTCGGTGTCAGCATTCAAGTCCATTAGATCAGCGATGCGATTCTCCTGTTCGGAGGAGAGAGCGTCCAGCGCACTAGATAACGAAGATTGTCCGAGGGCTAGAGAAGCCAGGGTGGCTGGGGACCAACCAGCACGATCGATCTTCTCCAGAGCCAGCGTGAGGAATTCGCTTTTATGAATCTCGCGCCATGCCTCAGGCACATACAGGATTCGGCGGATTGCACTGGAAAGATCTTCTTCGTTCAGGACCTGGTTTAAATACTGCAAGATGTCCGTGTCATTGAGCATAGTACCCATCCAGTCGGTTAGATTGTCCAGTTGATTTGCTGAATAACCCAATAGCCTGCATACATCAAGCCTAATCCAACTGAAATCAGCAAGACACCGATTCCGCTTGCAGTAA
>Ga0307421_1002076_pt1 | contig 11569 bp, 4 predicted proteins | sample SalMarWE160270MG_FD_202163 | JGI IMG/M metagenome (GOLD analysis project Ga0307421, IMG submission 202163) | Salt marsh sediment microbial communities from the Plum Island Ecosystem LTER, Massachusetts, United States - WE1602-70 | ecosystem: Environmental > Aquatic > Marine > Intertidal zone >...
CTTTGGTAATGTTAGTGTTAAGTTTCCTAAATTTTCAGGAATAATTTCTTTTTTCCATTTAACTGGTTGTCCAAGAACAGCTTGATATTGAGTTGTGGTTATTGTTGCATTTGCAGTTGCATTTATTTCTGTTGTGATATTTTCTGGAAATATTGGTTCTGTTATTGGTTTTTCTGTTACATTTATTTCTGGTTTTGTAATATTAATTTCAGGAGTAATTTTAGGTTCAGGAATTTCTTCTGTTATATTTTTAGGCAAGGGTTCTGTTATGTTTTCTGTTACATTTATTTCTGGTTTTGTAATATTAATTTCAGGAGTAATTTTAGGTTCAGGAATTTCTTCTGTTATATTTTCAGAAGCAGGAGGTTTCTCTTGGGAAGGACTCAAATCTTCTTTTGGAGAAACCTCACTTATATTTACTTCTTCTGAAACATTAATTTCTGGTTCTTCAGGAATTGTTATTTCTTCTTCTGATATTTTTGGAATTTCTTCTTCTGTTATTTCTGAAGGGGGCTCTGTAATTTCTTCGGTTATATTAGTTGGTTCTTGAACTGTTAGTCCTGTAAAGGATAAATTAAAAAGAAAGGCAGAAGATAAAAGAATTGCAATAAATGCAAGAGATAAAAAAATTGCAAGAAATCTTGTTTTTCTTTTTTTACGAAGATGTTTGTTAATTTCTCTTTCACAATTTTTTATATAAAAATCATAATGAAAAATCCATTCTTCTAATGTTTTTCCTTCACCAAGATCTTGATTAATTATAAAATTATATTGGGTTTCTGAAATTTCGCCTTTAGAATAAGTTTCTTTTAATTTGTGAAAATAATCAACTACTCTTTTTTTTCTAAGTTTAGAGATTTTTATTTTCCTCTTTAAATCTCTAATTAGAGCTTTCGCTTCTTGAGTCCTTCCCATTACTTATTATAGATGTATTTATACTTATAAATATTACTTATTATGGATGTATTAGAAATATAGTCAAAATTCTTAAAAAATAGTGCTAAAAACAAGATTTAAAGCAATTTTAGGGATTTTTTATCTTTTTCATTGCTTTAGAATAAATTGTCCAAATATTTCTCTGGTCTCTTTCAAGTAATTCTGCAATCTCACTATATTTCAATCCTTTTTCTTTCAAATAAATTATAGCTGATTCAAGTATTGTTAATTTTTTGTTATTAAAGATTGACATTGGAATCAATACTTTTTCTTCTTTGACTTTTATTGGTTCTTTTCTTTTCTTTATTGCTTTATGATAAGAAGTCCAAATTGTTCTTTGATTTCTTCCAAGTTCTTTAGCTATTTCACTGTATTTCATATTCAAATTTTCTCTCATATACTTGCTTATTGCTTCTAATCCACCAAGTTTCTTAGAGAAAATTGTTGTTGGAATTTCTACTTCTTTTCTAATTAAAGTTAAAATTTCTTTTCTTTTTGTTTTATATTCTTCTTTAATAATTTTAATTAATGCATTAATTATTATTTCTATTTCCTTTGAGTATTCTTCTTTTGATTCTTCTGTAGTAAGTTTTAATGCTTGTACAAGTTTGCTATGTTTTATTGATTTTATTTCTTTAATTTGTATTACTGAAGAAGGTTTTTTGTTAATAGCTCTAGAATGTATTGTCCAAATATTTCTCTGATCTCTTTCAAGCATTTCTGCAATTTCACTAAACTTAAATCCTCTTTCTTTTAGATGTAATATTATTGATTCAAATATTGTTAATTCTCTGTTTTCAAACATTGATGTTGGTAACATTATCTTTGATTTTCTAACTTTTATTGGTTTAGGTTGTTTTTTCACAGATTTTTGATATGCTATCCAAATCGTCTTTTCATTTCTATTTAGATATTTAGCAATTTCATGGTAGTTCATATTCAAATTTTCTTTCATATACTTGCTTACTGCTTCTAATGCACCGAATTTTCTAGAGAAAATATTTATTGGAATATTTATTTCTTGCTTTACTTCTATTAACTTAGTTAGTTCTTTATTCCATCTATGTTTCTTTTTAACTTCCTTAGTTAAGAGTCTGATTATTCTTTCTTTTTCTAAAGAATATTTTTCCTTCAAATCTTCTGCTAGCAATACAAGTGCATTTAGTAATCTGCCATCCTTGGTTTTTCTTTTCTGCTTCTTTCTTTTTCTTGGAATTACTGCAACTAGCAATATTCTAATTGTCCATGCACCATAAGCAGTTGAGGAGTATGATTGTGAACTGATGTCCTGAGGAACACCTTTAAGACAGAAAAATAATTGTTCTTGCCCTGTTTCTCCATCATTAATAGAATGATTCCCCCTGTTTAATGTAGCACTTTCAACTTCTACACCTGTATTATTTACCATGGCTGTTCCAGAACAACCTTCTGAAGAAATTCCGATTGTGAAATTATTTGCATAAATAAATTCTGTAGTTGTTTCTTCTCCTCTAAGATTATATGCTGTAACTTCTATTGTTAATGCATCATCATTTCCTGTATTATTAATTGTGGCAGGGTCCTCGTTTGAACCAATATCTGTATCAGGAAGATTTATTTCAGGCCAACCTAATGAAGTAGGAGACATTTTCATTGCAGGCAATAGATTATAAGTAAAAGTTGTTGAAGAATTCTCAGCATATTCACCTTTATTATCTTTAATAGAAACATTAATTGTCCAATCACCATTTTCATCAAAATACCACATATCAATTGTACATGAAAAGTTCATATCATTACCTGCTTGACTGTAATTTACACAAGAACTATTTATTCTTGTAGCTTCACCAGCTCTTAAAAAAGAAGCATTTACATCAGAAACATTAATATCTTCATATCCATTTTCATCTGTTACTGTGAAATTAAAAGTAATAGATTTTGTTGTGTCGTCGGTTGGATTTTGTGAAGAAATAGATTCAACCCATGGAATTGTTGGGGCCTGGTTTTCTGGTGCTTCACCTTCTGACCAACTTATATTCATATCTAACAAACTAATTGTATTACTCCCATTAGTAGAAAAATTAACTCTATAAACTAAAGAATTATCTTGTGTAAATCCAGTTAATCCTTGATTCTTTGTTGTAGTATCCCAATTCTGTCCATTATCAACACTTAATTCAACTGTTATATTATTGTTTGCATCTGTATTGTCTTCTGTCCATGTTATGTTTGTTATGCTTGTTATATTGTCTGTTGTGTTTATTGAGTAGGATGTGAAGTTTCCAGAATTTACTTCACCTTCGCTTGCAGGTAATTCTTCATTAGTAAGTCCATACAGGTGATAGGTTCCTCCACCAGTTTGATCTATGTAAATTGTAAGATTAGTTACACCTGCAGATAATGTATAATTATAAGTCAAAGCATAAACTTGAGTGGATGTAGCAAAATTTGAATCAGCAACACTTGCGTCATCTTCATTAAATACTGCTGTATGTTCACTACCTGCAACACCTGACCCAATACCATCTGTTTCAAAACCAATATTTTGATTTCTATTGTACCCAATACTCCAAGGACGATGATAAAGCCTAAACTGGTATTCTTGTCCAGGTGTTAAACCAGTAAGAGAAATCATTGCAGTAGCATCATTATAAGTCATATCATACACAAGGTCTTCCATATCTGCAGATGAACCCCCATTAAGATAAGGATCAGCAACATTATTACCACCATGATCTGTAGGAATAGTGCTTGTACCTGTACCAATTGTTTCTGAACCGCCACCAATGGCTGGGAAATTTCCACCATTTCCATCAACAAAAACAACGCCGTTAATTGTTGCAACACCTCCTGTTGCTTGAGTCCCAAAATCAATAGCATGAGTGTAAACTTTACTACTACTGATTCCTGAATCACCATCATTATTAATTGCTTCATAACTAATACCGGCTACAAATGTATTTCCACTGCTTCCATTAAAACTCACATTCCCTTCCTGCCAATTAACCTCCTTGTAGACGGTTATACTAGAATTATCATCATAAGTATCATAGTAATTTTGATTCATATCTATAATGAAATTAGAACTTTCAGTGTCATTTAGATGTCCAAGAGAGTCATTAGCATAAACATAAACAACATAACTGCCTTCTGCTTTGTGTAAGAATTTTATTTTTTCTCCACTACAAGTGTTGCAAATAGTTATATTTGTTCCATTATCAATATTATACCATAAAGTATCTGCTACACCGATTGTATCGCTAACAGTTACATTCAAGGTTGGAGTAGTGTCTGCAAGTGTTCCACTTGGTGAATTTATTATTATACTTGGAGGTGCCACATCTATTATAACAGTTCTATTTTCACTTCCCCATCCAGCTTGGCTATCATTATCAAAACATTGTATGTTCCATATAAATGCTACATTTTCTAAACCAGTTAAATCAAATGTTGTAATATTTGATGTTCCTGTTATTGTTTGTGTTTGGTTCAAATGCCATATAGGTGTGTCATACCACAAACTACAATTTACTAAATTAAAATCATCTGTTACTGTAGCGTTGAGTGTTACGTCAGTTGTAGTAACATAATTATTTGGTGGTGAATCTAAGATTACTGTTGGGAATCCTTTTATTTCTTCATTCCCTATTAAATAAGTTGGCTCAACAGAAGCAAGTTTTCTAACTACCACATCATCAATTAAAATATAATCAGTTCCATTAGATAAACTGACTCCATGAACGTGTGATGTTAAGGCACCACTTGCTGTCGTAGAATCACTAACTGTATCTTGCGAAACATCACCATAAAAACTTTCCATATCTGCACCTACTCCACGAATCTTTACTGAATACCAAGTATTAGCAGAAACTGGTCCTTCATCTCCTCCAATATTACTCCACGTGCCACTGCCAAATTCAAAGAATCCACCATCAGATGCAGAATTTTGCATACGCCAAGCATAACCAGAATTAAAAGTCAAACCATCTGTTCTCCACCCAAACTGATGAATCTTTCTATTTGTAGCACCACCTAAATAGATTTTGTAGTCAAGTATAAAATCAGTAAGATCTGTAATATCACTTACATAACATCTTGAATCTGAATAGGCATTTTTAGTTTGTGATGCATCTGGGTCATGTCTTAAAGCTCCATTATTAATATAAATTGACTCAGTATTTTCATCATCTATAGTCCATTTGCTCAAATCCCCTGAAAAATCATCAAAGAAATCAAATGTTGCTGTTCCATTTGATTTTGCTGTTGCTTCTGTGTTCCCGTAATATGCATAAATTTCATAGCCAGATGTTGTTATGTTATTATCTACTTTTATCCAAACAGTCATATTTTGTCCAGAAATAGAACAGTTCTCAACCCAAAAACCAAGTTCTGTGTTTTCACTTCCGTTTACAAATCTTATTCTTGAACTATTTGAGTCGATACATTCATTTGTCCAGTTCCAGTTTGTTCCAACATTGCTTGAATTGAGAATTAATTTGGCTTGATAATTTTGAGGGGTTACTCCAGATGCAACAGATAAATTAATTGGCTGTTTGTATTTCCATGAAGCATCCCACCATTCACCAGAAGGGTCAACAATATAATCAATTTCAATTTCACCTCCAATAATTCTCAAATCAAATGTATCTTGAGGGGTTTGTAAATTTGTTAAGAAGATTTTGTTATATTCATTTGAATTTAAGCTTGTGAATTCTGCAATTAATTCTGTTCCATTAATTTCATAAACTTCTATTTTTGGATTTCCACTTGTAATTCTTGGATATAGAGTTATGTCTCTTGAAGAATCTAAAGGTATTTCAAAAGTAACTCTTACATATTCGTCATCTGAAATAGTTTCTGACCAGATGTCATCTAATTCTTTTACTTCCTTATAAATATCTGAGATAAATTCTTTGTTTTCATCTAAATGCTCTGCTTTTATTATTACAATTATTTCAAAAGTTTGATTACTTAAATGAGGTGCAATAAATTCAAGATAATCATAAATTCCATTTGAATCTTTATCTTCAACTTTTGTTGGTGACAGATAAGTATTATTTTCAACCCAATAAATTTTTACAGAAGAAGGATTTTTTATATTGAGAGATTCTGGTAAATCTGTAAAAGCTAAAACATTTTCATAATGAATTGTTTCTGGCCCAATAATTTTCACTCTTTTTCCATTTTCTATTTCTTCTTCTAAAGAATAAGGTGCAGGAGTTTCATATTCTATTTCATATTCCGCAATCTCATCTATTTCAATTTCAACTTCTTTTTCTTCAAAAGGATTAATTCCTGTTCCTATTACTCCTCCTGTTATTGCTCCTTGAAATTTTTTAAAGAAGTTCTTAAAGAAATGAAGTATACGTAAGATTATTGATTCTTTTTCTCCTGTTCCTATTACTCCTCCTGTTATACTGAATTTTGCGTCTTCTTTGATTATATTTTCTTCAATTTCTTTTGTATTATTTGTAATTGTTTTTTCTGCTACTTTTTCTGCTACATTTGTTTTAAGTATTTCTTCTATGATTTGTGTTTCAGAAGAGGGAGTTTTCTCTTGGGAAGGACTCAAATCTTCTTTTAGAGAAACTCCACTTATATTTTCTTCTGAATATGAAATCTTATTTACCTTTATGTTTTCAGATTCCTTTGGTAATGTTAGTGTTAAGTTTCCTAAATTTTCAGGAATAATTTCTTTTTTCCATTTAACTGGTTGTCCAAGAACAGCTTGATATTGAGTTGTGGTTATAGTAGCATTTTCTTCTGTTAAATCTACAATTTCTGTTACATTAACTTTGGGTTCTTCTGGAATTGTTATGTTTTCCTCTTTTGGAATTTCTGTTATATTTTCTTCTGTGAGATTTTCAGAAGCAGGAAGTTCCTCTTGGAAAGGACTCAACTCTTTTTTTGGAGGAACTTCACTTATATTTATTTCTTCTGAAATATTAATTTCTGTTATGTTCTCTGGTTTTGTTATATTAGTGATATTGACTTCAGTTATGTTTGTTGGGATTTCCGGTATCTTTTCTGTTATGTTTTCCGGTAATATTGGTTTTATTATCTCTTCTGAAATATTAATTTCTGGAGCGGGTTCTGTAATTTCTTCAGTTATATTGTCTGGTTCTTGAATAGTTAATCCTGTAAAAGATAAATCAAAAATAAATGCAGAAGATAAAATAAGAGTTATAAATGCAATAGATAAAAAAAGTACAATAAATCTCTTTTTTCTTTTTTTACGGACATGTTTATTAATTCTTCTTTCACAATCTCTTATATAAAAATCATAATCTGAAATCCATTCTTCTAATGTTTTTCCTTTTCCAACATCTTTTTGAAGTATAGAATTATATTCTAATTCTGAGATTTTTCCTTTAGAATAAGATTCTCTTAAATTTTCTAAATAGTCAACTACTCTCTTTTTTCTGAGTTTAGAGATTTTTATTTTTCTCTTTAAATCTCTAATTAGAGCTTTTGCTTCTTGAGTCCTTCCCATTACTTATTATGTGTGTATTAATCCTTAAAAAGATATGTATTTAAATTAAAAGTACCTATTATTTATGTATAATAAAATAAACGCTTTTGTAGTAACTACAAGAGGATTTAAATACTAAAATGTAGTACCTACAATATGTTTATTGTTAAAAAGAAGATTCATGGAAATAATTATTTTTATCTTAGAGAATCAAAAAGAATAAATGGAAAAGTCAAATCAATTGATTAGATTATCTTTAAAAATAAAGAGAAAAAGCCTAAGCAACATTTAAATAAAAGAATTTGTTTTTTTCTTTATGAATAAAAGAGGTATGTCTACTATTGTGACTGTTTTAGTAATACTTCTCCTAACAATAGTAATTTTGGGTGTTTTATGGATATTTGTAAAAGATTATGTTAAAAAACAATCAGAAGAAATAGAATTAAAAAGGAAATTTTTCAGTGAAGAAATTGAATTTGTCAAAGTTAAAATAGAAGGAAGTACTGTAAATATGGCTATTAAAAAGATTGGGGGAAAGATAGAAGTAAATGAAAGTGAAGAAGAAGTTATAACACCTGTAGAAGTAGATATTATTCTAGTTTTAGACCGTTCAGGAAGTATGCGCCAAAGTGGTTGGATTCTTGAAACATCACTCTTAGCAGAGAACACAACAACTCTAATAGTTCCAAGGAATGCTTACAGTTCAACCTATTCATTCTCTGTCCCTTCAGGAACACAAAGGCTTGCTGTCGCAATTGATTGGGGCAAAATCACTGGATTCAATGGGTCTGAAGGATCAGAATTCGCATTGAATTTAAGACGACCAGCTGGAACATGGATTGCGAACAGCGGAAACTATCCTAGTGAACTAAGTGGAAAAGTAGATCCTCCTGATTCTATTGGTACAGCTAATGAATACTTCAGCGGAATTTCAACAAGACCACAGTATTTCTATATTGAAAATCCCCAAAATGGAATCTGGCAAGCAAAAGTATATGGTTGGAATTTACGGCCAAAATCCAGTCCTCCATCAACGCAAAATGTCTCGGTTCAAATCTACATGGGAGATTCCTCATCTCTCAATAAAAGTTTAACCATAATCTCATCAGACCTAGTAAAATCAGCATCTAAAAACTTTATCGACAGGTTAAATGAAGAAGACCAAGCAGCAATTGTAAGATTTGGTTCTTATGCAGAATTGACCCAGGGCTTAAGCTCAAACAAATCAGCAATAAAAAATGCCATAGACAATCTTGGTATTGAAGGAGGAACTTATATCAATACCGGAATTGACATAGCAACACAGCACCTTACCACAACAGGAAGATCTGATGCAGTGAAGATTATTACAATTCTCACTGATGGTCAAAATGATATGGGTCCTAATCCAGTTCTTGCTTCAGCTCAGCTGGCAAAAGACAAAGATTTTACAATTTTCACTATTGGCCTGACAAATTTTGTCGACGAAAGTATGCTCAAAACTATAGCCACAAAACCTGAGTATTACTATTACAGTGACTTCGATAAACTAGATCAAGTTTATCAGGAAATTGCTGAGAAAATTAAAACAACTTATACATCTATCCACCAGTTTAATTATTTAGTTTTTGTATTTCATAGTGAAACAGATTCTTATAGGGAAACTGTATCTGAACTTCCAGAAGTTCTTGGGACAAAAAAATATACTTTTGATTTAACTGGAAAATTAGAAGGCGAAATAATAAAGATAGAAGTATATCCTGTTATTATTTCAAGTTCAGGAAAAGAAACTATTGGTTCCCTATTAGATGTTTGGGAAAGAAATTAATTAAATAAAAACTTTTAAAAAATAGAATAATTTTTAGATATTTGTCCTGCTTCTTGAATAGAAAATAATTATATAGAGATAGCAAGTAGTCAAAGAAAGTATAATTAATGTTAATACAGTAGAAATAATTCTGTAGGGGCTACCAAAACATTTAAAAATTATAATGTAGTGCCTACTTTATGGCTTTTATTGTGAAGAAAAAAATTCATGGAAATGATTATTTTTATCTTAGAGAATCTAAAAGAATAAATGGAAAAGTTAAATCAATTGATTTAGGTTATTTAGGGAAAACAAGAAAAGAAGCTGAAAAGAAAATGAAAGAGAGGTTAGAAAAAAAATCTGAACAAAAAATAGGGTTAAAAAGAGAAATAGAAAATAAAAAAGAAATAAAAATAGGAAATAAATTAGAAGAGATAAACAAAATTTCTTCAACTAAAGGTTTTTTCTTTCAAACAGCTGAATTATATGGAGGAGCAGCAGGATTTTATACTTATGGACATCTTGGAAAAGCTCTGAAAAATAATTGGGAATCCCTTTGGAGGAAACATATTCTTTCTTTATCTGAAAATTTTTATGAAATTCAAAGCAATAATATTCTTCCTGAAAAAGTTTTTGAAGCATCAGGACATATTGATAATTTTAATGATCCTATGGCAGAATGTAAAAAATGTCATTTTAGATTTAGAGCAGATCAATTTTTAGAAGATGTTGGAATGAAAGACACAGAAGCTTTAACAATTGAGCAAATAAATAATGAAATCAGAAAAAGAAATTTGAAATGTCCTAAGTGTGGAGGAGAGATTTCTGAAGCTAAGCAATTTAATATGATGTTTTCTATTAATATAGGATTTGATAAAGAAAAATCTTATTTGAGTCCTGAAACTGCACAAGGAGCATATATAACTTTTCTTGAAGAATTTAAAGCAACAAGAGGAAAAATTCCTTTAGGATTGGCAATTATTGATAAGGCGTATAGAAATGAGATTTCTCCAAGACAAATGTTTTTTAGATTAAGAGAATTTAGTCAAGCAGAATTACAGATTTTTTTTGATTTTGATAAAATAGATGAACATGAAAAATGGAATGAAGTCAAAAATAAAAAACTTAGAATTAAATTATCTAAGAAAGAGAATACAGAAGAAATAACTTGTGTAGATGCTAATAAGAATTTAAAACTTCCTAAATTTTATTTATATTATGCATTAAAAGTTCAGGAATTTTATTTGAATGTTTTAGAAATTCCAAAAGATAAATTTAGATTAAGAGAATTGAGTAAAGAAGAAAGAGCCTTTTATAATAAAATTCATTTTGATGTTGAGGTTGATTTAGATACTTTAGGAGGATTTAAAGAAGTTGCAGGAATTCATTACAGAACAAATCATGATTTAGCAGGACATTCAAAAATTTCAAAAAAGAATTTGGAAGTTTCTTATGAAGGAAAAAAATTTCTTCCACATGTTTTGGAATTAAGTTTTGGAGTTGATAGAAATGTTTGGATGTTGTTGGATATTTTTTATAGTGTTGGTAAAGAAGGAAGCATGTTTAAGTTTCCTTCAAAACTTGCACCAATTAAAGCAGCTATTTTTCCTCTTGTTAAAAGAGCAGATTTTGAAAAAATTGCTGAAGAAATTGTAAAAGATTTAGGTGAAGAAGAGAATGTTGTTTATGATAAATCAGGAAGTATTGGAAGAAGATACGCAAGAAACGATGAAATAGGAACTCCTTTTTGCATAACAATTGATGAAAAGAGTTTGAAAAAGAAAGATGCAACTATTAGAGATAGGGATACAACAAAACAAATAAGAATAAAAATTTCTGAACTTAAAGAAGTTCTAAAAAAATTAATTGTAAAAAAATTAAAATTTGAAGATTTGGGAAAAATAATAAATTAGATTCTTTTTTTCCGTCGAGAAAATAGATTAATTTTAAAAATTTCACCGAAGAGTTTTTAAAGAATATTTTCTTAATATTATTAATTAAAAAGTGAGGTGAATAAATGCCAGCGAAAAAGAAAAAAGTAGTGAAAAGGAAACCTGTTAAAAAGAAAAAAGCAGTAAAAAGAAAACCGGTTAAGAAAAAGGCACCAGCTAAAAAGAAAACTGCTAAGAAGAAACCTGTTAAAAAGAAAAAGAAAAGGTAAATAGTTATTTTTATTTTTATTTTTATTAATTAGTTGTGAATGTGTTTGAGAGAATTTAAGAAAAATTCTTAAACTATTTCTGTTTATTGTTTATATGGAAAATTGTATTTTTTGTCGAATAGTTAAGGAAGAAATTCCTTGTAATAAGATTTATGAGGATGATTTAGTTTTGGCTTTTCTCGACATAAATCCTGTTAATTATGGACATGTTTTAATTATTCCTAAGGAACATTAT
>Ga0307421_1002078_pt1 | contig 11563 bp, 8 predicted proteins | sample SalMarWE160270MG_FD_202163 | JGI IMG/M metagenome (GOLD analysis project Ga0307421, IMG submission 202163) | Salt marsh sediment microbial communities from the Plum Island Ecosystem LTER, Massachusetts, United States - WE1602-70 | ecosystem: Environmental > Aquatic > Marine > Intertidal zone >...
GATTACATCGGCAAAAGAATGGATGACGTGGATAGCGTGAGCGAGAGGGTTTTACAGAATTTAGAGGGAGTTGAGCCGGATAGCCTTGCGGACCTTAATGAGGAGGTTATCGTGGTGGCACATGCCCTCTCACCCTGTGACATAGCAGAGATCAACGTTGATTATGTCCATGGGATTCTCACTGATGTAGGAGGTAGAACCTCCCACATGGCCATTATGTCTGAGGCCCTTGAAATTCCAGTGATAGTTGGACTGGAGAGGGCAAGCGATGTGATTTTGGAGGGCGATATCCTGATTGTCGATGGGAACACCGGAGAGGTCATCGTAAACCCAGATCCCGATACCATCCTCTCCTACGAGGAGGAAATAAAGCGGTATGCGAACTACAAATCCGCAATCGATCGTGTCAGGCATCTCCCGGCTGAGACCTTGGACGGACATAAGATCACGATCAAGGCCAATATAGAGTTCGTAGCGGAGGCCAAGGCAGCTCTTGAGAGCGGCGCAGAGGGCATAGGGCTCTACAGGACCGAGTACCTTTACCTCATTCGGAACGATTTCCCTGACGAGCAAAGCCTCTTTGAGGACTATAGCCAGATTGCGAAGATGGTTGCTCCTCATCCCATCACCATAAGGACCTTGGATATTGCAAGCGATAATATGATCTCTGATAAGGAGGCAACAAAGGAGGATAATCCCGCACTGGGGCTCAGGTCTATCCGATTCTGCCTGAAGGAGCGGAAGGTGTTTAAGACCCAGTTAAGGGCTATCTTGCGGGCGAGTATATACGGTAACTTCAAGCTGATGTTTCCCATGATATCGGGCCTTGAGCAGTTCCTGGAGGCAAAGAGGATCTTAAGGAGCGTTATGCGCTCATTGGACAGAGAGGGTATTGAATATCATAAAGAAATGCCTGTTGGCATTCTGATCGAGATTCCCTCAGCGGTATCGATTGCTGATATTCTCGCAAAACACGCGGATTTCTTCTCTATCGGAACCAATGATCTTATTCAATATGCGCTCGCCATAGACAGAGATAATGAGCACGTTGCCAGCCTCTATGAGCCCTTTCATCCTGCTGTCTTGAAAATGGTTCATCAGGTTATCGAGTCAGGTAAAAAGGAGGGCATTGATGTATCGCTCTGTGGGGAGCTAGCCGGTGATCCCCTTGCGATTTTAATACTGATTTCCCTGGGATTAGAGGAATTCAGCATGAACATCGGCTCTATCCCGCTTATAAAGAAGATGATTAGAATGTTGCCATTGCGAAAGGTGCGGCAAGGCTTTAAGGATATCTTAGAGCTCCCTACCAGCAAGAAGGTCGAGGATTTTGTCCTGAAAAAGGCAAACGAGCTCCTGCCCGATATCTTCGAGGAAGACGTCTTTCGTTACCGGACTCCTGGCACTGCCTGAGAGAATTTCCCATGGAGAAGAGGATTGTCTGTCAGAATAGAAAGGCCAAGTACGATTACTTTATTGAGGAAACCTACGAGGCAGGGATTGCCCTTCTTGGCCCTGAGGTGAAATCCCTGAGGGAGGGGCGTGCAAGCCTAAAGGATGCCTACGCCCGAGTCAAGGGTGAGGAGCTCTTCCTGCACAATATGAACATCTCCCTATATCCATTTGCGCATCACGTGCCTATCGATTCCGTCAGGACGAGGAAGCTCCTCATGCACAAGAGGGAGATCAGGAGGCTCATAGGAAAAATAGAAAAAAAGGGATACTCACTCATCCCGATTTCGATATACCTTTTGGTAGGAAGGTTCAAGGTCGAGCTGGCCCTTGCCAAGGGAAAGAGGAAATATGACAAGAGGCATGCGCTCAAGGAACGGGAGATGAAAAAGGAACTGGGCCAATTGAAAAAAGGGGGCAGCCCTTGAAATTATTTTTTTTTGTGTTATTATATATACATTATAGAAACTGTGTTCCTTGAAAAATGGGGGCGAAACGGCTTCGACGGGGATAAAGAAGCTTAGGTTGCATACCGAGGTTCTGCTTGCTCGTTAAACAGGCGGAGCTAAAATAAACGCAGACGATTATGCGTATTCCTTAGCTGCTTAAGCGGCTAACGTCCAACCGGCCTTTCCTGCGAGGACGGATTTGGGCGCCGACGAGCAGGATAGCCGATCTGAGAGGCCTGGATCTCAGGGAGGCGAATATATATCCAGGATAGCCCTTACGCCACCTTGCCTGATGGGTGTAGTAGGGGCGAACATGAAAAAATCGGGCTATGTATGTAGATGCCTACGCAGAATATTCTCGGACGGGGGTTCGACTCCCCCCGCCTCCACCATCCTTTGCTCGTTCACTTCGCTGACGAGCTACGGATGGCAGGCCATCAAAATATATAGAAAACGAGCGAAGGATGGTGCCCTCCGAAGCCTTACGCGCAGGAGGGTTTTTTTATCTGATCAGCATTTCCAATGACAGGTCTTCTTCAAGTACTTCACCTATATTTTGGAAAGCTCAAAGAAACCAGGTGAACGGTACATCGGCCATACTTCAGACCTCAAGGGACGCATAAAAGGGCATAATGCCGACAAATGCAGGCACGTTAATAATCCTACGGTAAAAATCTACATTTTTCCACTTGTTTGCGAAAATACCAAACGCCTCCCCGTTTGAATAGATGATGATTTTTGTTCTTAGCCATAGGTTAAATCCTCCATTGCTTTTTAATCCGGTTGGAGGACAACCCATGCCCGTCCTTCTTCTTGACTTTATCTGATTTCTTGAACTCAATGACTTTGGTTCTCTTGGTGTGTTGCCGTTCAAACTTATGGATGGTCTCGACAGGATAAAGAACCCTCGATGAGCCGGGGACTTGAAGGTAATCCAGATAACCCGCAGCTCTCCAATTCTTGATGGTGCCGGGTCGTACGCGGAATAAATCAGAGACTTCCTGTTGCGTTAAATACTTTTTCTCTACATCATAAGCGCTCTCCATTTTTCATTATATCCTCCGTATTCTTTCAATTTGCTGGGCTCTCCAGCATGGCTCTCGGAGTATTGAGAGCAAGTTTGGCTCCCCTGAGAGAACGGTGTCATAGGGACCGGGTTATAGGTTGGCATTATTGATATTACCAAGCCAAGGATTGAAAGCATGCTTTCAAAATAGAGCGGTAATCATTCACCACCTACCTCAGCAATGATGCCACAGGCAGACTGTTGATGTATCGATCTACCTCTTGGATGTCAAATCTCAGGAACCGTCCAAGCCTTCTTGGCTTAAACGGAAACTCGTCGTTCCTGATCTTGGCCCTCACCGTCCAGTGAGACATTCCCAGATACTGGGCCAATTCTTGAACATTCATAAGTCTTTTATCTTGGAATTGGTCTTTCACATTGCATCACTCCTTCCATTGTATGATGGTAATTCTCATATAATCGGTGATAGGTATCACCACGAAGCACACAGCATCATTAATGGTCAATGCCCGGATACTAGCCACTGTTCTGCCTCTCATAGGTATTATAGAATATTTTTTTGGATCTGCTAGACAGATTCTCCGCTTTTTTTTCGGGAAATGCATTTTTTTGAAAATGCCACCGATCAATACGATGCTGCCTCTATGATGGCAGGATGGGGTCGGTATCCCCAAGTGATGAGTGGAGCCAATAAAGAGAGGGTCGGGTAGGCAGCACGATCTCTTTTGGTGGGGTAGGGTAATTCACGTATCTGTGGGAACGGAGGGAGGATCCATGCCCCTTTTCCGTTCACAACCTTGTGGATGTGAGAAGTGCTGCAACGCCGGTTTCCCATGGCAGGTGGTTACGGTCTCTGTCAGGCATGGAATCGATTCCCGATTCAATCCAAAGAACCTCGGAAAGATTCGAGATATAATCACCTCTTCTCAGATCTTGTATCCGGTTGAAATTCTATCACAATTACCAAAACGCCCACCTTATCCTAATACATACTATTATGGCGGTCAGAATAGACCCGCCGGTGCATTTTCTCGCCTCTCCCTATATCTGATCCATTACTGAATTGAGTAATCGATACCAGGACATCCAAAACCGTTCATTTTTCAAGGAAAACACAGTCCACAGGTAGCAGGTCAAATAGAATAAATATAGTATAAGTATAAAATATCATTACATAATTCAAACATATTTCTCTACTCTTTTTCCTTTAAATAGTCGCATGGTTACGCCTGGTCTGGGAATGTTCGTATTGATGTAGATAATGGTATGGAGATATTGGTAACTGTTACTATTATATTTATTATTACTATTGGGTATCTTTAGTCCTGATTATCTCGATCCTACTTGGTTCTGAGGTGAAGTACTTGACTGATAGGCGCTGTAATCTGTCCCCCACCCCTATGTTGGGTTATTCCGCCTTAAATCAAGTAGTTAGGATATGGTTAAGGTTAGATCTGGGTAGGATATTACTGAATAATATTGATTTTTATATTACCATAAGTATAATGACACTTATTAAGATTTTAGGCTTTGGCACGAAATCAATCGAATAGTGTGAATCCCGCTGTATACAAGATGTTGTGTCCGCTAAAATGATACTCAATCCCATGCAACACTAAATTCGACTTTTATACCTTGAAGGATATCAAAAGGTTTCCGGTTTGTTCTCAGCTCTAGATTGTGGCAAGACATCAAAGGTTTTGGCGAATACCACTTTTCTAAAGTCGTCTAAATGTATTGCAGGTTGGATTCTCACTGTGAGAATAAATATTATCACATGGTAATATATATAACTAAATCAATTGCAAATTGATTTGACAATGAAGCGATTTATGAATTAATATGAATTTAATATTATCGTATCAGAAAATAAGTTAGCGACTTGTTATTACGAGAAAGGAGGGAATACGGAATGGCAAAAGTGTTAGTACTAAGATATAACAAAGGCAAACTTCCTCCATCTGCCCTGACAGACGACTTCAAAAAACAAGTTGGTGGGGCAATGGAGAAGTATTTAAATGAGAACCCGAAAGTGAAGTTCAACGGGCTCTGGGTGAACGAAGAAGGCATAGGAATCTGCGATTGGGAGGCGCCTGACGCGGAGTCAGTTAAAAGTTTCATAGATGGTGTTGGTGGAACCTACGATGAAATAGTAGCAGTAGAGAAATTGTTATAACCCGCTAAAATAGGCATAAATTGTATAAGTCAAGACTTTTTCTGGCATATGAGTCATTTTCTCTGATGTCAGGTCCATATTGATTGACAGATGGCTCATGCCGCTTTTCCGATGGCATCCTGCGAGGGGCTATGTGGGGGGTCTGTCTCCGACGGTGGGCCTTCAGGCAGTTGTTTTTCCTTGACCAGTGCTTTGTATCCTGGAGAGGCTATTTTGGTGCTTTTCGTAACACGATTTTCCCTGGTGGGGCATTTGTTCCAGGCTCCAGGAGATCATTTTCCGAAAAGCGATTAGATAAAACTCATTGACTATGGTTTTGTGAAAGCGTTCGCTGATCCCCTTGTTTTGCGGCCACATGGTTCTTGTTCTGGAGCGAATTATGTTTTTGATGGCTAGGTATAGTTAGTTTTCATGTCGTTCCGGATTTGGAAACGCAAACCCCTATCTAACGTCTGTACTCTCTGCTATCGAGGTGAGGATTACCTTCTTTTCCTATAATCTCCTAATATCACAGTTTTGAAGCCGACGAGCTATTGATTCAGAGCAATGAAGCAGCATACAATATGTTGTATATGGCTTTTTCCATTTAGAACCTGCGGCTTCTGCTATGATGGGAAAGCCAACCGATAGGCTCTTCGATTACGATTACTATTCGTACCATAGACCGGGTGGGTGCAGCATATCTAGGGATAAAACAGTATCCTTCCCCATTACCTCCTATCCGTGACACTCCCCATGCAAACATCATATAAACTGGCAGTAGAGTCCCAAGAAAAATACCAAAAAAATGAACTTTTTTCACTTTTTTTCATTTTCTTTGTCAACAAACTCGTAAAAAATGGCTATATAGCCTATAGAATGATGTGATGTTTGTCCGCTAGAAATAAACCAACATAATAATATAAAAATAATCTCCATGAGAAGCAGGGTCCCTTTCTTTCTACTTCATGCTGTCCCCTCCTTTAAGGATTGGCCGAGTAATCCTAACAGCGACTTCACTCTATTAAATCATCCCTCTCTTGTCAGGGATACCTATTCGCATATATTACGATATTTAATCCTTATTATTAGTCCTATTTTCTTGATTTATTGTTGGTCTTAATGGTGGCAGTATACCTAGAATGTTGATATGCTGGGCAGTAGACCGGGCGCGGGTGTGGCATGGATAGGGAATTCTTGGACATAGTGCCCGGGCAGTTATTTTATACTTACCAGGGTCCCAGTTAAACACACTCACCGTTATTCACATAATCTCGAATCGCTTCGAGAAATAATTTGTCGCCATTTTCAGGATGTATTATGTGCCTCAAAATAACAATATGTGTATAAAAAACAGTAAGATATCCCTGATTTTGTTTTTTTATCACCAATTCAGTCCTTATCACACACACGGCATATGTGTGTGAGGGATATCCCGGTCACTCATTAAGTTGGGAAATTTCGGAAATCTTGATATGATAAAAATGTAAGGAACATAAAGGAAGGAAAGGAAGCAATAGTATGGAATGAGGGAAAAGAGAAGGCAGGTCTTTCTGAGAGGGAGAAACCAAAGGATAAAGAGGAGGACGGGTTGGGCACCCTTATTGGTTGAAACTTTGATGAATTACCTGTATAGGGATTTAGTGATGAGAACCTGGATGATCAGATTGAGTGGGGCTCATTTTTTCGATTTTGAGTGCGATTATTGCCGGTATTGCGGTTATTGAAAGAGAAGGAAATCTCGATTAGTAGTTGAAATTACGAGATTTTCTCGTCATGTCAATAAGTTACGGGTTTTGGCATAATGTTATTCGACTCCCCCCGCCTCCACCAGACTTCGCTTCGAAACGAAGTGAAGATGCGAAGTCTGCCCGCAGAAGCCTTGCGCACAGGAGGGCTTTTTTATGTGAGCCAGCATTTCCAATGAGAGGTCTTCTCCCTATACCAGCAAGGGTGGTTGCAATGGAGGGTATAATGACTATCTTTTCAACACAGTTCGTGCTAAGGTACCCAAGCAAAAGGTGAGGAATTTTGATGGACTATGATAGAAATCTGGAAAAGGAAAAGGGCCAAGACCAAAGGATCCCCAGCCAAAAGGAATTGGAAAAGGAGTTGAGCGATTACCTTTCTAACAAATACGGTGATCGCATAAAGATAGTATCCCCGATGCTGTTTCCCCAGAGCGATCCAAGGAGGACGGAGGAAGGCGGGAGGGACAGCGAAAAGAAAAAAGGGGTCCCGGCCTTTGATATGAAGCCAGAGGACCTAGAGGCTTATTTAAACGGGTACGTCGTCAAGCAAGACCGAGCAAAGGGCGTACTGTCCACGAAGATCTGCACCCATTTTCACCGGATAAGATCTCGAGGCAGGCATTTTAAAAAGGATGAGCCTTTCTCCGTTGGGATGATCAAAAACAATATTCTCATGATAGGGCCTACCGGTGTGGGAAAGACCTATTTGATAAAGCTGATAGCCCAGAAGATAGGGGTTCCTTTCGTGAAGGGCGATGCCACGAAATTCAGTGAAACCGGGTATGTAGGCGGTGATGTCGAGGACTTGGTTCGGGACTTGCTCTATGAAGCCAAGGACGACCTGAGGCTTGCAGAAAATGGGATTGTGTATATAGATGAGATCGATAAGATTGCCTCCTGTCAGAATATTATCGGCCATGATGTCTCGAGAACCGGCGTGCAGAGGGCGCTTTTAAAGCCGATGGAGGAGACGGATGTCGATCTCAAGGTACCCCATGATCCAATCTCGCAGATCCAGGCAATCGAGCAATACAGAAAAACGGGGAAAAGGGAAAAACAGGTGGTGAACACAAAGAATATATTGTTCATCATGAGCGGGGCCTTTGAAGGCCTGGCGGATATCATTAAAAAACGCCTCAAACGCCAGGGCATAGGATTCGAGGCGGATATTCAGTCCCCTGAAGTGGACAGGGATATCTTAAAACAGGTGCGGGCGCAGGATCTTATTGAGTTTGGATTTGAGTCGGAATTCATTGGTAGACTTCCAGTTATAGTCGTCTTCGATGAGCTTACCAAGGACGACCTGGTTGAGATCCTCAAGAACCCGAATAATCCCATCATACTCAGTAAAAAGCGGGATTTCATGGCCTATGGGATCAATATCCAGTTCGAGGATGAGGCACTCGAGCGGGTAGCGGAAGCAGCATCCCACGAGAAGACGGGTGCCAGAGGATTGGTGAGTGCCATTGAGAGAATCCTCATACCCTTTGAAAAACATCTTCCTTCGACCCTTGTCGATAGGCTCTTGGTTACCCCAGAGTTGGTGAGCAATCCGGATCAGGAGCTTGCAAGGCTCGACTCTGGAATGGATAAGGATGATCTCAAGATGGTCCAACGATTCGAGCGTGCAGCTAGAGGCGAAAAGCAGAGGGTAAAGAATACCATATATCAAAAGGCAAGCGATTTTGAGGACAGACTCGGCCTGAACCTGGACGATGAGAGGATAGATTTGATCGCTGAGCTGATCCTTACCTCCATTTCGGATATAGATTCAGGTCTCAGTAATTTCAAGGAGCGGTGCTCCCGGGTAAAGGCGCAGATCGAGGGTTTGTTTTCGCACCTGGGAATCGAAGTGACATTATCAGATAGTGCTATAGATGAAGTCATACGGCTCGCTGTGGAACAGGATCAGGAGGTCGAAGAGGTGTGCCTGAAGTTAGCCAACGAGTTGGAGTACGGCCTCAAGTTAGTGAGGGATAAGATTGGAAACAATGCCTTTACCATAACTGGTGAATCGGTGTTGGATCCGGAGAAATATATCGACGGGCTCATTAAAAAATACTATAGTCAGGATCCGACAATCTCTTAAGCCTCGTTTCCCTCCGGTCGCTGAATCAATCGGAATTCAACATCCTAAGAGTGAAACTCCTCGTCTCGTGGTATCCCTGAAGTGATGTTCTGCAGGTAGGACACGAACGGGCATTATGGGAAGGCGGTATGGAACGACCGCGAGTTCTAGAGAAAAAGGGAGGAAGAGTGATGATCAAAAGGCCACGGCATACACGGATAAATGCCACGATTCGACGGATGGTGAGGGAGACATCTCTCAGTGTTGATGACCTCATCTATCCCCTCTTCGTGAAACACGGGAGAGGAGAAAGGGAGCCGATCGCTTCCATGGTTGGCCATTATCGAGTTTCAACCGACGAGCTGATGAAAGAGGCGCAAGAGGTTTGGTCATTGGGAATACCCGCGATAATCCTATTCGGCATACCGCAGCGGAAAGACGAAATGGGCAGGGAGGCATACTCTCGCGATGGAGTGGTGCAGAGGGCTGTGGCTGCCGTCAAGGAACGGATTCCGGAGCTCCTGGTTATCACTGATGTGTGTCTGTGTCAGTACACCGATCACGGACACTGCGGCATTATAAAGGATAATCAGGTTGATAACGACGCCACCCTTGAGGTTCTTTCCCATGTAGCCCTTTCTCATGCCGAGGTAGGGGCTGACTTCGTCGCCCCATCGGATATGATGGACGGGAGGGTGAGGGCAATTCGGGAGACGCTGGAGTCAGAAGGGTTTAAGGATACGGGCATCTTGGCCTACGCCGTGAAGTATGCCTCTTCCTTTTACGGCCCCTTTCGCGAGGCGGCTGACTCCGCACCGAAGTTTGGCGACAGAAAAAGCTACCAAATGGATGCGGCTAATGCCAGAGAAGCAATCAAGGAGGCATTGCTCGATGTCGAAGAGGGCGCCGATATTATCATGGTAAAACCGGCATTGGCCTATCTGGATATCATCCATCGGGTTCGCTCCCGTATAGAGCTTCCTGTGGCTGCTTACAGCGTGAGTGGAGAGTATGCCATGGTAAAGGCAGCCGATCAAAAGGGCTGGATAGAGGGGGAGAAGGTGATGATGGAGATCCTGCTGTCAATCAAAAGGGCGGGTGCCGACCTCATCCTGACCTATTTTGCAAAGGAAGGAGCCCGCATCCTGCGAGATCATGAAGACCTATAGCCCAGAGGGCCTGAACCCCGCTGCGAGCACCCCCCTGCCTCGGATTCTTGCCTGGGAGGTGACCAGATCATGTAACCTCAATTGTGTGCATTGCCGAGCCTCCTCAAGATTCGGCCCTTATCATCACGAGCTTGACACCAGAGAGGCGCTCGGGGTATTGGATCAGATACGGGAGGTTGGCACGCCTATTATCATCCTCACGGGTGGCGAGCCCCTTCTTCGGAAGGATATCTTTGAGCTGGCAGGGTATGGTACGCAGAAGGGTATGAGGATGGTCATGGGGAGCAATGGAACCTTGATTACAGCCAGGGTTGCCCGGAGGATAGAGGAGGCAGGAGTCCAGAGGGTAAGCATATCCATCGATGGGGCCACGAGGGAAAGCCACGATGCGTTTCGAAAGGTCAACGGGGCCTTTGACGGTGCCATGAAAGGGATATCAAAACTCAAGGACCAGGGCCTTGAGTTTCAAATCAACACCACCATCACTCGGCACAACCTATCTGAGTTAGAGAGCATTCTCGATCTTGCGGTGCGCATAGGGGCCGCCGCCCATCACATCTTTTTGCTCGTTCCCACCGGAAGAGCAAGGGAGATGGTAAACCAAGAGTTAAGCGCACAAGACTATGAGGATACCTTGCATTGGTTCTATCAGCAACACTCCAAGGTATCCATCGAGCTTAAGGCTACGTGTGCGCCTCAATACTATAGAATCCTGAGGCAAGAGGCGTTCTCTAGAGGACAAGATGTGAATACCCAAACCGTGGGCCTCGATGCAGTTACCAGGGGATGCCTTGCAGGGGTTTCCTATTGTTTCATATCCCATGTCGGCATAGTTCAGCCATGCGGTTATCTTGAGGTAGATTCAGGGGATCTGAGAAAGGAGCCTTTTTCTCAGATATGGCATCATTCCCCGGTATTTAATGATCTAAGGGATTTTTCCAGGTATAAGGGGAAGTGTGGTCGCTGTGAGTACATTGCAGTGTGCGGCGGGTGCAGGGCGAGGGCCTATGAGGCAACCGGGGATTACCTCGCAGAAGAGCCCCTGTGCGCCTATAACCCAGGAACCTAAGTGCGGGGAATGGACGATATTGACAGAAAAATTCTCGGTATGATCCAGTCTGAATTTCCATTAAGCCGCAGGCCATATCGAGATTTGAGCGATCTGCTGGGGCTCTCCGAGGAGGAGATCTTCGGACGGGTGAAGAACTTGAAGAAGGATGGTATCATACGAAGAATAGGGGGAAGCTTCGACTCCCGCTCTCTCGGTTTTACCACTACCCTTTGCGCGGCCAAGGTGCCGGATAATAGGATTGGGCTCTTTGTACAGGAGGTGAACAAATATCCGGGGGTAACGCACAACTATCTAAGGGAGCATGAGTACAATATATGGTTCACCCTTGTGGTGAGCGATCAGCGAGAGGTGGATCGATTAATCGGTGAGATTATTCGATCCACGGGTGTAGAAGAGCTTATTAATTTACCGGCAACGAGG
>Ga0307421_1002079_pt1 | contig 11552 bp, 10 predicted proteins | sample SalMarWE160270MG_FD_202163 | JGI IMG/M metagenome (GOLD analysis project Ga0307421, IMG submission 202163) | Salt marsh sediment microbial communities from the Plum Island Ecosystem LTER, Massachusetts, United States - WE1602-70 | ecosystem: Environmental > Aquatic > Marine > Intertidal zone >...
TGCTGAAACTGCTGAGCGCAACCGTTGGACATGCCGCAGATTTGCTCTCCGGTCGGCCAACCGTACGCGGCATTGACGCCGCCTGCTGCACCGTGCACCTCCCGAATCATGCCCCTCAGCGAGAAGGCGCCTGAGGAGCTAGAGGCGACCAGCGCGTTCTGAAAAGACTGTTGCGTACCCGGGCCGTTCGGTCCCGTCGTCGACACAAATACGCTGTTGGGAAGGCCCAGCGGACCGGATCCGCCGCCGTTCGCCTCGAAGTAGGCAATCATCGCAGAATCGGTGAGCGACCAGGCGACGCCTCCCGCCTCCGCGATGTACGCGTGCTGAAACGTCTGGAGACAAGCGCCGCCGGCGTAAGTACAGTCCGCGGCAGAGACCGGCCAACCGGTCGGCCCACCAACGCCGCCAAGACGTCCGTGCTCGGCCCGGGTTGCGCCACTCACGACGAACAGTCCGAACGGGCCCCAGTTGACCAATCCACGCGAAAAGGACTGCGCCCGTCCGCCGCCATTTCCGGTGTCAGCGACAGTCACGACCGCGGTGTCCGGGTAACCGACTTTATCGACACCCTGCTCGAGGACAAAATCCATGATGTCGCCTGTCGAGACGTTGATTCCACGGTCAGACCGCCAGCCGACGATCGCGTACTCGAAAACGTGGCCGCATTCCCAACCCTGGCGGCAATCAGAGTACTGAAGACGGTTGCCCCACGGCCCGTTCATGCCGCCATTAGCCTCCCAAGCCGCGCTGATCGCGACCGCGCCCGGCCCCGACACCGTGGGATCCACCGGGGTCAGCACAACCTCATTGCTCGTCGCGCCCCCTAGAACGACCCGATACCACCGCGTCACCGACGAGCTAGCGAAAGTGGTCGACCCGATCCCATCAGTCACTGTGAACACGCTCGGCGATTCATACCACGTTGACCCGTTCGGCGAAAACCACACTCGAGCCGATCCTGACACCGGGGGATCCGTCGACACACTGAGCGTGATCGGCGTATCGGCGACGAAGAACTCCTGGGCGGACAACGTCACCGTCGGGACTGCCTTGACGTCAATCTCATCGCTGAAGAAGGTCTCGAATTCGCCGGTCTCTTCGTAAAAACCAACGATGTAGATGGCACTCTCAAAAGCGTTCGGTTCGAAAGCTCCCATCCCACCGTCCATTGGCATTGACGTGAACAGCTCCCACCCGTCGACCTCGGCGTTCCAGACATACACGTTGGCATCGACGTTCATGTAGTCGGCATTCGTCGTGACCGTCAACACGGATCCCTCGCCAGGATAAAATTTCAGGTCACCGATGACAGTTGATGCGAAGGCTTCCCGGGTGACTTCGATGGCTTCGCTAGGTGTCCCATCCACGAATGCTCGCAATAGCTCCGAGTCTCCCTCCCCATCTCGGATGTAGAGGAAGTCGTCAGTCGCCCCGTCGACCATGTCGTACTCAAGGATCGAGTCCCACGCTTCCGTCCCAGGATCCCACCGCTGGAGTTCTGCCACCCCGCTGAAGGAGGCATCGGAAGAGAGGATGCCGAGCTCGACCTGCTCTCCCGCGACGTACGCATGATCGCCTGCGAGGGTGAGGGTGACCGTTCCGCTGGTGGCCGAGGCGACGACGGTACCGGTGCCTACGACCGCGCCGACGGCTAGTGCCAGCAACGCGACGCGAGCAGTAGCGCGAATCAGGCGGGCCATGGGGCCTCCTTGGCGTGAACTACGTCCGATTTTACCGTGCTGATTCCCCGACACCAGCAATCATGTGACGAATACCCAAGTATCTGGTGTCGATCAGTCTGCGCTTGATGAAGGTGCTCCGTTGGGATGCTTATTCAACCTATGTCACGACCCAGTCACAAGCCATCATCGCCAGGAAACGGACGGCTGCCCGGGCGAGCATGAGGCCATGAGGAAGATCCTGACGATCGTCGCCGCCCTTCTCGCCCTTGCGGTAACCGGATGCAGCGGCGAGGATGTCGTCCCGTCCCCTCCCCGTCGCCGAGCCTGTCCCTCTTCCCTAAGGGCTTCGGACTGACGATCTAGGGGCCACGCCCGATGGTCCACTTGCGAGGACTAGATCAGACCGAGCGCCTTCACCGCGTCCCGCTCCTCCCGGAGTTCAGCGATTGATTCGTCGATCCTGCCTCGCGCGTATTCGTCGATCTCAAGGCCCTGGACGATTTCCCACTCCCCGCCCCGAGAGACGACGGGGAAGGATGAGAAGAGCCCCTCGTCGACGCCGTACGAGCCGTCGGAGCGGATAGCCGCTGATGTCCATATTCCGTCGGGGGTGCCCTCTACCCAGTCACGCACGTGCTCCATCGCGGCATTCGCGGCGGACGCCGCCGACGACGCGCCCCGCGCTTCGATGACCGCGGCGCCGCGCTTGGCCACCGTGGGGACGAATACATCCCTAACCCAGGCATCATCGCCCACGACCTCTACCGCGGGCCTGCCCTCGATGGTTGCGTGCGCGATGTCCGGGTACTGCTTGGCCGAGTGATTCCCCCAGATGATGACGTTGTCGATCTCCCTGACGGGGGCGCCCGTCTTGGTGGCCAACTGAGAGAGGGCGCGGTTGTGGTCGAGCCGCATCATGGCGTTGAAACGCTCTGCGGGGATGTCGGGCGCGTGGGCCGACGCGATGAGGGCATTGGTATTGGCCGGGTTCCCGACGACGAGAACACGCACGTCGGAAGCGGCGCCGGCGTTGATCGCGGCTCCCTGCGGGGCGAAGATCCCGCCGTTCGCCTCAAGCAGGTCCCCCCGCTCCATGCCTGCCCCGCGCGGCCGGGCTCCGACCAGGAGGGCGACGCTCACCCCATCGAAGGCCGGGACCGCGTCGTCGTACAGGTCGAGGCCTGCAAGCAGGGGGAAGGCACAGTCGGCGAGCTCCATCGCCGTGCCCTCCGCGGCCCTCATGGCTGAGGGAATCTCCAGGATCTTGAGGCTTATCGGTACGTCGGGCCCGAGCATCTGACCGGAGGCCACCCGGAACAGGAAGGCATATCCGATCTGCCCCGCGGCACCGGTGACGGTGACGGTGACGGGAGCCCGACCCTTGGCGTGGGTCATGCGAGCCTCGCCTCGAGGTTCACCCCGACAGCCTCTAAAAAATCCTCGGTGGTGAGCCAGCTCTGGTCAGGGCCAACCAGGAGCGCCAGGTCCTTCGTCATCCTGCCGGCCTCGACCGTCCGGATGACGACGTCCTCAAGGGTCGTCGCGAACTCTGTGACCTCTGGTGTGCCGTCCAACATGCCGCGGTGCTTGAGACCGCCGGTCCAGGCGAAGATCGAGGCGATGGAGTTCGTCGACGTCGGATTGCCCACCCGGTGCTGTCGGTAGTGGCGGGTGACCGTGCCGTGCGCCGCCTCGGCCTCCATCGTCTTGCCGTCTGGAGTGAGGAGCACGGAGGTCATGAGCCCCAGCGAGCCGTATCCTTGGGCGATGGTGTCGGACTGGACGTCGCCGTCGTAGTTCTTGCAGGCCCACAAATACCCGCCCTCCCACTTGAGGGCGGCGGCCACCATGTCGTCGATGAGCCGGTGCTCGTACGTCAAGCCGGCCTTGTCGAAATCCGCCTTGAACTCCCGGGTAAAAACATCCTCGAAGATGTCCTTGAAGGCACCGTCGTAAGCCTTGAGGATGGTGTTCTTGGTGGACATGTAGACGGGGTAGTTGCGCTCGAGCCCGTAGCGGAACGTCGCCCGGGCGAAGTTGGCGATGGACTCGTTGAAGTTGTACATCCCCATGATGACGCCGCCACCTTCGGGCATCTTCACGATCTCCATCTCCAGGGGAGCCGAGCCATCCTCGGGAGTATAGGTCAGGGTGACCGTCCCGGCGCCCGGGATCTTGACGTCAGTCGCCTTGTACTGGTCGCCGTGGGCGTGACGGCCGATGACGATGGGTTTGGTCCATCCGGGGACGAGCCGGGGGATGTTCGAGATGAGGATGGGCTCACGGAATACGACCCCGTCGAGGATGTTGCGGATGGTGCCGTTCGGGGACTTCCACATCTTCTTGAGGTGGAACTCCTCGACGCGGGCTTCGTCCGGTGTGATCGTGGCGCACTTGACCCCTACTCCGTGCTCGAGGATCGCGTGGGCGGCGTCGATGGTCACCTGGTCATCCGTCGCGTCCCGATTCTCGATGGATAGGTCGAAATACCGAAGATCGACATCGAGGTGGGGGAGGATAAGCCTCTCCCTGATGATCCGCCAGATGACGCGGGTCATCTCGTCGCCGTCGAGTTCGACGACGGGTCCGACCACCTTCGTCTTCGCCATGGGTAGTAACTCCCCTCTGAGGGTCTTCAAGCAATGCGCCGGTTACAGGCTAGTCGGTTCCACCTAGACACCCGCTATCCAAACGTCCCACTCCTCACCTATTCATCGTTCGCATGGCAGGATGAAACCCGGAGCGACTACCGCTTCCTCTGAAGAGATCGGAACATCATGGCCAAGAATGCGTCGGCTGAGAAAACGCCGGCCAAGAAAACGCCGCAGCCGAAGACGGCGGAATTCCAGATCGATCTAGACGCGGATGTATGGACCGCCGAGGAGGCCAGCCCCCCCGGACTGGCCGCCCGCCTGTCCGCAGAATTGATCGGAACCTTCGTCTTCATGTTCGTCGGACTTGGGGCGACCCTGTTCGGCATCATCCTCTCGACGACCACCGCCTTGAAATCGCCAGGTGACACCACCGCCGTGATGGGCTACTTATCTGGCCTCAACAACGCGGGTGCCTTGACGTACACCCTCGTGTGGGCCGTCACCTTGCTTGCTCTCGTCGTCGCCTTCGGACGGGTCTCCGGAGCGCATTTCAACCCGGCCGTCACCATCGGGGCATGGATGGCCGGGCGTTTCCCCGGGCGCGATGTGGCGCTTTACCTCCTGGTCCAGGTGGCGGGTGCTGTCGGCGCGACCGGTCTCCTCTTCTGGCTCGCTAAAGGGTTCCCGCTTCTATCCGCTGGGGATGAGATGTTCCTCAGTACCGGGCTCGACGCGACAAGCGCTGGGCAGGGGATGTCCCTCATAGCCATCGGTTCAGGAGAGCACTCACCCGCAGGGATCGCCCTCAACTATGGCCTCGTGATCGAGTTCATTGCGACGGCCCTGTTCGTGGGGGCCGTCCTTGCCGCAACCTCGGTCAGGGCCCCGAAGGGTCAGGCGCCCTTCACGATCGGCCTGAGCTTCGGCTTCCTCATCCTGCTCGCCGCCCCGTTCACCGGCGGTGGGCTCAACCCCGCCCGCACCACGGCAACGGCCATCTTCGCAACCGACGCCACCGGAGGCCACTGGGGCCTAGGCCGAGATCTGGCCCTCTTCTGGGTTGCGATGCTCCTCGCGGGGGCGTTCGTTGGGCTCCTCGTCCGAGCTTTCGGCCCCGAGGAGGACCTCGAGACCGTCGAGGTCATCGAGGTCATCGACAAGTAGGTGCCACGTATTGGGGCCCGACCGGTCTCGGCCGGGCCCCTCGTGTTGGGCCAACCGCCGCTAGGCGGCACTACCCGAGGCGACCTGACAGGGCAAGAAACGCAAAAACGACGGCAAACGCCGCAAGGATCGACACATCGACCGAGCGGCGCCGATACGCGAATATCGATCGTCTTGTCAGAGTCGAGCGGGCAATTGCCGCGCTGGCGCAGAGGCCCGAAAGCCCCCAGGTCGTCATCGTTACGCTGACCGGCGCGGTCGCGGCGGTCCATACGACGACCACGGCCAGCGGAAGCCACAGATACCGCCCTGACCCCTGACTCGTTCCCATAGATAGTCCTAGTGGAAAAAATGCCGTGTGCCGGTCACGTACATGGTTATGCCCGCCTCGCGCGCGGCCTCGATCACTCCCTCATCCCTCACCGATCCACCGGGTTGAACGACCGCCTTCACTCCTGCCTCAGTCAGCACGACGAGGCCGTCGGGGAAGGGGAAGAACGCGTCCGATGCAGCGACCGAGCCACTCGCCCGGTCCTCGCCAGCTCGCGCCACGGCCAGGCGACACGAATCGACGCGATTGACCTGACCCATCCCGATCCCCACGGAGGCGCCGTCCTTGGCAAGAAGGATGGCGTTCGACTTGACCGACCGGCACGCCCGCCACGCGAACGCCAGGTCGGCAAGAGTCGCCTCGTCGACAGCGTCACCGGCTACGAGGGTCCAGGAGGCGGGATCGTCTCCGGGCGCATCCACGCGATCCGCATCCATAAGTAGGAGTCCCCCCGAGACAGGGCGCATGTCCATGGGTGCACGCCCTTCCTCTATGACAAGGATCCTGAGGTTCTTCTTCGCCTTCAGGATCTCGAGCGCCTCTGGTTCGAACGACGGAGCACACACCACCTCGGTGAACACCTCCGCTATCTGGCGTGCGGCGGTCGCAGTCAACTCACGGTTGACGGCGATGACTCCCCCATAGGCGGAGACCGGATCACAGGCATGCGCCTTCGCGTGGGCTTCCGCGATATCCGAACCGACGGCGATGCCGCAGGGGTTCGCATGCTTGATCACGGCCACGGTCGGTGAAAGATGGTCGTGTGCGGCTCGCCAGGCGGCATCGGCGTCCACGTAGTTGTTGTATGACATCTCCTTGCCGTGGAGTTGCTCAGCTCTCGCAATCCCACCCTTTTCCCGTTCATCCACGTAGAGCGCAGCCCCCTGGTGGGGATTCTCCCCATACCGAAGCGAAGCCCGACGTTGAGCACTCCACGCGAACCATCTTGGGAAGTCGGTGCCGTCGTCGTCCGGCGCGACGACGCTTCCCATCCATGAGGCAACCCCGATGTCATACGTCGCCGTGTGGCGGAAGGCTCGAAGGGCAAGCGTCTGACGCTCGGCGAGGGTGAACCCGCCTGAGGCTATGGCCGCAAGCAGTGCGTCATATTCGCCAGGATCGACGATGATGGCCACACTTGGATGGTTCTTCGCCGCAGCCCGCACCATCGATGGCCCACCGATGTCGATCTGCTCGATGATTTCGTCCGGGGTTGCTCCTGAGGCGGCCGTGGCGGCAAAGGGGTAGAGGTTGCTCACGACGAGGTCGAAGGGCTCGATGTCAAGTTCGGCGAGTTGCGCAACATGACCCGGGAGGCGCCGGTCGGCGAGTATCCCGGCATGGACTCGGGGGTGGAGGGTCTTGACCCGCCCGTCCAGGCACTCGGGGAAGCCCGTCAGGTCCTCAACCTTCGTGACCGCCACTCCAGCCTCCGCGATGCGGGCCGCTGTGGAGCCCGTCGAGACGATCGCCACACCCGCCGCGTCGAGGCCACGCGCGAGCTCCTCGAGGCCGGTCTTGTCATGCACGGAGATCAGCGCCCTACGAATGGGCTTTCGCTCGCTCAAAGTTCGGTCCTTTCCGATGCTCCAAACCGTACCCGTCGCCCGTCGACGGTCCATCCATTCCCGAGCAGGCGCCGCACGGTGTCGACGATGAGTGTCCGCTCGACGACCTTGATCCTCTCGTGCAGGGATTCCTCCGTGTCCCCCTCCTCGACGGCCACGGAGGCCTGGGCGACGATGGGGCCAGTGTCGACCCCCGCGTCGACAAGGTGGACCGTGCAACCGGTGATCCTCACGCCGTGGGCGAGGGCGTCCCGGACGGCGTGGGCACCCGGAAAGGAAGGGAGGAGAGCGGGGTGGGTGTTGATGATCCTTCCGGAGAAACACTCGACTGTCCCGGCAGCGAGGATCTTCATGAAGCCCGCGAGGACCACCAGGTCGGGGGAATACCGCTCGATCACCTCCTCAAGGGCGCGATCCCATTCCTCCCGCGTTCCGTAGGTGGCAAGCGAAACGACCTCGGTGGGCACGCCTGCGGCCTTGGCGATGGCAAGGGCCGGGGCCTCCTCCCGATCGGAGACGACCACCGAAACGTGTGCGCCGTATCCGGGGTCGGAGGTCGCGCCAAGGAGGGTTGCCATCGTGGTGCCGGCACCGGACACCAGAACGACGAGCGACCTCGGGGGCGGCGTGCTTGTCACGGTCCGACCCTATCGGCATGCTGGTGGTCTCATCTAGACAAGGACATCGTGACCACCAAGCCCGCCCGCCCGCCACTTCCCCCGCGTATCGTCAAGACGACGCGGCTATTCTCCATTGCCCTAGCGGCGAGCGTCGTCCTATCGTATTTACCGGTCCCGTTGGCGCTGGCCGGACTGCCCTTCGCTGTCGCGGGATTCGTGCTCGGCATCATGGCCATGGTGTCTATGCGGGCTGGGGCGCCGATCAACCTCTGGATCTTCATGGTCTTCGGACTGCTCGTCTCGGGCTCGTTCGCCTTGGACTATGGCACGGCGGTGGTGCTGTACGACGAGGTCTCCGCCTATCAGGACTGTAGCGCGGACGCCATCACCATAGCCGCAGCGGATCGTTGCTCTCGGGAGTTCGAGGATGCGGCGCGTGAACGACTCCAGGATTTGGGGTTTTCCCCTTCGTGGCTGTTTGGGTCGGACTCCTAGGGACCCTCCACAAGACCACTGCAAGCCCCGCGGACGCGAGAATCAATCCCACCCCGACGAGAGCGGAGACGGCCAGACTGACGAGCATCGGGTTTGGCCCAGCCTCGGCCAACACCCCTCCCCCGGCGGATCCGGAGGCCAGCGTGACAACGCTCCACGTCAGGCCCCCTGTCACGAGGACGGCGATGGCCTGGGCGGAAAACCCTTTGCTCCCCAGGGGGATCGATCGACGCGCGACAATGCGGACTATCACCCCACCCAAGGCAAGTACGAGGGGAGCCGCCACGAGAAAGCCACCGGAACCCGTGGGTAGCGAGGCCAGCAGGGGAATCTCTGGCACCGGACCGGGAACTACCTCCCCGGGGGCGTAATGGCTGCCGGATCCAAGGGCGAAGCCCACACCGGATAGCCAGGCGAGGGCCCAAACGGCCAGCGTCGGAACATAGGCGGTCTCACCGGCCGCTAGGGTCAACCCCCCGGCAAGATCCGGAGCAAGGTCGTGAACGGCTCCGGTCATCCTGTCGACCGCAAGCAACTGCCAGACGACGGCGAGCGCGGCCCCTGCAACCAGGCATATTGCCCAGGCCCCAACCCCGAGGCGAAGCCCAAGGCCAACCGCGGAGGGTACCCTGAGTCCCCTGAAGAACCGGAATCCGTGGGCACGCATCAACCCGAACGAGGCCCCCATTCCAGAGACAAGGCCGCCGATGATCCCGGCCTTCCAGACGGTCGATGCCCCACCATGCTCGCTGGCGGCGACGATCGCCACGATCACGCCATAAGAGAGGGCGGTACAGAGTACGGAGGCGTGAGCGGGGACGGCGACCCGTCGCGCGACCGACGCGGCTATCACCCCAACTGCAAGCGTCAGCCCGAGCGGGATGAGGGTAATGGTCGCCCCGCCGGCAGTGATGGGGACGCCGTGAGCGAGCAGCCACACCGAGGTTCCCACGTCCCACGCTCCAGCCCAGTCGGCCGAGATCGAGCCATCCACAGAGGGGGCCGACGCCACAGCAGAAAACACGAAGGCGAAGACCAAGCCGGCCGAAAGCACCGCTGTCTCGACTCCGGTCACGATCCCGGACGCCCACGGGGGGGCAGCGGATCGGGGCCTCATCCGGACAGGGCCAGCACCCGATCGCTGGGTGGTTGTCGACCCCGAGGGGATGCTCATGCCCCCATCTTTGTCCGCGCATTCGACCGAAGGCGGGAGCGAACCGCCGGGCCTAGGCCTCTCCGAGTTTGGTAAATCCGGTCTCGTACGCAGCGATGACCGCCTGGGTTCGGTCGCGCACACCCAACTTCATCAATACCGAGGCTACGTGGGACTTGACCGTCTCGACTGTGACAAAGAGTTCCTTCGCGATCTCCTGGTTCGACAAGCCCCGCGCTAGGCGCCTGAGGATGTCCTGCTCCCGCTCGGTCAGATCTGGAAGCTCCTTCCCGGGGGTGACGTGGGCGAAACGCTCGATGACCTTTCGGGTGCTCGCGGGGAAGATGAGCGACTCCCCCGAGGCGACCACCCGGACCGCCTCAATCAGTTCTGTCGGGGGAACGCGCTTGAGGACAAACCCCGACGCGCCCGAGCGCATCGCCTCGAACACGTACTCGTCGACCTCGAAGGTCGTGAGGACGAGGACTCTAGGGGCATTGTCTGCCCCGACGATCTGTCGAGTCGCCTCAAGGCCGTCCATGCCGGGCATGCGGATATCCATGAGGATGAGGTCGGGCTTCGTCTCCATCGCGAGGGAGACGGCCTCGGATCCATCCCCGGCCTCGCCGACGACCTCCCAGCCCTTCTCGGATGCGAGTATCGCGCGCAGGCCCATCCGCACGAGGGGGTCATCATCGACGATCGCGATCCTCACTTGCTGCTCCTCCTGATCGTCCGACACCCGAGGCACCGACACCTTGATGTCAGGCTACAGTCCACCGGTACCCCGTCGGGAAGCATGTCTTCTATCGGCAGCACGGCCTTGACGGCAAACCGGTCATCCGGGGTGGGGCCGACCGTGGCGTGACCACCCATGAGGGTCACCCGATCCCTGATGCTCGCCAGTCCGTTGCCCCCGGAGGATTCGGAAAGTAGTGGGGCCGTGAGGGTGTTGGTCACCGATAGGGCGACGAGCGAGTCGTCCGATACCACCATAACCTCGACCTTCCCACCGGGGGCATGCTTGGCAGCATTCGTCAGGGCCTCCTGGACCACCCGGTAGACACCCCTTCCCAGGGCGGGAGGAACCTCCCCGAGCACGAGGCGGGAGGAGACCGATACTCCGGCGTCTCGAGCCCCATCGATCAGGCCTTGAAGGTCCTCCGCCCCGGGGAGCGGGGTCAGGGTCTCGGGCTGATCACCCCGGATATGAGCGATGATGCGATCAAGCTCGCCCAGCGCCGCCCGACCACGTTCCTCGATATTGGCGAGTGCCCGCCGGGAGAAGGCCGGGTCCTTGTCGAAGACGTGGGCACCTGCCCCCGCCTGGACGACGATCATCGAGACCATGTGGCCAATGGAATCGTGAAGTTCCTGGTCAATCCGGATCTGCTCCTCGGCCCTCGCGGCACGGGCGAGGGCGACCCGGCGGACCTCTTCCACACCGGGCCCGAGGAGCCGGTCGGCGAGCCATCGATGAAGGTCACCGAACCCGCGGACGACCCACGCGAGGGCGGGTGTGACGACGAAGAAGGCCAGAGGCCCGAACCACAACCATCCCGTCCAGTCGTGTCCGTCATACCCTCCCCAGTTGAAGATGCTCCAGAGCGGTGCGGCGAAAACGGCGGGGGGGACGGTCATGTACACGATCGCGAACGAGAACCCGACGGGCCCGAGCACGATCCTGAGGCACGTCCAGGCGAACACGCGCCAACTGTGCCCGTCGCGCATAAGCGCGGAGGACCGGCGGCCAAAGTTCACCAACCACGGATACTTGGAGTCTCGCACCGGCTCGAAAGCCAGCGGAGCCGGAGGGGGCACCTGCCTCCCTAGGAACCACCGGACCTGGGCGCGCTCGATTGCCCCGACGGAACGGAGGAGCGCCTGCGTCCCCACAAGGATCCCCACTCCGATCCATATGACGATGGTGCCGAAGCCCACG
>Ga0307421_1002086_pt1 | contig 11524 bp, 9 predicted proteins | sample SalMarWE160270MG_FD_202163 | JGI IMG/M metagenome (GOLD analysis project Ga0307421, IMG submission 202163) | Salt marsh sediment microbial communities from the Plum Island Ecosystem LTER, Massachusetts, United States - WE1602-70 | ecosystem: Environmental > Aquatic > Marine > Intertidal zone >...
GGAGGACAGCAGTATAAATGGCCATATAATGCCTTTGGGAATGACGCGATGTTTTTCCATATTCAATCTACCTTCTTTTGTTGTTGCAATTTTGATGATGATTCGTTCGAATCATTATAGTCTTTACTTTAATTTTAAAAAATAGATTTTATCTCTTCGAGCGATACATTGAATAATTTTCTGGTTATTTTATCTAAATCTTCTTCTTGGCCCCTGAAATGAACAGTGGTGTGACAGTGTGTTATGGATTCTCCCGGACCGAGTGGAGCTCCGGGTGAGCTGGATTCCAATTCATAAAAAGGCCCCATGGGATCTTTTCCCGGTTCAGAGGGTCCGTCATTATAGGAATTAATAACATCTCCTCCGTAGGGATCTTCCTGGATCTTCCATAAAGAGTTGACATAGGAATGCTGTTCGGGCTCTTCGGGAGGAGTCATTACAACAACAGTGAGCACCTGATCTTTTGCGTTGTAGCTGCCCGCGATGTAAAGGCATCTTTTCGGGGGGATCCCGATCTTACTCCTCTGCTTGCCGTCTCCTTTAAAATAAATAATACTATCTTTGATGACGAGCCGGTCCTCTGAGATTTTCCCGAAATACTCATCATTAACAATAGGGCCTAATTCTTCTGTTGGCCCCTGTTTAAAGGGGACCACTATGGTTGTTTCCGGGGAAGGGCGGAACATACCGAGAATCCAGATAGAGAGAAGACCTTTGTTTTTCTCCCATGTTTGGTCGTCCGTATTTGTGATGGAATTTTCAGATTTAAAGGCAACGGATGGAACGCTTAGAGAGTCATCGAGATCCAGTTCCTTTAGCATGTCTTTCTTTTCTAACATCCGGATGGTTCGATTCACTTTCAGGTGGAAAGTGAATCCGGAATAATTCTTGAGGGTCATCTCTTTTTCAAATCGGACCGAACTCTTGCTTTTATCAACAATTTCCCAGTTTTCCCAATCAATCTCCGGAGGCACATACCAATTATCCAATTCAAAGGAATGATCCTTTTCAAAATAGATGGAGTATTGCCCCCCTTCGGGACCTAGCCAGAACCGGTCTTCCCCGCCAAAGGGATTAAAATGCGGATCGCGTTCGCCGGAGAGGATATGTTCGTAGTTGATCCATCCAAAGCTCATCCCGTCTTTACCGGAAGCAGTGCTCGTCAGCACTCGCCCCTGCATACCCGGAGATACGATTATTTGAGCCTGACTGGCTTGGTCAGACAGAAGGATCGTTTCCGTATGCTTTTTTAAAAATTCCAGATCTTCTTCAAATGTCATCATATCTTCCTTTTCTTTTACGCTTTGACACGATAGGGTCAAGGCAATCATTAAAAAGAGGCCGATCAATTTATTATTCAATGGAATACTCCTTTCATCCTGTTCTGGTCTATCTTTATTTATATTTTATTCGAAAAGAATCAAAGGAAACTAAATAGTTAGCACAATCGTTTGTTTTTAATGACTTTATAATATGGTCTCTTCTGTTTGTCAAGAAATAAATTGTGTTTTTGTTCCGTGACAAACCAGAGGCCGCTGGCCGCATTCCACAGCCTTTTGGGGATTCGGATTTACGGTTATATCCAGCCGTAATTGTAGCCGGTTTCATACATGGTCAGGATATTTTCAAGCGGGGTGTTTGACTGGATATTGTGGCAGGGGGCCAGGATATAGCCTCCTCCTTTGCCAAGAGTCTTGAGGTTCTCCAGAACCTCTTTTTTAACATCCTGTTTGCTTCCGAAAGGAAGAGTCTGCTGGTTATCCATAGCTCCGTGGAAGACAAGCTTCTCTCCGAAATCAGCTTTGAGTCTGCGGCGCTCCATGTTTTCACACCGCCATTGAATGGGATTCAGAATATCGATCCCAATATCGATAAGGTCAGGAATGATCCGCTGTATGCTGCCGTCATCGTGATGGAACACAAAGGCTCCCTGTTGATGGACAAAGTCAATGATTTTTTTCATTCTCGGAAGAAGGAATTCCCGGATGTGTGAAGGGGAGATCATAAGGTCTTCCTGAGAACCCATGTCTTCAGCCACATAGGTCAGCAGCACTTTTCCCGGGATTTGCTCGTAGATTCGCTTGATTTTTGTAAAGCTCAGGTCAAAGAGCCTGTCCAGGCAGAAATGCACGATTTCCGGGTTTTCCATTAAATCAATAAAGGCTCTCTCCGGTCCCCTGAGGTCTTTATAGGTAAGGAAAGGTTCATAATACCCTCCCTCTATGGGATATTCCTCTTTTCCTTTGATCTGGTTTTTAACAGAGCCGTAGTCCCACCAGTCAGGATCAGGCCAGGTGTAATTCTTCGTTATCTTACCCACTGAATCATAATGGGCAAGCGGGTGGGAGATACACTCATCGTAGATTCCCGTTCCGTAGCTCATTTTTTTATGCCGGCAGCCAAACTCATCAGTTCCGGGTGAAAGGGCGGGGCCGGCATATTTTGGCTCCACTTTGATGACTTTATCGATATGAAGCTTTTTATATATCTCGAATTCGCTCTGACATCCCATGTGTTTCCTGAGCAGATCCGTTGTCTCCTCCGTAGCCCAGTAATCCATGGGAGTGCGGTCCGGCTTTTCCTTTTTTAGAACAGCCAGCCATCTTTCCTTAGGTGATAGGGTTTCTTTAGGCATGGATTTTATCTATATAGCATATTTGATAAGGGCTCTCAATGGTTATATCTTCAGAAGTTCCCCGTTAAATCTCACCATTTGTCGGGAAGCCTGCCTATGAGGTCTGATGGATTTCAGCTCCCTCTTTAGAGAAGGAATTGGCCTTTATTTCAGTGGCGACGGAAATAAGGGGAATTTCCCCGTTTGCGATCAAACTTGGCGCCATGGGCGAGGTAAATTCCAGGTTGACCTCATAGTTGGTGACACAAGAAAGATCGGCAATATGTGTAGGCATGTCTATATTTCTGGTGGATTATTAATATAAAACATGATGTATTTGATACAAATCTCCTTTCATTAACGTTGTATATTATGTGATTTCATCGAATACCCACTTAAAACTGCAGTATTATCTTAAAATTATCTATATTAGATTGCAAGCAGGGTATTCGGCAGTCTTCATGTCCATCTTGAGGATTCTGCTCGGAATTGCTTTGTGGAATTTGAAGACTTACTCAATCCACTTGACATATATGCATCAATAATGCATATTAATACATATGAGAACAACACTTAATATCGATGACGAAATTTTAAGAAAGGCTTCTGAATTAACAGGAATTACAGAGAAAACCTCACTGGTGAGACTGGGATTGGAAGCTCTGATTGCGAGGGAAAGCAGAAAAAGGCTTGCCAATCTCGGAGGCACTGAGAAAGGCATTCAGGATATTCCAAGAAGAAGGATAGCTGCTGACCGGCCATGATTTTGGTGGATACGTCCGTTTGGGTATTTCATCTCAGAGTCGGTGATAAACATCTCAAGCAACTGTTGATTGACGGAGATGTTGCTACTCATCCCTTTGTTATTGGTGAGCTGGCCTGCGGCAATCTCAAAAACCGCCAGAAGATTCTTGCTCTCTTCCAATACTTGCCCCAGTCAAAACTCGCAAGCCAGGAAGAAGTTCTGCAATTTATTGAAATACATGCTTTAATGGGTCTCGGAATAGGATTCCTTGATATACATCTGCTTGCCTCTGCTCATCTTTCTCAGATACCCATCTGGACTTTAGACAAAAAACTTGATGCAGCCGCTCTCTCTTTAGGCGTGCGTTATAGGCCGAGTAAGGCATAACCGATCATTGCATTAGATGACAGAGGGTGTAATCCCTTGAGAATTGGTTCATTCCCGAAGATCATTCCTATTCGATTTTGCGGCTTAAATCGGGACCCAGCCCTTCTTCGGACACGATATAGGCCAGAAGGGATAAGGCGATGGTTCCCAATTCCAGTTCCCGGGGATGAACGGTTTCCAAGGTATCGCGTCCCGAATGGTGAACATCGAAATAGCGCTGTGAATCAGGGAGTAGCCCGCCCAGAACAGTTCCCTGTTCAGCAAGAGGAGCGATATCCACACCGCCGCCGCCTTTTCTTATCCAGTGGATCTGTATCGATTGGAAGATTGGCATCCATTTTTGCATCCAGTCCAGTGTCGGATCATCGGCATGGATCCCTATTCCCAGGGGCAGAAATCCTCCCCGGTCGGATTCTATAGCCAAAATATGTTTTTCATCAGCTCTTTTTTCAGATGCCGCATAGTCGCAGCCTCCGGAACCGCCGAATTCTTCGTTCATAAATAGGACAGCGCGGATGGTCCGCTTCGGTCTTAGATCCAGTGTTTTTATCAAATACAGGGAAGCCAGAGCATGAGTGCATCCGGCCCCATCATCGTGCGCCCCGGGGCTCAGGTCCCAGGAGTCCAGATGTCCGCCTAGAAGGATGATCTCTTCAGGCTTTTCGCATCCCCTCAAATCGCCTATAACATTATAGGACCGGACCGGAGGAAGATTCTGACAATGAAAACGGATATAGACTCTTAAATCAGGGTCAAGTTTAAGGGACCGGCTTAAATGGTCAGCTCCCTGGGTGCTTATGCAGGCCGCAGGGATTTTAGGGATGCCGGGTTCGTAGCTCATCATCCCTGTATGGGGAAAATCATCGTTTGCTGTTGTGGGGGATCTGACCAAGGCGGCTGCGGCTCCTATTTTAGAGACTTCCACCGCCCCTCTGACCCTGTAAGCGGCGGCTTTTCCGTAAGCGGAAAAAGTATTAAGGAATCCCTGGTCCATTTTTACATTAAAAAAAATGATTTTTCCTGCGGCCGATTCTTTAAGGTGCTCAAGCTCAGCAAAATCCTTGACCTCAATGACCCGAGCGGACAGACCATCCTTGTGTGTGGCCACACTCCCTCCGATGGCCGCTATGCTGAGAGGATGATTTCCCAGAACAGAGGAAATCAGGAGGGCCTCTTCCTCAGGCCCGCGGACCCAGTGCGGAACCGTGGTCGGTTCCAGGTGAACATTTTCCAGACCCATTTCCATCATAATCTGCCTGGTTAATTCCACGGCAGCAGCGGCTCCCGGAGAACCGGGTAACCGGTGACCGACCGAAGTAATCCTCTCAAGAATGGAATAGGAAGGAAGTTCCCTGAGTCCTCTCTCCAACAGATTTTGAGAGATATTCTGGTATTTTTCAATGGGATCGGATGGATTGTTCTCAGCTTGGGAGAAAGCCGCTGAAGTGATGACCAGAAGAGCCAGGCCAAGGCACCTTATTTTAAAACCGTATTTCCTGGTAGACATCTTGAAATCCTTTCATCATCCTGCCTTTATATGCGTTTGCAGGGATTTCGCAGTTAAAAATGGATGTCCGCAAACATCCATGATGATCAAGAATAGAGATTAAGATTTCTGATAGGAATTGTCAAAAAGAAATAAGACAGCCTAATTTAAGAAATTTGCTGTTAATCAATTATTTTATTATAATAAAATTGTCAATCAAGAGAGAAAATAGCCTTACTGAATGGGGATTCATGGATATATTTTTTCTTATGATCGGGAAGAGAAAATCTGAATGAAAATAGCCAGAGTTAAAGTTGCGGGGAACAATGATTTAGTACCTGTCCCAATAACCTCTTCTGAAAAACCTCTGATTAAAAAAGAAATAGAGAGGAAATGGCAGACTCTGGTCGATTTGATGGCGAAAGTCATAGGTGTCCCTTCCGGATTGATCATGAAATTGGATGAATCTTCTATTGAGGTTTTCCTGAAGAGCAGACAGAAAGAAAATCCCTATCATGAACATGAACAAGCAGACCTTGCAACTGGATTATACTGTGAGACTGTAGTGGGCAAAAGGACTTCCTTAATAGTCCCAAATGCAAGAGAGGATCCGGAGTGGAAAGACAATCCTGATGTTAAACTAAAAATGATATCTTACTTAGGTTTTCCTATTGTTTGGCCGGATGGAGAGATTTTTGGGACTTTGTGTGTCCTTGATAATAAAAAAAACAAATATTCGGATTTATATATTGAGTTGATGTTGCAATTTAGGGAGGTCCTTGAGCTAGACTTGAAAATTCTTCTGGAAAGAGACTATCTTAAGAAGCAAAATCTAAGTAAAGAACTTATTTTAAGAGAAATCCATCATAGAGTGAAAAATAATTTCAACGCTATCATCAGCTTCTTGCGTTTAAAATCCAGAAAGAAAAGTGACCTCGCAGAAACACTAAAGGAAATCGAGTTCAAAATAAAAACACTATCAATGGTTCATGAAAAAATCTTCAAGGGTAGTGGTTACAAGAGATTAAAACTTCCAGACTATATATCAGAGTTGGCGCAGTACATTGTATCAAGCTATAAGCCTTTTAAGGTCAAGCTGGATATTCAAATTGATGATTTTATGATTAATTTGACCCAAGTTATACCTTTGGGAATGCTCATAAACGAATTGATGGTTAATTCTATAAAACATGCCTTTGATAATCAACCGAATCCTAGGATTACCATTGAGATGAGTGTAAAAGATAAAAACAGACTTTTTATGATATACAAAGATAACGGAAGAGGTTTCCCAAAGGGATTTAAACCTGAAAAAACCGATACTTTAGGTTTTCAGATTATTCGTTCCTTAACAAAAGAAATGGATGGTGATTTCTCAGTTATAAGTGACGGTGGAGTTAAGTATGATTTTTCTTTTACACTACCCGGCCATCCCGATTGATTTGATTAAGTCAATACGCAAAGAATAAAAAATATCAACAGATCACTCACACCGGATCGAATCAATTTTTAAGTTTTTTTATGAATCCGGCATCCACCCACCAGATATGGCTCTCGCCACCCCGCACGCTGATAAAAAACATATATTTTCCGTCCGGAGTGACCATCGGACAGATATCGATGCTCTGTGAGTTGATGGGTTCTGCCAGGTTCTCAGGCTCGGTCCATCCGCCATCTTTCTTACGGTAGCTGATGTAGAGGTCATAGGTTCTGGAAAAAAGCAGGTAACTGCCGTCAGGCGCGATGAAAGGCATTCCTTCGCTCTTATCGGTATTGACGGGAAGGCCGAGGTTTTGGGGTTTCTGCCATTTGCCGTCCACAAGCTTGGAGCAGTAGATGTCCCCTTCTCCGTGCCCCTCAGGGACACTGGAGCTGAAGTAAATTGTATGATCAGCGTCCACAGAGAACTGCCAGTGATGGGGATAGTCGTTAACGTTAGGATCGACTGGCTTGGGATTGGTCCAACCCTCTGCGGTTCGGGTTACATACCAGATTCGTTCCTTGCCAGACTGTGGATCATCGGGAAGAGGGATTGCGGACATGAAGTAAACGCGCTTTCCATCAGGTGAAAAAAACGGGACATCTCCTTCTTCATCTCCGGTGAAGGGAGTGAAACGGGGCGCTGTCCAGCGGTCATTAATCCGCTCTGACATCAAAATCCCTCCCGTGGAATAGAGTCTGCCCGGAATCTCGATCATAGGCGCCCACATGATAGTGTTCCCGTCCGGAGAGAAGGCCGCTGTGCTGTGAAGTCCCCAAATGGAGGATACGATCCCGACGGCGAAAAGCTCCGGTGTATCACCAGGAGGCTTCTGGCCCATATAGTTTCCTTTGAGGATAGGAAACTGAATGGGCTTGTCATCCGCACCTTTTTCTATCAGGATAGCGTGTACCTTGTCCTTCTTCATCTCGTCAGCGATGTTCAGAGGGGATTGTCCCATAATGCTGCGGGTGTTGATGTCCGCTCCTTTAGATATCAACCGTTCGACATTTTCAACCCGGCCGTCTCTGGCCGCATAATGCAGGGGTGTCCATCCATAGTTGTCTTTCAGATTGATATCTAGGTCCTTAGCGATCAGAATCTCCAATATTTGGATTGAGTCGCCGGATGCGGCTGAGTGAAGCAGTGTACCGCCGTTGGAAAGCTTGAATGCTGGATCGCCGCCAGCCTTGGCAATGGCGTCAAATAGCCGAGTCAGGCCTTTGGAAGCGGCATGATAAAAGAGATCCCTCACTTTACGTCCTCCCGAGGGGATGTGTGCTCCCGCATCCAAAAGAAGATTAACAACCTTTTTTTTACCGCGCCAGGCGGCCAGATCGAGCGATGAATCCTGGAATTTGTCCCTGGCATTGATATCAGCGCCGACTTGGAGAAGAATGCGTATGGTTTCAGGGCCTCCTCTTTCTCTGGCGCATAAAAGAAGCGGAGTGCGTTGGTAATTGTCTCGGCTTTCGATAGCTGCGCCTTTTTCTATCAGGAGAGCTGAGGCATCCGCGGCATCGTACATGACTGCGTAATGGAGAGGTGTGTTTGCCCCGTAGTCCTTAGCATCGACATTTGCTTCTTTGGCGAGCAGAAGCTCTATAGCCTTAGTGTTATTACGGACTGCCAGGCTGTGAAGAGGAACGATTTTATTGCTGTCCTCAACATTGACATCCGCGCCTTTGTCCACAAGGAACCTTACGACCTCGAGATGGACGCCACGACAGGCGCAGTGGAGCGGCGTGCGGCCGTCTTTATCCCTGGCATTGACCAGCTCGGGATTTTGTTCGATCTGGATTTTGACGCCTTCTAAATCGCCCTTCTGGGCGAGGTTGTGAATTTCATCTGCGAACACCAATCCTCCGAAGGAAATCAGAAATCCTACAAGAGTTAATATCCATGTTACCCAAGATTTTTTTATTTTATTTTCCAACTTCACCTCCATAAATACATGCTCTTTTCCCCAATTTCATGTCTGTTGTGCAAAAAATATGCCGATGTTATCTCCTGTTGCACAAAATATATTTTCTGACAATTACTCGTATTTCAGGGTGTCGACGGGATTGGTGCGAGCCGCTTTGAAAGTCTGATAGAAGACCGTAAGAAAGGCGATACTAAAGGCTGCCGCTGCTGACATCAAAAAAATCTCAATGCCCAGTGATGTCCGGAAAGGATAATTTTGAAGAAACATCCGCATCGCAAGATAGCCCAGTGGCCAGGCAAAAATATTAGAAATGGCGATAAGTTTGAGATGTTCTTTGGATAGCAGGCCAATGATGTCCCCAACTGAAGCACCTAGGACTTTGCGGATACCGACCTCTTTTATCCTCTGTTCCAAGGAATAGACCGCAAGTCCGAACAATCCCAGACAGGAAATCAGAAGCGAAAGATAGGCGGCAGAATTGAAAAACCTGCTGATGATGCTCTCTGTCAGATACACATTCTCTAATATATCTTCTAATAGCCTGGCCTCGAAAGTTTGATCCGGACCATAACCATTCCATATTTCTTCAATCCATGCTTTTGTGCCGCTCAGGTCTTCGGGACTGACTTTTAAAACCATGTATTCTGTATTCTGCGGATCCAGGTCCAAAACCAGAGGACCGATCCTATCGCGCAATGTGGCGTAATGATAGTTTTTCATCACGCCAATGATGGTTCCTTCTCCTTTAAAATGGCCCATTTTCTTGCCGATGGGGGCCTTCATGCCCATGGCTTTGACTGCCTCCTCATTCACGATCAAAGCTGTTTCTTTATCAGTGGTAAAATCGCGCGAAAATCTCCTTCCCTGAACAATGTCTATGCCAAAGGTATCAAAAAAATCATGATCCACACTGCCATTATACATATAGATTTCTTTGTCGCTGTCACGGCCGTCCCATTCATTCAGCAAATACGATGAACCCTCCCAGGTGGGGAGGTTTAAACAGGCTGTTACCTTGGAAATATTGCGGTGCCTGAGGAATTCGGTCTTTAGTACTTCATAGCTAGAGCGCATAGTATCCGGCAGAAAACAAACCAGAAGATTTGACTTGTCATAGCCCAGATCCTTGTTCTGCATAAACCGCATCTGTCTGAAGACAGTCAAGGTAGCGATAATAAGAATAATCGAGAACGTGAACTGGCTGACCACCAGAATCTTTCTCAGCATTCCCCGGCTTGATGTTTGCCCTAATAAACCTTTCAAGACGTTGGTTGGTTGGAATCGAGAAAGAAAAAAAGCTGGATAGCTCCCGGCAATGAGCCCGGTCATTAAGGCGATCACAATAAGCCCAAGATAGAGAGTTATATTTTTAGACTCAAAAAGAGCGTAAGCTTTATAGGGCTGAAGGCTGTTAATAAGGGGAAGAAAGAACTCAACGATCAAAATGGCGAATACCAGCGATATAAAAGAAAACACCAAAGATTCACCCAAAAATTGGGAGACAAGCTGGCCGCGCTTAGCTCCCACTACCTTGCGCAGCCCCACCTCCCGCGCACGTCGAGTAGAACGGGCTGTAGCCAGGTTCATAAAATTGATACAGGCGATGAAAAGAATCAAAAAGGCAACAATACCGAGCACATAAATTACAGAGATATCCACATGGATGGTCTTGACATCATAGGCATAATCAGAATGGAGATAAATTCGCTTTAGCGGCTGAAGCTCCAGTGTGATCTTTGTCTCATTCTCAGGAGAAATGTATCGGGACAATGCACCTTTGATCTTGGCCCCGAAGACGGCTGGATCAACATTTTCCTGAAGCTGGACATAGGTGGTGTAATTGTATTGGTTCCAATTATTGATGTTAACGCCGGCCTCCCGGTAGAGTGAAAAGGGCAGTATTATGGAAAAATGGAGATGGGAATCTTTGTGGTCTTTAATAACTGCTGATACCATCAAATCCGGCACATTGCGGATATGAAGGATTTTCCCGATGGGATCTTCATCTCCAAAAAGTTTTTGGGCGACCTCTTCTGTGATAACAGCAGAGTGAGGCTGTTTCAGGGCAGATTCTGGATTGCCAGCCAGAAAGGTATAAGAAAATATTTCAAAAAAATCAGGTTCAGCCAAACTTATGAAGTCTTGTTTGATCTTTTTATTTCCGTACCTAATCAGCTCTTCCCCAATGTAATTAAAACAGGCTGCTTTTTCGACATCAGGAAAATCTCGCTTCAAGGCAGCGGCAAGGGGTGCCTGAGTGACAGCGATTCGTGTGGTTTCGCCACTGTAATTATCCACTCGAATCACACGGTAGATTCGTTCTGCTCGCTCATGAAACTTGTCTACCTGTAACTCCCCCCGGATGATTAAGGCAATGAGGATGAAGCAGGCCATACCGATGGAGAGGCCCACGATATTAATAAAAGAGTGTCCAGTATGACGTCTCAGGTTTCGAAAGGCCGTTTTCAAATAGTTAATAAACATTTCAGCACCTCTTAGAATGACTTGTATACAATTTACGCTCTCTTTCCTATTTTTAAATGCAAGAAATATGCCAATGATAATTTATGAAGTTATCCAACACTTAATCTCTTCTGTATGTTCATTCTCGAACAGTTTTTGTCCATATCTGAACAGAGATACATACTTCTGGCTTATCCATCCCTCACTCACACCGGATCGAATCAATGGGATTGGCTGATGCAGCCCGAAACACCCTGAAGAACATGGTCATGAGAGCCAGGAAAAGAGCTGTTCCTGATGTTAAAAATCGGTTTAAGCATTTTATTAGAGTGATAAAAACAAGCTCTGTCAATGTCAAAAAGATTAAATATCTTCCAATTGTTTTTGGCAGAATCGTCCCAACGGTTCAACTTTATTCTGGA
>Ga0307421_1002087_pt1 | contig 11520 bp, 10 predicted proteins | sample SalMarWE160270MG_FD_202163 | JGI IMG/M metagenome (GOLD analysis project Ga0307421, IMG submission 202163) | Salt marsh sediment microbial communities from the Plum Island Ecosystem LTER, Massachusetts, United States - WE1602-70 | ecosystem: Environmental > Aquatic > Marine > Intertidal zone >...
AGTTTGCCTCTTTGACCATCCCCGGTAAGTAACAATACAAGCCATTTTGTTAAGCCTTGGGCCACTCCGAAAAGCCCGGCTGCACAAAGTAGCGATAAGTTCAATGAGCACAGGATCGATGACCTGCCACGGTAATTGAACCACTTAGAAAGTTAGAGTTCCTTCGGCTTTCTGGTCTTTCTCACCACCTAGTAATCCTTGCCAGCTATAGCATGTTCAGCTTGCTTTGTTTTACGTGGTTGTAATCCAGTCTGCTTTCAGCAATAATATTTGAATGAAACTGATGCCCCCAGCTCAACATGGGCAAGTAGAATTAGGAGATTACCAGTGACGGCATTATTTATTTTCTCTATTTTCCAAATCATCGGTGGGGTAATATTGGTGGCCGGTTATCCTTCGCAGTTTATGAAGCTACTTAAGCGAAAAACTTCACAAGACTTCTCGCTCTTCTGGGTTGGCACCATATTTGTCGGTATTACCTTCATGGAAGTTTATGCAGGGTGGCTGTTCATTGAGGTCGGACTACCGGCATTGGCATTCTTGATCACCAATAGTATCGCGGTGCTGTTTTCCGGAACATTGTTTGGCATGGTGAGGCATTATCGCAAATAGGCCAGCCCAGAACCTTCGCGTACCCTGATTCTACCATTTATTGAAGCAAAAGAGTCAGGCTAGAATCGAGTTACAGGAAACCTGGTACCTGTTCGGAATAATAAAGTCTACACTTTTGGGGGTAATGTGTACTTAGGTTATAATAGTCTGGTTTGTTAAAACACAGTATAAAAAGAGGGCCCTCTCAGCTATCAGTGGGGAGAGCCCCTGTAATCAAAACCTAGCCCCCTTGGGCTTTTGAATGTGATTACTTTTCTTCAAGGAAGAAACCCCCTAGATTAGTTCCCTTCACTCGTAGCAGTTTCGCGGAGTTCCTCAGCAGGCTTACTGTATTCCTCCACCAAAGCTATTAGCGCTCTCTTTACCTTGAGGTTAAGCCTCTTGTTAGCTTTTATCGCCGGTATTGTATCTGTGATAATCCCTTCCTTGCCAGACACAAGGTAGTCAATACTTACCCCTAACTCTTCAGCCAGTTTGGGAAGAAGGGTTATAGAAGGAGCCCATTTGTTTTGCTCAATAGCCGAAATATGTTGTGGCGTCATCCCGAGACTTTGAGCCAGCTCTTGCTGGGTAATCTTTAAGGCTTGCCTTCTTTGTTTGATTCTTTCTCCTAAGCTCACTTGCATGGTCGTCCCTTTAAGTTTCTCTAGGAAGACTAGCAACCACTCGGTAACTTGCGCAAGTTATCAAGTAATACTTGACTTCTACGTTGATTATGTGCTAGTATTCCCACGCTGTGGACTGATGGGTTGGCGATGAGGCGATGTTGGCCACCATAGAAAAAGACCTGTGGTCACAGGCCTTTTTCAGGAAAGGATGATGGTTAGTAAACACATTACTATAGCATTATTCTAATCCAGTTTGCAAGCGAAGGGGGGTGATGTTTATCGCAGAAGTCGATAAAGGTTGTAGCTCAATAATCTAAGGGAGGAAAAAGATGAAAAGGATTCCAGGTATTTTCTTAGCCATGGTGCTGGCAGTTTCGCTAATACTGGTACCAACGGTGGCTAGTGCTAACCCCGGTGCCGGCGATGTTGCCATTGTTGTTTACCAGCAGGATGGGACGACCCCGATTGATGGTGCTCAGGTACGCCTGTTCTGGGGTGCTGGTGCGTGGGAATGGATGGACTCTAAGTTTACCGATGCTACTGGCACAGCTACCTTTACCGCCACCGAGATTAGCACTTGGAGGTCTGCCAATGGCAACCCAACAATGTTTCAGGTGGGTGCTAGTGACACTAATGGCGTCTACGGCAACGTATACACCTGAGCGGTCGACGATGAGATGCCATGTATAACCTACAGTGCCAGCACGGAGTATACCTTCACCTACAACCTGATTATGTTCACGAAAGCAGCTCCAGTTGTTGACTGGGGCACTGAAACCGTTACCGTGACCTATACTCTGAATGAGGCACCGCCAGCAGGGCTCACAGCGGTGATGGGCTTCTTCCAGGGCCCACTTGACTCTGACCCCGGCAGCGGTTCTCTCTTTCAGGGTTACCCCGATGGAGAGGGTGGCTGGGACAAGTACTACATAATTGACACCGACGAGGACGGAGACAGGGACAATTTTGACTACATTACTGCCACAATTGATGGCACTTCGCTGTCAGCCACTGTGGAATTGAGGTTCTTAGATGGTATTACGGATAATATCATCGCTGTGCCCTTCCTGATTAAGAATCCGGTGGAGCACACGGGCTTAACCGCTGATGAACTGACTGCCGCCGAGGATATGTATGGCGTTGGCTCATCATTAACCGTCGGCCTCATGACATTAAGCAGTGAATCCGTCAGCATGACCGCCGGTGTGCCAGCACCGATAGTCTCTATATCCGTCTCCCCGCTGAGCGTTGACTTCGGGAGCGTCTATGCCGGGACTAGCTCCGACCCTCAAACAATCATGGTGACCAATACTTCCCCCATCATAAGTGAGGACATCACTGCTAGTGTTACCAACGAGAGCAGACCAGATTTCTATGCGAATAACCTGACGCTTGATGCTCAAGCTGTTGCCGCTTGGGGGGTAACTCTAACGGTAGGTGAATCATCAGCTTCTCCATCTGTAGAGGCGGTGCTCGCTATTCCAGAAGGCACTGAGGTGGGAATGCTCACAGCAACGCTGGTCTTCTGGGCTGAGGAAGCAGAATAAGGCAGCATACTTTAGGGGGGTGGCTTTCAGAGCCACCCCCCAAGGTAGGTAGTAGTGAAAAGGGTTATAGCTTTATTTACGGCAATAACCTTAAGTGTTCTTTGTGCTCTGCCAGTGCTGGCTCAAGGGCTGGGTATCAGCCCGCCGTCGGTTGAGTTCGATGCCCCGGCTGATGGCAGCACTGAGGTGGAGTTTCTTGTCTATGACTTTACCGGTGACCTTGAGATAAGCCTTGAGGGTATACCGTTAAGAGTAGAGCCAACAACAGTTTCAGTGACGGCTAAAGAAGAGGGCAGCAAGGTAGTATTGACCTTTTACGGTGATGAGTCGCTTGAGTCTCAGGTGTTTACTGGCAAGATAAGGTTTCTAGCGATGACCGGTGATACGGTGGCTATGGGGATAAAAGTAAAAGCCACCATAAATCACATAGCTGCTGGCCAGCCACTGCCAGAAACAACACCTCCAGAGACGATGCCTAATACGCCGCCAGCAGGAGAGTCAGCATCACCAACACCACCAGCGCCTTCGTCAGGGGCAGCGCAATTGCCCATAATTCCCTTAGCCGGGATTGCTGCCGGCGCAGCGGTAGTGATAACGCTCATCGTGGTATTAGCCAGGAGGAGATATTGAAACCAGTCAGGCTAGCTCTGGTCGCCATACTATTAGTGGTCCTGACAGGCGGGGCAGGCTCCCAAGTTCAGGCTGATGATGAGGCAGGGGTTGACCTCAGGGTTACTATAGGTCTGGTCATAACCGATGTTTCTGTCTCTGACATCGGCTATAATGTAGCCACAATTTCCTGGAAGACGAGCGACGACGCTAGCTCTCAGGTATTCTACGATATTGAGAGCCGCACTAAAGTAGAGGATTATACCTACCGCACCGATGAGGAGCCCACCCCTGTCATCGAGCACACCGTCAACCTTACCGGGCTTGCCTCAAGGACCACATATCATTTCCGGGTGAGGTCAGCAGTTGACGGTGTTGAGGCTGTCTCCCCGGATTATGCCTTTACCACCCGCACTTCCGGCGGTGGCGGCGGCGGAGGGGGTGGAGGACCACGAGTATACTACCTTGAGGTCAACCTCTGGGAGGAGATGTTCACTGTGCCCATCACCACCGATGGTAAGGTGCAGGAGGACCTGGAAGCACTGTCCACCGATGGCCTGGTTACCATCCGCATTACCGAGGGCATAGTAGCTCTGACCGAAGACGGGAAGCGGCTCAAGGAAATAGAGGTGTGGCCTCTGGAGCAATTCCCACCCCTGCCGGAGAATAGCTACATAATCGGCATCACCTACGACTTCACTCCTGGGGATGCTACATTTGACCCACCTATAGAGGTGGAAATGCATTACGACCCATCCCATATACCAGGCGATATAGATGAGCAAAAGCTGGCCCTGGCCTTCTACGATGAGGCAACCGGTAAATGGGTAGAGCTGGACAGCGTGGTTGACACTGTGGGCAATACCGTTACCGCCCTGGTCAGCCACTTCACTATCTTTGCCATCATTGGCGCTATTACCCCACCACCTCCACCACCTCCGCCGGCACCCGCTGCCTTCAGCGTAGGCTCGCTGGATATCTTGCCAGATAAGGTTGAAATTGGCGAAAGCATCACCATAAGCGTCCTGGTTACCAACGCCGGCGGTCAGGCAGGCAGCTACGAAGTGATACTTAAGATAGATGGCGTGATGGAAGGAAGCAGGGAAATAACACTTAATGCCGGTGTCAGTGCCTCGGTAATGTTTAGCGTATCAAAAGATGCAGCCGGCACTTACCCTGTGGATGTTAACGGTCTTGGCGGTTCCTTTACTGTTAGAGAGAAGCCAGCGCCAGCCAAACCAGCTAACTGGCCTCTTATTGGGGGGATTGTAGCCGGGGTGATAGTAGTGGGGCTGGGCGTTTTCTTCTGGACGAGAAGAAGGCCTTCCCGGGTTTTCAAGTAATGAAGGTACCCTTTCTAAGTGCTTTCTTTACGTTGATGTAAACTTCAGCCATCCCGCAAGGCAAGACCGCCAAAATCGTCTAGCTTGTCCTTGTGTAAGAATTGCACGATAGGGCGGTTTGTTTAACGCTCTGTCGCCTAATGTTTGATTGTCTACTCATCCTACGCTCATGTCATTGATACGAACTAGCATTGATAGTAGAATTGTATTGAATACCTCTTCAGAAGCCGAGACGAGGCCAGGGAGCTTACCTTCATCATTACTAGCTTCAGTGATTGGGAGGAACCGTGGGAGTTCAAGGTGCCGCTTGACTAATCAGGGAGGTGGGCCAAAGATGAAAAAATGGTTATTTGTGGCAGTAAGTTTGCTGGTGGTAGCCCTTCTCATGGGCGGCTGCGGGCAACCTACAGGCATTAAAAGCCCAAGAGAGTTGACAGAGGAAGAGAAGGCGAGAGCAGTTGAAATAGCGCTTAACACCCCGCAGGTATTAGGATGGCTGGAAGACGAAGGCGAATACCAGATAGCCGGACTGGACTGGTATGCTATAGACGATGGGACATGGTGGTGCTTTGACTATGATGGCGTAGAGACTGACCCGAACCGCCAGCTGGTCCCTGAATCGGCAAGGTGGTATCCGGGAGTCACGGTTGCTGCTGGGGAGGAGTGGATAACGCAAATGCAGATAGCTGTTGACCTGGAAACAGAAAAGGCGGTGTTGATTGAGGGTCCTTACCCCTCTCTGAGTTCACCCGATCGTTTCAAGGAACCCCCTGTGAAGCCGACACAGATACCGCCGGCCAGAGAAGCAATAGTGCTGGTGAAATCGCAGTTCAAAGGTGAGAGGCAAGGTCAAAGCTCCGGCTTCGTAACTAGTTCAGATGGATGCATCTTGACCTTCCTTTCTGAAACTACCGACCTTGAAAAGCTAGAAGTAGTTCTTCATGACGGACGAATCTTTCCGGCACAGGTTGTCAACACTGCCCCAGTTACTGACCTCGCCTGCATCAAGATAGAGGCGACTGGTTTGAGCACACTGAAATTTGGCCCAGCCGCGGCACTTGAGGCAGGCCAGAAGCTAATGTTAGTCGGATACAGTGTGGGGGAATTCGGGGTGATATACCTTAAGGTCGTGGATCCCGATTTTCCTCTACGATTGCCAATGGGTAAGATACACGTAGTGAAAGTGAAGAGTGCCGAAAGCAGTGAGGGCGCTTTAGACATCATGGAGAAATTCGCCGGAACCGCTGGTGGGCCAGTGGTCAATAGGATGGGCGAAATAGTGGGAGTGATGTTAGCGTTAGACCCCGAGACTGGCGAAAGTTTCATGGTTCCTGTTGACTACCCCGGGCTGGTTCTAGTGATGAGAAGTTGCAGTGGAGAGATAAACGCCTACACTGATCCAGAGGAGACCATAAGCATTAGAGTGGACCAAGAGTTTGCTATCGGCTTACCTGTCGATATGCGACTCGGCCATAAGTGGGTGGAGAGTCATGACAACGATAGACTAACGTTGGTCGCAGAGTCATACATTCCAGACGATGTAACAAGACCTGGCTGTGGTGGAATTCAGTATTTCCGATTCAGGGCGTTAGAAGCGGGCATAACAGAGATAGCCTTGGCTCTCAAGCATAGCGGGACAGGACCAGTTGTAGAGGAAAAAGTATTCAAAGTGGAGATAAAGTAGAGAAGGTAAAACCATGTTAAACCGTATTATTTTGCTAGCCTTGATTGGTGCCATGATATTTAGCGCAGGTTGCAGCTGTCTCGTCAGTTCTCCTCAACCATACGGCCCCAGGGTGACCGGTGACGGTACCGGCGGCGCTATAGCCGTCTACGAAGACATCAAGGGCGGCAACCAGCATGATTTCTATGTTCAAAAAATAAGCCCCGAGGGAGATACCCTCTGGGGAGAGAAAGGGGTGCTCATCGGCGGCGGGTACAAATATTGGGACAGCTTCCGTGACCTTCACATTGTCAGTAACGGCTACGGGGGTGCTCTCGTCTCTTGGCTGGCAAGTGCCTCCAGTGAGCAACGGACATACGCAACATACGTCGTCCGGGTTGATGCGGAAGGTGACATCCTCTGGAAAAAGGAGGTCAGAGCCGTTGACTACATGATAAATGATGGTGCTGAAGGCGCTATTATTGCCACTGATTACAGCTACGATGAAGAGGCCTTGTTTATTATCAAGATAGACTCCGATGGAAAATTTCTGTGGGGAGAGGATGGAGTCTATATGCATCGGGAAGGCTACTGCGACCACACACTTGGTTTAGCCAGCGACGGTAACGGTGGAGCCATATTCATCTGGCAGGAATTGGATACTGAGCCGGGCCTTGAGCCGCACCGGTTGAAAACTACCAACTATATTTTCGCGCAGAGGATAAACTCCCAGGGCAACCTCTCATGGGGGCGTGATGGTGTACTTCTGTATACCACTCCCGAAGAGGTAAATGCTGAGGAGCCACGGATAACCAGCGACGGCTTGGGAGGAGCCGTTGTGGTCTGGACCCAGGTGCCCGAAGGGATAATAGAAGACGGCTCGCCGGAAGCCCTTTTGTTTGATATCTACGCCCAGCGGGTAGATGCTCTTGGCAAAGCTCTGTGGGCAGACAATGGTGTTCCACTGCGCATAACCAAAGGGGGTGGAGTGTGTCCCAGCAACTGTCTCGTCGTAAGTGATGGCACCGGCGGCGCCATCGTCATCTGGGAAGACTTGCGGAAGGGGCTGATGAGCATGTACGCTCAAAAGATAGATGCCAACGGCAACATCAAGTGGCAGCCGGGTGGGGTAGAGGTTTGTTATATCAAAACCCGTGCGAGCTTCTGGCCCCGCATGGCGGTAAGCGATGGCTCGGGAGGAGCCATTGTTACCTTCGGGACTCGTGCCCAGAGGATAGACGCTGACGGCAGAACCGTGTGGCCTGACGATGGGGTAATATTCACCGCTGGTGGTACTCACGACCTAGACTCTGACGGGCATGGAGGGGCTGTTATTGCCTGGGGTAGAGGCAAATCCATGTTTAAATCAGAAAGGTCATATGTGCAGAGAATAGACTCGAATGGCAGCTTACTTTGGGGAGAGGAGGGAATCAGGCTCAATCCCTGAGGGTAGGGACATGTAGAAAGATGGAAACTGCTGAAGTGAATGTGGTGACTGGGGCTTTCAGCCACACTGGCAAATACATAGCGCAGCGACTTCTCTCTATGGGAGAAAGAGTAAGAACTCTTACTGGTCGGCCCAACCACGAGGACCCGTTCGGCGGCCAAGTAGAGGCTTACCCTTTTAACTTTGCCAAGATCGGGGAACTGACCAAGAGTCTCCAAGGAGCCACGACTCTCTACAACACTTACTGGGTTCGCTTTCCGCATGGTCAAATGACATTTGATAGAGCTGTGGGGAACAGTAAAATACTCATCACTGCGGCTGAGGAAGCGGGAATCAGCCGAATCGTGCACATCAGCATCACAAACCCATCTGAGAACTCGCCCTTTCCTTATTTCAGAGGGAAAGCGCTCGTGGAGAAGGCAATTACCCGATCAAAGCTGTCTTACACAATAGTCCGACCGACCGTAATCTTTGGGCCAGAGGGCATCCTGATTAATAATATCGCTTGGCTTCTAAGACGGTTCCCAATATTTGCTATCCCTGGCTCCGGAGATTACCAAATTCAACCTGTCTTTGTTGAGGATGTGGCAGAGATGACCGTCAACGCTGGCCATAGCAATGAAAACATGGTTATTGATGCTGTTGGTCCGGAGATTTACTCATTTGACGAACTGGTAAGGTTGATTGCTAGCCGAACAAACAGTCGATCCAGGATAGTTCATATCAAACCCAATTTGGCATACTCGCTTGCCAAACTAATCGGCTATGCGGTAAGGGATGTGGTAATAACCAGGGACGAGGTCAATGGCTTAATGTCTAACCTTCTCGTCTCTCAAGGTGAGCCGACAGCGACAATGCGCTTCAGCATGTGGCTAAACCAGAATGCTGGTATCATAGGGACTAAGTATATTTCTAGCCTGGAGCGACACTATCGCTGAGGCGAAGCCAGCAGAATTACACATTCGTCCATAATGTTTAAGGGAGTTACCTGCAAAAGTATCGAATACTTGTAGGTAAAGTAGTAGATAAGGATTGTTGACATTTGACCTGTTATATGCTATAACGAGGACATCAGTCCAGAGGCTAAGACATTTAAGGAGGATAGCAAAGAAAAGGGTAATGAAAATCCTGGGCATAATAGCCATTGTGGTGGCGTTGCTTCTGAGCAGTGTAGCTGTCGTGGTGGCTGCATCATCGGTTGAGGTAAGAATTCACGCCCCCGATGAGGTAGCCCCAGGTAGTGACTTCACGGCTGGTATCAGCGTCAGCGAGGTGGTGGACTTTGATGGCTGCCAGTATGATGTCTCCTTTGATGCCTCAGTGCTGAGGCTGGATGATGTAACCTCAGGGCTGATAGGGTCAACAACAATACCGGTTGACCTCTACTGGGAGGTGAGCCCCGGGACATGGAGGGTCGTTCAGAGTATTCCGGGGGCAACTGGGGCAAGCGGCTCCGGGTATCTGGCGGTGCTGCACTTCCATGCCACTGGTTCTGAAGACGACAGCAGTGTTATAAGTCTACCTAATAGCAGCCTCTATGACACCCTGGCTGAGGAGATAACGGCGATATGGGCCGGGGATTTGGTAGATGTGGCGAGCGTGGATACCACCCCACCCACCGTAGTTAGCACCTCGCCTGAAGCTGATGCCATTTGTGTAGACGAGGACACTCCGATAAGTGCTACCTTCAGCGACGTTATGGATGCCTCGACCATTACCGCTGGCAGCTTTACGCTGGTAACTAATGACACACCGGTGTCAGGCAGTGTCTCCTATAATAGCATCACCTATACCGCAACCTTCACCCCGGATGTCGACCTGGCTGGTAGTACTATCTATACGGTGACTTTAAGCACGGCAATTACCGATGCCGCGGGTAATCCACTGGCTTCAGCTTATTCCTGGAGTTTTACCACGGCTGTTGCGGTTAGCCCTGCGGTTGCAGTCGGCATTAGCAGCCCGGCTGAGGTAGGAACTGATAGCGACTTTACGGCTAAAGTCTATATCAGCGAGGTGACTGACTTCGATGCCTGCCAGTATGATGTTACCTTTGATGCCTCAGTGTTTCGGTTGGATGATATTACCTCGGGGCTGATAGGATCAACGACGATACCGGTCGATATCTATAATGAGATTAGTACGGGGACATACCGGGTGGTTCAGAATGTCCCGGGCTTAGACGGTGCAACCGGCTCCGGCTATCTGGCGGTATTGCACTTCCATGTCATTGGCTCTGAAGGTGACAGCAGTACTATAAACTTATCCAACGGCATGCTGTCGAACGTCCAGGCTGATTGGATTGTAGCAGTATGGAGTTGGCATTCAGTAGATGTCACCTCAGTGCTGCAGGGAGATGCCAATGGCGATGGTGTTATCAATGCCCTTGATATTACCAAAGTGGAAAGGATTATAGCTTTTCTGGACCCGTTAACACCTGGGTCTGATGCCAATCAGGATGGCTATACCAATGCCCTTGATATTACCGCGACAGAGAGAACGCTTGCTGGTATGGATTGATTGTTAGAGCCCGAGTTTAGGGAGAAAGAGGCAACCTTCAGATGACATTAGCCGAAGCCTCAAACACAATTGAACGAAAGCTTGCTTTGTTGCTTAGGTCACAAAAGAGGCTTTTGTGTAACACTTGCTTGTTTCGTTACCTGGGAATATTAAGGGTTTTGCCCGGCTTTCAGCTGTTCCTATTTTCGGGGGGCAGGCCAGGAGGAGTGGTGGGTGGTAGAGGACTCAAACCGATAACCTATCGCATGGAAGGACGCCGGTTGTCCACAGCTCTCCCTCTCCTCTTTTTAAGCGTGAACACTGTTGAGAAGACTTGGTGAATACCGCGTAACATTTGGGCCAAGCTTGGTAACATTAGAGTAATATTTCGGTACAGAAACGTGATTTAGACTGACCGATACGCAATTTTATGACCAATTATAATACACTTTTAGCTTCAATCTTCCAAAGTCTTCATCGGTCTTCACGCCTGGCGGAATGTAATTAGCCGATAAACAACGGTATACTATTTTAGGTTGTTCTACTGGATAGAGTGACAGATAATACCGACTTACGCTAATAATAACAGGCATAGTATGACGTTCTGTGCCCTTTATACTTAATGGGAAAGATAAACAGGAGCACATAACTATGGATCAAGAGTACTTTTCGGTGACAGGCAGCTAATGTTAGATGATGTAACAAAAGCCTCTCTGTGACCTAGGCAACAAAACAAGCTTGTGTTACCTGTTAGCTGGGTGTGTGTGACTATTGAAATTACAGGAACGAATAGCTTATGCTTCGTAACAAAAAGGGGGTAGACAAATGCAAGCATACTGTATGAAGTGTCGGACCAAGAGGGAAATGAAGAACGCTAGGGCCATAACTATGAAGAATGGAAAGCCAGCGACTCAAGGCGTCTGTCCGGTATGTGGGACTAAGATGTTCAGGATAGGAAAGAGCTAAAGCCGATACTGTTGGAATCGGGATTAACGAAGGCTGGATATCCACTCACAGATATCCAGCCTTTCTTGTTGTTGTTATCCACGACACATAATGGACAATTGTGTGATAAATAGCTGTGGCAACTGTCACCCCCTCAATACTGCCCGGCCAGACATGCTTAGAAACTGGAGGAATCGCTCTGATACCTCTTGTTGCCTTCTAGAACTCGAGGATTCTAGCGATGTCTCAT
>Ga0307421_1002094_pt1 | contig 11485 bp, 9 predicted proteins | sample SalMarWE160270MG_FD_202163 | JGI IMG/M metagenome (GOLD analysis project Ga0307421, IMG submission 202163) | Salt marsh sediment microbial communities from the Plum Island Ecosystem LTER, Massachusetts, United States - WE1602-70 | ecosystem: Environmental > Aquatic > Marine > Intertidal zone >...
CAAATGCATCTGGAGCATGCCCTCATCGTAGCTCTCTTCAGGAGAGAAGAAGGATCGATTGATGACCTTGAATCCCCTCTCCTCAAAGACCTGGCTCAGAAAAATCTCCGCAAGGCTAAGGGATGTGTAAGCGGAGGGATCAGTCCACCAACCAGACTCAGAAGACCCCTTGCCCTTTTCCGATACCATGAGAAGCACGTCGACCTGGATGGTATCCCTTTCGCGCAGGCCCATACTTTCGAGCATGGCTTCCAAGACAGCTGTGTTTACCCGAGCCTTTATCAATACCCTCACGTAATTATCGGCCGTAAACTCCGTGATTACCTGATAATCCTGTATGTGCTCCTTTGCCCTGGAAAGTATCTCCTCATACAAACGTTGAAAGCTGTTCGCCATACCCCGGGGCCCCAGCCTCTGAACGAGGTACCCCTCAACAACCATTGCGAATGCCCGGGAAATGGCTTCATTTCGGGCTTGAGCGACATTCTCACCAATGATCATCCCCGTTCCTGTTGCAATCCTCTCTTCGTTAACGGGCTCTCTCGTTTCCTGAGCAAAGGTCCAATCAGCCGCTGGTAAAAAAGATCCCCAAAGCAATGAGACGAGCATAGTGAGGTTCACGAAGTTTCGCATGCCGTATAAAAAAGGGTAATGCCTCTCAGTGCACCGCGCATGTTTAAGGGTAATACTGTGATTCATAAAAGGGCCTGCATAGAGTCCTTATTAGAATAGCCGTAAATCCTCCTTGAGCCTTCTGATAGCCAGCACCGCCTCGGCTCCCGATATCGAATCCATCGGCCCGAAGATGCTCTGCTTCATACCGCCTTTGGCCTCGATGATACCCCTGGTTGTACAAACCATAACCGCATTAAAGTACGGGACATCGTTTCTCACATCGACAAAGGGGGAGGCGGTGTCTTGATATTTATTTGCCAATGAGGGATCATGGGTAAGTGTGCTGATAATATCAGCGATCATTACGGCGTAGCTTGCCCGTAAGATAGATTCATCGGGGGCAAAGGTGCCGTTAGGAAAGGTATCGAGGCCTTTGATGCCAAGGCTGATGACCCTCTGCACATCAGCACTGAGCGGGTGATCCTTTACATCAGGTGGAATGGGAGCCTCACGAGTTCTCCTGGCCCCAAGGTCCTTGTCTAACCTCAATTCCTGAATAAACAGGGCCGCAACGTCAATCCTGCTCACCTTCTCGAGCAAGGCTATCCTCTTGCCGGTGAGAGTGGCGGGCATAGCCCTTTCTATCTTCTGGACCGTTGCTAGCTGCTCATCAGCCTCGCTCATAAGTGTCTTGTTGATTTCCAGTACCTTCTTAAATGCCCCGGCTGCATTGCTGAACAGAAAGGCCTCCTTGTACGCAATGCCCATGTGGTAATAAGGATCAGGCATCTCCGGTAAACCCCTGAGCATTTGCATGGCCTCCCGAAAGTAGCTCTCTACCTGCTCCAGCCAGCCCTGGGCCTTTTGTTGGGTGTGGAGGCGCATGAATCCCACATATACCAGCGCCTTCTCCTGTTTTCCCTTGGCTAATACTTCTGCCTTTTCCATGTATTGAAAAGCTTCCTTAAAATTGCCTCTGTATCCAAGGACAATTGCTAAGCCTCGATACGCAGCAGCGTAGCTGCGGTCAAACTCTATTGCTAGCTCAAACTCACGTTCCGCATCCGTAAGTCTGCCCTTCTCCAGTAACCTCATACCGCTCTGTATATGGTGTTCAGGGGTACCGAGGGTGTGTATGGGCGTAATTGCCCTTGGGGCACAATTGCCCATGAGAAGAACTACGGTGATAATACCCATGATAGCCAAAAAACCCTTACTACAGGTACGGCCATCCATAACCCCTCACCTCCTGCTATTGTTTGAGCTCTGTCCAGCAATATGTAAGTCTAAAGAAAATGCCCTCAAAGGTCAAGCTATTGCCAAAATGCCCGAACTGTATCGATTATTTCCGACCGATCTTCGGGGTCCACCCAAAAAACCTCTGGATCGGCCTTGAACCACGTAATCTGTCTCTTCGCATACCTCCTCGTATCTCGCTGAATGAGCCTGGCCGCCTCGGCCAGATTCCAGTCTCCTTTCAGATAGCCGACAATATGCCGGTAACCTATGGCCTTTATGGGCTTGAGCTCCGGGCCATACCCCTTCGCGAGGAGCCCCTCAACCTCGCCAACGAGTCCGGCGTCAATCATCGAGAGGGCCCTTGCGTTGATCCTGTCATAGAGGACGTCCCTGTCAACGTGCAGGCACAGATGGAGCGTGACAAATCTCCTCTCAGAAAAACCATGCTCCTGGGTCAGCTCTGAAAATGGCCTTCCCGTAAGATCAATCACCTCTAAGGCCCTGATAACCCGTATCGCATCCATTGAGTGGATGCTCTCCGCCGCCTTGCTGTCAACCTTGCGCAATCGCTTATAGAGATAGGCCAATCCTCGCTTTTTATATTCCTCCCACAGATCCCGCCTCAATTCTCGCTGAGAGGCAGGGCATCTGAAAAGGCCGCCCATGAGGGCCTTCACGTAGAGTCCGGTACCTCCCACCACTATGATGGGGGTATCTTTCCTTTGACAATCATCTATTATGGGGAGGGCGCGGGAGAGGAAGAGGGCGGCGTTGAACTCCTGATCTGGATCGACGATATCGATCAGATGATGAGTAATGCCCTTTCTTTCGGACATCGGTAGCTTTGCAGTGCCTATATCCATGCCTCGATACACCTGCATGGAATCCGCGCTGAGTATCTCAGCCCCAAAGAGCGAGGCTAATTCAATGGCCAATCCGCTTTTCCCGGAACCTGTTGGCCCGCTGAGTATGACCAATCTTGGGAGTTTCTCCGTCATACGATAAGAAACACCATTAGCGAAAAAAGGAGGGCTGCCAGAGGACACCCTTCAGTATCTGACGTTCTTTAGATAAAGCCCCCCTGGAGGGGCCTTGACCCCGGCCTGCTGCCGATCCTTGGACACCAGTATCTCGTGAAACTCCTTGACGCTCATCTCTCCGGCGCCTGTTTTTGCAATGGTCCCCATGATATTTCGTACCATATGTCTCAGAAAGCCATTCGCCTCAAGCTCAAACACAAGGAGATTTCCCTCCCGGATACTGAGAGATGCCTGAATCATGGTGCGTATTGGGTTGGTTTGTCCGTCTCCCGCAGAGCAAAAGGCGGAAAAATCGTGAGTCCCCGTGATAATATCCAGGCATTCCTTCATGGCCTTAATATCGAGCGAACGTGCTATGTGCCAGGCATAATGTCGAAGGAAGGGGGATCTGAGGCTCTCGTTATAGACCCTATACTCGTACACCTTGCTCTTAGCATCATATCTGGCATGAAACCCACGAGGCGCATATTCCGCCTCTTTGATAATGATGCTTTCGGGAAGCAAGGAATTGAGGCCTTTAAAAAAAATTGTGGGGCTCAGGGTTGTGGAAACCCTGAAATTCGCTACCTGATTGAAGGCATGTACTCCCGCATCCGTCCTTCCAGAGCCGATCAGCGTAACAGGTGCGCCCACCATAAGACCGATCTTCCCCTCTATAATACCCTGTATGGTGGGTTGATCAAGCTGTCGCTGCCACCCGAAATAGCCTGTGCCATCATAGGCAATCACCAATTTAATATTATATTCGCCTTCTTTTTCACCCACGATCTCCCCCCCTTTCCGAAGCGGTAGCCAGAGTTATCATTCCATGCTTCAAGTGGATGAGACACCCCGTGACCCTTTCTGTTCGAAATTTCTCAGCAGTAGGCGCCATGATCAAAGAAGTGGGTCTTGAAGGCGAAAAAAGGGGAAGATCCATGAGACCTTCCCCTTTATAAGTGATGTTGTATATTCAGATTATCTCTTTGAATACTGGAATCGGGCCCTGGCAGATCGCTGTCCATACTTCTTGCGTTCCTTTATTCGGGAGTCCCTCGTGATGAAGCCTGCCTTTTTTAAGGGCAATCTGAACTCCTCATTTATCTTCAAAAGGGCGAGGCTTATGCCATGTTTAATAGCTCCAACCTGGCCGGAGAATCCTCCCCCCTTCACATTCACCATGATATCGTACCTTCCCATGGTATTGGTGAGCTCCAGAGGTTGGCCGATAATCATTTTGGCAATTTCGGTTGTGAGATACTCGTCTATGGGTCGCTTGTTTATGGTGATATTTCCCTCACCCAGCTTCATCCAGACCCTTGCGATTGCACTCTTCCTTTTACCAGTAGCGTAATACCTTTCTTCCGCCATCTAACTCTCCAAATTAACCGGCTGTTGGGCTTGGTGAGGATGGTTCGGACCAGCGTAGATCTTGAGTTTTTTCAGCTGCCTTCTGCCAAGACTCGTTTTTGGAAGCATCCCCTTTACCGCGAGCATGATGATGTTCTCCGGTTTTTTTTCAAGCATCTGTCTCGCCGTGGTCTCTTTTAGCCCACCGACATACCCGCTGTGCCGGTAATAGATCTTTTTATCCAGTTTAGCCCCTGTTAATGCAACCTTATCCGCGTTCACCACGATTACATAATCACCGGCATCCATATGAGATGTAAAAATGGCCTTGTGTTTCCCCCTAAGGATGGTTGCGATTTCACTGGCCAATCTCCCGAGGATCTTATTCGATGCATCGATAAGATACCACTTTTTGTCTATCTCATACTCTTTCGCAACAAAGGTTTTCATCTCACTGTATCCGACTTCCCTTTCGCCCTTACTGCACGCTTTCTAGGATTATAGATTATTGCTAAAGTTATCTCTTTTAAATAAATTTCACGGTATTGTCAAGGATATTTACAAGGATTTCATATTGACAGGAAAAAATATACCTGTTAATTGATCGAATATTGAAATATTCAAGGATCCTATGCGCCCGTAGCTCAGTCGGATAGAGCGCCGGGCTTCGAACCCGTAGGTCGCAGGTTCGAGTCCTGCCGGGCGCATTCTGGCGTTCTGTGGGCCGTTAGCTCAATTGGTAGAGCAACTGACTCTTAATCAGTAGGTTATAGGTTCGATTCCTATACGGCTCACCAATGAAATCAAGGGGTTAGCTACCTTTAGCTATCCCCGTTTTTTATATGGCTACCCTATTGCTACCCGTCTAACTTAAATCTTCCATTCCTAGCCATGCCTCCTTATCTTCCAAAACTATCCCGTCGGGGATCTCCTCGGCATCCTTCGGGATGTAAATGGTGCCGACTGCGCCCCCTCGGCGTCAATCCTGTACCTATGATACCGTTTTGAATCCTGCTCATAGGTGAATGTACCCTTGATCTTGTTTTTGATTGCACATCAAAGGGGTGTGAAAAAAAGGTTCAAATAAGATGCATGTCTTCGGCTTCCTTGAGTAGCTGGTCCCGGAATTTAGGATGGGCCAAGTTGATAATGCTTAAGGCACGCTCGCTCGTGGAGCGACCCTTGAGGTTAACCATGCCATATTCGGTGACCAGATAATGCGTGTCCATACGCGGTGTGGTGACCACCACTCCGGATTCGAATCGGGGAACGATACGGGACACCTCCCCACCCCTTGCCGTGGAATAAAGGGCGATGAAGGACATCCCCCCTTTGGCGTTAAAGGCGCCGCGCACGAAATCCAGCTGGCCGCCGGTGCCGCTGAATTGATACCCGCCCAGGGATTCTGAGTTGCACTGTCCCAGCAAGTCCACCTCGATGGTGGAATTGATGGACATCATGTTATCGTTTTGCGCGATGACGGAAGGGTTGTTCGTATAGGATACCGGGTAGCTGGTCATGCTGGGGTTATCGTTTATGAACTCATACATATCCTTGTCCCCCAGGGCGTTGGTAAAGACGTGTTGGCGTGCATGCATATTCTTTCGGCGGCCCGTAATGGCCCCCTTCCTAATGAGATCCACCATGCCCGGGCAAAACAGCTCGGTGTGAATACCCAGGTCTTTGTGGTGGGTCAGGTAGGAAGTGACGGCATTGGGTATGCCTCCCACCCCCAGTTGGATGGTGGCTCCATCCGGGATCATCTCCGCGATAGCCCTGCCGATGACCTCGGCCTCCTGCTTCGGCTCTCCCGGGATGATCTCCATAAGGGGGGCTTCCCTTTCGACGATGGCGTCCACCTCCGATACATGAAGCAGGGAATCGCCGAAGACCCGGGGCATTTTGGGGTTGACCTCCACTATGAGCCTTTGGCAGAGCCTGGCAGCGGTGGAGATATAATCGTTGACCGCCCCAAAAGTGAAAAAGCCTGATTCATCCATGGGCGAGACCGTTGTCAGCACCGTGTCAATGGTCATGAACTCCTTCATCAGCCTGGGCACCTCGTGAAATTCGTTCGGCACGAAATAGTTGAGGCCGACCCGGACCAGATTGCGGTCCGAGCCGCTTACAAACCAGGAGTGGGGAAAGATCACGTCGCTCAGCTCCGGCACCAGGATGGTCTCGGCCGCATGCGCCATGGGCAGCAATGAAAATATCTTGACCTCTTTGAACCCGCCGGAACGGGCCCGTTCCGCCACTGCCCTCAGTAAAGCGGGTGGTTCAGCAGCCGCCATGCCGTGTACGATAGTACATGCCGCCGGAATCGGTTCTACTGCCTTCTCAGGTGTTGTCAGCTTGCGCCTGTATTCCCCTCTGTACATCTCCTCCATCCTTTTCCTGTCCAACCAAAAGGTGATTCAGTAAAGATCCCGGCCCCTTGAAGATCCTACCCTGGGGGCGTCCGACAAGATTGAAAAATTTGCCATGCGGCACTCTAAAAAGGCCCCCTCAACGGCCATATGGCTTATAGCAATGAATTGAAATAGAGAAAGGAAATTATTTCTTTAATACCAGAGGAGGCATGAAAAGGCAACTTGAATAGGGGACAAGGGTCAGGGGGGCTGGGATTAGGGGTGAGGGGTCAGGACATGGTGGACTGAAAGCTGAAAGCACAGATGGGTTCAGGGTTCAAGTTCCATAAAATCGATCGATAACCTGCATGCCTAGCCGGAAGGAGCCAGGGTGAAAACGCCATTCGTCTCACCATGATGATCACTCAGATATCCACCCAAAACCTGAACATATCATCAAGATCTAACTCGGTGGTATTCTAAAAAATCCAAGCTTGCCCATAACGACATCTTACTGCTCTTCGTCATAGCCAATAACATTCCCCTTATGCTATGGATTACTATTCCTAGCCCTCAATCCGACCATCAGGATATCCGGCAGCAACCTCATCAGCATTAGGCGGAATGCCATTTTTCCGGTTAGGCTTTCTACCTGCTCCACCCACGGCACCACATTTCAAGGGGACAAATCCGTTGTGAACATTTCCGCAGTCCGGATACCGACAAGTAGCCTGTAGAAGATAAGGCCGTCAGAATCCTTACTGCCGTCAGAAATGCTCAGCATCGACTTGGACAAAGGCTTCAATAAATCTCCTATGCAACGGTAAAACTTTACGGGGTTTACTTTCCTCACTGCTTCCTATATAAAAACCGGAAAAGAATAAGGAAACTGCACCATGAAACAACTCATGAGGAACTGCGTTGAAAGGCTGAAGCCTTACGTCCCTGGGAAACCCATTGAGGAGCTTGAGAGGGAACTCGGGATAACGGGCTCCATAAAACTGGCCTCAAATGAGAATCCCTTAGGTCCTTCGCCCAAGGCGGTCAAGGCCGTTGCCGAAAACCTGAAAAACATCCACCGGTATCCTGACGCTAACGCCTATTATTTGCGGGAGAAACTGGCGGGTAAATTCAGACTCCCAATCAACAGGATCATAGTTGGAAACGGTGCGGACGAGCTCATAGAGTTGGTTGCCAAGACCTTTCTTTCGCCCCGTGAGGAGGTTATCATTCCGGAGCATGCGTTCTTATTGTATGAAACCTTCGCCCTCGGTTTTGACGGAAGAGTAGTGATAGTGCCGCTTTCTGATTTGTCCGTTGACCTTGCGGCAATGATCAAGGCGGTAACCCCTCACACAAAGATTGTTTTTATCAATAACCCCCAAAACCCCACGGGAAAGGCTATCACCAGGGATGAAATCTCCCGGTTTCTGAATGAACTTCCATCGGATGTGATCGTCGTGCTGGACGAAGCCTACATAGAATTTTCTACCGATCCCGATGTGGGGAGCGGATTGGAATTCCTGTACTCATATCCGCTGTTGGTGGTTCTTCGTACCTTCTCAAAGATCTATGGGCTGGCAGGACTGAGGGTTGGGTACGGATTTGCCTCTGAGGCCATAACCGGTGCCCTCAATCGTGTCAGGCAGCCCTTTAACGTGAATTCCCTTGCCCAGGCGGCGGCCTTTGCTGCACTGGATGATAATGAGTTCGTCAAGAAAACCCTTGCCCTGATCAAGGAAGGGCTTTCCTACTTCTATGGAGAGCTCGAGAGGTTGGGCCTTGCCTATATTCCGACCCAGGCCAATTTTCTGCTCATCGAAACCCCGCTCGGCGCTCGAGAAACCCACGAGCGCATGCTCAAACAGGGCGTCATCATTCGCCCCATGGACAGCTATGGCCTGGAGGGCTATATCAGGGTGAATGTGGGGCTTCCCGATGAGAACTCTCGATTTATCCATACCCTGGAGAGCGTTATCGCCTGAGGTGAACCGCGTAATAACTATAGATGGACCAACGGGATCGGGTAAGAGCACCGTAGCCCGCATGCTGGCCGGAAGGCTCAACTATCGGTATCTCGACACGGGCGCCATGTACAGGGCCATCGGGCTTGCAATGGTGAGGGCCGGGATCGACCTAGAAGACAAGGAAGCGGTGGGGCAAATATGTAAAGGTGTGGATATCCGACTCGTCCATCAGGGGGACGAAGAAAAGGTATTTCTGGGCGAGGAGGATGTCACAAGGGCAATAAGAGACCCTCTTATAGATATAATGGCCTCGAATGTATCCACCCTTCAACCGATAAGAAGGATCATGGCCAGGCTTCAGAGGAAGATAGGCTCTCAGGGCCCGCTGGTGGCAGAGGGCCGCGACATGGGAACCGTGGTATTCCCAAAGGCCGCCAAAAAATTCTATCTCGACGCATCAATCGAGGTACGGGTAGACCGAAGATTCCGGGAGAGGATAAAAAGGGGTGAGGCTGCCTCGAGGGAAAGGGTGAAGGAGGATCTCATCAAAAGGGATGCTCAGGATATGAACCGGAGATATGCCCCCCTGAAACCTGCAAAGGATGCCGTGGTATTCGATACTACCCATCTAAGCCTCAAACAGGTAGTAGAAAGGATTTTTCACGAAATCAATATAAAAGCGTAGCGTAAAGAATCCGCGCCCAGAGGACGTGCCTTTGTCTGGAGCCTCCTGGAAAGGGACCGAACGCGTGCCCTCAGATTATGGGATTGTCGGAGTAGTGGAGTAATGGAGTGTTGGAGTACTAGTATAGAATTGAAAGAAGGGTTTTGAAAATCAGGAAAAAGCCTCGCCAACACCTTTTCCCATGGACCGTGAGTGGAGGGTATCTGCTCTGATGGTTTTCAATACTCCATTACTCCGTGCGAAGGAAAGAACAAGGACTGTGAAAGTCATCGTCTCTGACCGAGCCCGGAGGAGGTTGTTTTCTAAAACAAAATAAATGATTGAATATTGATAAAAATTTTGTTAAAAGAGTAAGATGTAGTTTTTATGATAACAATCTAGCTATGAGGGAGACAAGGGTTAATGGGTGAACCAACAGATAAAATAAAAGACGAAACAGAGGACATACAAGACGAGATGATTGAACAAGAAGCAAAAGACTCCGATACCAAAGAGGCTGATCATTTTGATGATCTCGGTGACACGGTTCAAGAGCCAGACCAAATCGATATGGAAAAGATGTACGAGAAGAGCCTGCGACAGATCCAGGAAGGTGAGCTGACCAGAGGACAGATCATCAAGATAGATGAGGAGCAGGTGCTCGTGGATATTGGTTATAAATCGGAAGGCATCATCCCTATTTCGGAGTTTAAGGATTCAGAGGGAAACATAACGGCAAAGGTAGGGGATGAGGTTGATGTGGTATTGGAAAGAAAGGAAGATGATGAAGGCCTTGTGATCCTTTCCATGGAAAAGGCGAAAAAGATCAAGGTGTGGGACCATGTAAGGGATGTGTACAGGGAAGATGGCGCTATCCGAGGAAAGGTGATGTACAGGGTGAAAGGCGGCCTCTCGGTTGATATAGGCCTCCCTGCCTTTTTGCCCGGCTCCCAAATCAATCTTCACCCCATCAGGGACCTCGATTCCCTTGTCGGCAAGGAAATGGAACTAAAGATCCTAAAGTACAACAAAAGGAGAAACAATATCATCGTTTCTCGAAGGGCCATCCTTGAGGCTGATAGGATGAAACAAAAGGCCAAAACCCTTGCTCTCATAGAAGAGGATTCAGTGGTGGAAGGCACCGTCAAGAATATTACCGATTACGGGATCTTCGTAGATCTCGGCGGCATAGATGGGCTCCTCCATATAACGGATATGTCTTGGGGAAGGGTTTCTCATCCCTCTTCGATATTCAATATCGGGGACAAAATCACCGTGAAGATTATCCATTTCGATAGGGAAAGGGAAAGGGTCTCCTTGGGCCTCAAACAGCTCAAGCCCGATCCTTGGACCAATGCATCCTCCAGATACCCCTTAGGCGAGAAGGTTGAAGGGAAGGTCGTAAATCTCACTGATTACGGCGCTTTTGTCGAAATAGAGGAGGGTGTGGAGGGTCTCATTCATATCTCAGAGATGTCCTGGACAAAGAAAATCAAACACCCTTCCCAGGCAGTAAGTATCGGGGAAAGCGTCGAGGCAGTAGTTCTCAATCTCGATACCGAGAGCAAAAGGGTGTCGCTTGGCATGAAACAGGTAAAACCTAACCCCTGGGACCTCATTGGGGAGAAGTATCCCGTGGGTACCATTATTGAGGGCCGCATAAAAAATATAACCGATTTTGGTCTCTTTATCGGCATTGATGATGACATTGACGGGCTCGTGCACATCTCCGATATATCCTGGACCCAGAAGATTAAACATCCATCCGAGATCTATAAAAAAGGGGATGAGGTGCAGGCGAAGGTGATCGCCATTGAGAAGGGGAACGAACGGTTTTCTTTGGGAATAAAACAACTAGCGCCGGACCCCTGGGAGCAAATCCCCGAAAAATATAAGGCAGGCACAAAGGTCACAGGAAAGGTTACCAATATTACAGACTTTGGAGTGTTTGTGGAGTTAGAAGAAGGCATCGAGGGCCTTATCCATAATTCTGAAATGGGAAAGAGCAAGTCTAAGTCCTCTCTGGGGAAGTTCCAGATCGATGATGTCATACAGAGCCTGGTGGTAAACGTCTCTAAGGAAGAGAAAAAGATCGGCCTCTCCATAAAAAAATTGCAGGACAACGAGTTCAAAGACATTTATGACGATTACAAGAGCAGCGCTAACGAGGTAGCCTCCAATGTTGGGATGCTCATTAAGGAGAAGATAGAGGCAGATGCCAGCATTAATCTTCAAAAAGGCGAGGAGCATCAAGATGCTGAAGCCGACGAGGATGCTGAC
>Ga0307421_1002097_pt1 | contig 11468 bp, 14 predicted proteins | sample SalMarWE160270MG_FD_202163 | JGI IMG/M metagenome (GOLD analysis project Ga0307421, IMG submission 202163) | Salt marsh sediment microbial communities from the Plum Island Ecosystem LTER, Massachusetts, United States - WE1602-70 | ecosystem: Environmental > Aquatic > Marine > Intertidal zone >...
CGAACACGAAGGGGACTGGCTGTCCTACTACGGTCACCTCTCCGAGATCGTAGTTGAGGATGGCCAGGAAGTGAGTCAGGGCGATCTCCTGGGCGGCGCGGGCAGCACCGGCTACTCTACCGGCCCGCACATCCACTTCGAGCTTCGCTATCAGGGCCGGCCTGTGGATCCCCATCTCTATCTTCCCTAGTCGTTCTGCGCTGCGGGGCTGGCCTTCTCGGCCACTTCCCCGCTTCGACGCCGGGTCCGTTGCCTCTCCGTTCGTGAGCACGCACCTGCTGGCGGGACTGCCCGGCATGGCTCTCCCCTGCCTGATGCGCAGGCATGGCGCAGGGATGGCGTCGGGCTGCCGTCAGGTTGCGGCCCAGGAGCTGTGGTATACTGGCGCCAGAGCAGGTGTTGAGGGACCGAGCCAGCCGCAGGCTCGCGCCCAGAGTCACCTGCCCGAGACTGCGTTGTCAGGAGGTCAGCAATGACTGTAGTAAGGCTTGGCGCTATCGTTCTCATCTTCGGCTGCGTGGCGCTCTGCTGGGGCATTCTTGGGACGAGCATCGTCGCCCGCACCGAGTACGGCTACGATGCGCTCGGGGAGCAGGTCCAGGAGCTGTGGGGCACTCCTCACCACCAGTCTGCTCCCGTAGTCTACGTGGCCAGCGACAACGAAGCGGAGGAGGTGGAGCTGCTCTCCAGCGATATTGAAGTCGACCTGCAGCTCGAGCATCGCCGCAAGGGGCTGCTCTGGTACGCCACCTACGAAGTGGGCTTCGAGGCCTACTACACATTCCAGAATCCGTTCGACGAGAGGGCCACGGCCACCGTCCAGTACGAGTTCCCATCGTCGACCGTGATCTACGATGATTTCGAGTTCCGCGTGGGGGACGTCTCGGCCACTCCGGCGGGCGGGTCGGGACGGTTTCTCAGCGCAGAGGTGGAGATGGCGCGCTCCGAAGTGATCCAGGTGCGCGTAGCCTACAACTCTCGCGGGCTGGACAGCTGGCAGTACAGCTTCGGCGACGGCATCGCCACTGTGAGGAGCTTCGACCTCGTCGTCAACACCGACTTCGACGAGTACGATTTCCCGGACAACACGATCTCGGCCTCGGATAAGACAGCGACTGGCGATGGCTGGCGGCTGGAGTGGCATTTCAGCAACATGGTCTCAGACGCCGACGTGGGCGTCAGGATGCCCCGTCGTCTCAACCCGGGGCCGGTTGCCAGCAGGATGAGCTACTTCGCCCCAGTATCACTGCTGTTCTTCTTCACTGTGCTCGTCGTCTTTGGCGTCGTCAGGGAGACGAATCTTCATCCCATGCACTACTTCTTCCTCGGCGCCGCCTTCTTCGCCTTCCACCTGCTGTTCGCCTACCTGGTCGACCACCTGGCCCTGGAACTGGCCTTCGCTATCGCCGCCGTCGTGTCGATGGGGCTCGTCATCAGCTACCTGTGGAGAGCCGCGGGGCGCCGCTTCGCCCTTCGCGAGGCCGCCGTATCTCAGTTCCTGTTCCTCGTGCTCTTCTCCTACGCCTTCTTCTTCGAGGGGTACACAGGCCTCGTCGTCACTGTAGGAGCGGTCATAACGCTGGCGGTGTTGATGCACGTCACCGCCAAGGTCGACTGGGGGCAGGTGTTCAGCCGGAAGAAGGCAGCGGCGAAGGAGTGAGACCCAGGGGATTGCAGCAGCTGCTCCGCTTTGCGCGGCAGAACGGCGACGAGATGGGCGCTGCGTAGCTACTGGTCTTGGAGCCGGTCGAGTGCGGTGGTGATCTCGTCCCTGTCCGGCGCTCCGGCATGCGTCAGGGCCACGCTTCCGTCGCCGTCGAGCAGAACGAAGGTGGGGACGGCCCGCACGCTGTACCGAGCCGCCAGCTGACGGCCTATGCTATCCGCGACGGATACGCGCAGCACTGCGGCCCTGCCCTCCAGCTCCTTCTCCAGCCCGTCGACGACGGGCTTCGCCACCAGGCAGGATATTCAGGTGTTCGAGTAGAACTCGACGAGGGTGGGGCGGCCCTGGTTGACGAGAGCATCGAACTCCTCGGTCGAGGCCATCCTGTCCCCCGGCGTGTACAGGTAGAGGTAGCCGGCCAGCAGCGCCGCAATCAGCGCCAGGGTAGCCCAGTTCTCGCGCCAGAAGCTCTTCCTTTTCGTCTCTTCCATCATCGGACTCACATGAGCGGCGGCCGGATATCCCGATCGCCTCGATACCAGTCAATCGACGAGCGACCGGAGTGTGGCCAGGTTCATCCTGTCCTCGGCCAGGTCGTCGCCCTTGGGAGTCTCGAGCAAGCCGGGCCGGCCCCCCAGGCGCGTGTCGTTTACCAACAGGCGGAAACCCTCCAGGCCGATCTCCCCCTGGCCGATGTGGGCGTGGCGGTCCTTCCGGCTTCCCAGCTCGCCCTTGCAGTCGTTCAGGTGTAGTGCTCGGAGCCGGTCAAGGCCGACGATCCTGTCGAAGTCGTCCATTGTCCGGCCGTATCCCTCCTCTGTCCTCATCTCGTAGCCTGCGGCGAAGATATGACAAGTATCGAAGCAGGCCCCCAGTCGCTCGCCAGAAGCCGCGTGTTCCATCAGCCAGGCCAGTTGCTCGAAGCTGCTGCCCAGGCTCGTGCCCTGACCGGCGGTCGTCTCCAGCAGCACCTGGGCCGAGAAGCCGCGCGTGGCCGCATGGACCTCGCCGAGGGCGCGGGCTATCTTGGCCATTCCCGCTTCCTCGCCGCTGTCGACGTGCGAGCCCGGATGAAGAACCAGATAGGGTATGCCGAGCGCCTCGCATCGCTCCAACTCGGTGACGAGCATGTCGCGTGACCGGACCCACAGCTCCTCGTCCGGCGTGGCCAGGTTGAGCAAGTACGAGGCGTGGGCTACCACCGGCTGGATGCCGGTCTCCTCCGCCTTGGCCCGAAAGAGGGAGATATCCTCCTCGGTCAGCTCTTTGACCGCCCAGTTCCTGTTCGGTTTGACGAAGATCTGGAGCGATTCGCAGCCGACCGACGCGGCTCTATCGAAGGCCTTGTACAGGCCCCCGGCGATCGACTCGTGGGCGCCCAGCCTGAGCAATCCTCAATCCTCCACGATGCGGAAAGACGTGCTGATGCTCGCCGCCTTGCCCAGCATCGCCGTTGCGCCGCAGTACTTGGTCTGAGAGAGCTCGATAGCCCGTTCCACCGCGGCGGCCTCGACGCCGCGGCCGTGAACGACGTACTGGAGATGGATCTCTGTGTAGATCATGGGGTGGTCCTCCGCCCGCTCGGCCGTGATCTCCACGTCGACACCGGAGAAGGATTGCCGTTTCTTCTGCAGTATGGAGACGACATCCATCGCCGTGCAGCTGCCCAGGCCTATCAGGAGCAGCTCCATCGGGCGAGGGCCGGCCTCCGCTCGCTCTTCGCCGGGCGGCGCATGGTCGATCACTATACCCGGGCCCTGGGAGCCTGTTGCCACCAGCCTCAGGCCGGGACCAACCCAGGCTACTCTAGCTTCTGCTCTCATCTTTCGATCACCTCGTGCCTATGCGGGCTGATGGGGGATCACACAGACCATTCGGAGAGGGCTCTCCCCAATGTTGCGGTAGGCGTGCGGCTCCCCTGGTGGGATGTAGAGTGCCACTCCTGCGCGGAGTTCGACGGTGCCATCCGGTCCTTCTGCCACCCCCTCTCCGTCGACAATGAAGATCTCGTGTTCGAATGGGTGCTCGTGTGGGCCGAAGGCCGTGCCGGGAGCGAACTCTATGATGCGCATGGCGAAGTTGGGCGCACCCTCCGGCTGCCCGATCACCCAGCGGATGGTGATCCCCTCGGCGAAAGGCTCAGGCGGCGTGTCGTGGTAGTCTCGACCCAGCATCGTTCTCTCCTATTCCCGGCGGCCTGGCTCCGTGGCCGGCAGCCTATTGCTCCAACCCAACAGCAGGTCGAGCGGGGCGCGGAGGGCCATACGACCGTAAGTCGTACGGCCGGCGAAGAGCTGGAGGAAGCGATCGATGAAGCGAGGGTTTCTCACAGCCCACTCGAAGCAGGCCCGCGGACAGCCGTAGAAGACGCGAGCCCATAGGCGCCCCCAGCGCAGGTCGGAGCCGATCTCGTTGTGGATGCGGCGGTCGAATCGAGCCAGGTCCTGGGCGAGGATCGCCTCCGCCGCGATGCGGCCGCTCTCCACTGCGCGGCGAATACCCTCTCCCAATAGCGGGTCCATCAAGCCGGCGGCATCCCCGGCCAGCAGTACCCTGCCTTTGTGCAGCGGCTCGCGGCGCACGTAGATAGGCAGCGGGTGGCCGTGCTGCTCGGATCCGTCGACGTCAATCCCCAGTTTGGCCATCTCCCGCTTCAGGGTCCCCTTCATCTGGCCTGCCTTGAGGCCGAAGGAGCCGATGCCCACCGAGAGATGGTCGGCTTTGGGGAAGACCCACAGGTAGCCCTGATAGGGGGTGCCGAAGAGGAAGACCGCCGTGGACTCGAACTCCGACAGGAGCCCATCGCCGGCTGGTACCTCCGCCTCGATGGCGCCCCCCATGACCTTGCCTCTTCTCAGGCGCACGATCTGGGCGACGAGGGAGTTGGCGCCGTCTGCACCTATCAGATACCGCGTGGAGAATGCATCACCCGCCGCCGTCGTCACCTCCACGTGGTTTTCGTTCTGTCTGAGCGTCGCCAGAGCGGTAGCATCGCGAACGTCTGCCCGCGCCTGCTGCAGGATGTGGTAGTCGAAGTGATCGCGCATCGCTGTGGCGACTGCTCCTGGCGGCAGCGCCGCCAGTACTTCGCGGCCGTCGTGGAATCGTAGGCGCAGCTGGAGTACGGTCTGCTCCAACACCGGAGAGAAATCGAAGGGGAACGCCCGCAGCAGGGCGGTGGGCACGCCGCCGCCACAAGCCTTGTAGCGCGGCACTCGCTCCTTTTCGAGGACCAGCACACGCTGTCCCGCCTCGCCCAGCCAATAGGCTGCCGAGGCACCGGCGGGGCCTGCTCCCACGATTATCGCGTCGAAGTCCATAGCCGGAGAGATCCCTCTCAGCGGGGCTGCTTCCAGAAGCAGACCATCTGATCGGGCCGGAATGCGACCTGGACGAGCTCCCAGCCCGAATCACCCTCGACATCGAGCAGGGCCTCGATAGCCTGCGTGAAGGGGTTCGGCCCGGCGTCGAAGAAGCAGGCGCCCTCGTCGCTGCAGAAGATCGCCGGAGGCACTTCCTCGACGACGTCGGGCAGGAGGGCCAGAACCTCTTCGCCCGTGTGAATGGTTATCCTATGCCGCCATTTGGTCATTCCTGCTGCTCCTTCCTGCACCAGTCGGCACCAGCGGGGCCGCCGACCGGTTCACCGCGTGGTCGCCCTGGCCCTCGCCTACGAGTGCCTCCAGTCGGGCCGTAGCTTCTCGCGACCACTCAGATAGCGATCAGCCGCCATGGCAGCTTGGGCCCCTTCAGCCGCCGCCACCACGCTCTGCTTCAGGTGCTTGCACACAACGTCGCCGGCGGCGAATACGCCGGGCAGCGTGGTCTCTCTGTATTCACCGGCGATCAGACAGCCGCCTTCGCTGACGGGAAGCTGGTCGTACAGGAAATCGGTGATGGGCTGCGTGCCCTGAAGGTAGAAGAAGACCCCGCTTACAGGAATGGTCTGCTCCTCCTGGTCACCTTTCTTGGCAGCGAAGCGCACCCCCTCGACCCGGTTCTCGCCGAGTACTTCGAGCACCCGGACGCCGAGATGGAGAGCGGCCTTGGGGTGAGATGCGAGCTCCTGCGCCAACTCCTCATTCGCCTCCAGCTCGGTCGTTGGCGAGAGCAGGTGCACCTTTGTGGCGAAGCGGGTCATCGTCAGCGCTTCGTCGACCGCCTCGTCGTTGTTGCCGGCTACGGCCACCGGCTGGCCCTGGAAGAAGGCGCCGTCGCACGTGGCGCAGTAGCTCACTCCCCGGCCCAGCAGCCGCTCCTCACCAGGTACGTGCTGTTGGCGCCCCAGGGCGCCGGTGGCGATCACGACCGCGCGCGCCTGATAGGGCTCTGCTGCCCAGACCTGCTTTGGCTCCGCCTTCAGGTCGACCCGCAGGACCTTCTCGGTGACGAACTCGGCGCCAAAGGAGGCGGCCTGATCGCGCATCGAGCGCACAAGATCAGCCCCGGTGAGGGGACCCTTTGCCCCAGGGTAGTTCACGATCTGGCTGGCCTTGCCGAGCGCCCCGGAAGCAAGTCCCTTGTCGATCACCAGTGTGCGATGCCCGGCGCGGGCTGCGTAGAGAGCCGCGGTCGAGCCGGCAGGCCCGCCGCCAATCACTATCAGGTCGTATGGAGCGCCTGCCGCGCCGAGCGATATGCTCTCCATCTGACTCTGTTCCCTCTAATCGAGCGGACAGGCGGATTGGCTAGGACTGGCCGGCCGCTTCCGCTGCCTCGCGAAGCTTATCTACCAGCCTCGCCTCCGGCACCGCCCCCTCGAGGTGCACTGTATCGTTGATCACAGTGCGGGGCACGCCCATCACGCTGTACTTGACCGCCAGATGCGGGAACTCCGTAGCCTCCACCATGTCCGCCCTCACCAGGCGGCTGGCAACGCCGAGTCTGTGGGCGAGCATGACCGCAGACTGGCAGTACGGGCAGGTGGGCGTAACGAAGACCTGGATGTGGAGCGGCTCGCGCAGTGCCTGGAGAAAGGCGACGGTATCGTCCTCCAGGTGTGCCCCTCCGGACCCTGCAGCCTTTATGGCGGCCAGAAGGGAAGCGAACTCGTAGCCGCTGGGGATGCCGTAGAAGCGGAGGCCGTAGTCCTCAGCGCCGATGACTGCGATCGCCGGTATTTTGTCGATGCCCAGCGAGTCCGCCTTCTCCTTGTCGGTGACGAAGTTGTAGATCTCAGCGGCGAGCTGCTCCGAGGTCGCAGCGACCTCCTCTACCAGTGCTCTCGCCTCCGCGCAGAGATCACATTCGAACTCCTGGGTGAACATCACCAGCCGGACCGGTCCACCCAGGTCCGCCAGCTCCTGCTTCACGCCCTCTGCAGTTCCCGAATCCAAGATCGGCATCTGATCTGCTCCCTGCTATCTGGTTAGCTCGTTCTTCGGTTGCCTCTATGCCAGCCTGGAGAGCGCCATCGCCAAGGATTCGGAGACCTCCTCAGGCGATCTGTCGGAAGCTGCGCACTCGATCGTGTAGGCCCGGACAAGCTCCACCATGGCCTTGTGCACCGCCGAGCGCACGGCTGCCAGCTGCTGCAGAATCTCGCCGCAGTCCCGGTTCTCCTCGATCATCCGCGCGATCCCGCGGGCCTGTCCTTCGACCTTCCGAATGCGCCCCAGGAGATCCTCTCTGGCGGGCGCTTCTCCAAGTCTCGTTTCCATCGCGCTCCTTGTGCGGAGGCGTACCGCCTCCTAGCGCTTCAAGCTTCAGGTCGGGGCCGGTCCGCACGATCGCGTTCCCGGCGGCTTCGTCGTAGCCGGCGTGCGGCAGCCGAACAGCGATATCGCCTTGCGGGTTCTCGAGCTGCCGCACTTCGGGCACACGGCTTCGACTTGCTGCCCGGGCGATCGCACGAGCAGCTCAAACGGTTCACCGCAGTCTTGGCACTCATATTCGTACAAGGGCATAGGCACACCTCCCTGATACCATACTAGGGTATAGTATACCACATCGAAGTGGGGTCTGTCAAGTGCGTCCGTCCCGATGAGCGGGAAAGGGCAGGGTGCGGGCGGGCTAGGCCGGCCTGCCCAGCAGGTCGTGCTCCAATGCGGAGGTGATCACAATCGGAATGATCCTGCCCACACTCAGCTCCGCCTGCACGAGCACCAGGCCGTCGATCTCGGGGGCGTCGCGGTAGGAGCGCCCCACGCTGATCCCTTCGCCCTGGCCTTCGATGAGGACATCGAGCGTCTGTCCCACCAGTTTCTGGTTCTGAGCCAGCGACAGGCCCTGCTGCAGCTGCATGATGCGCGCGCGCCGCTCCTCCTTGAGCTCTGCCGGGACATCGTCGGCAAGACGAGCGGCAGGCGTTCCCGCCTCGTGGGAATAGGTGAAGACGCCGACGCGGTCGAATCTCTCCTCCGCCACGAAGTCGATCAGCGCCTCGAACTCCGCCTCCGTCTCGCCCGGGAAGCCGACCAGGAGGGTGGTGCGGATGGCGACCCCCGGCATAGCGGTTCGCAGCCTGGCCAGGGTGCGCCGGACCTGGTCAACGTCCGCCGGCCGGGCCATTCGCCTGAGGACGTCCGGATGGGCATGCTGCAGGGGGAGATCGACATAGGGTAGGATCTGAGCATGGCTGGCCATCGTTTCGATCAGAGGCTCGGTGATGCGCCCCGGGTAGGCGTACATCAGGCGTATCCACGGCACCGCGGGGATCGCCTGCACCAGGGGCTCCAGCAGGCCCGCCAGTGTGATCTGCCGATCAAGATCGCGTCCGTAGTCTGTGGTGTCCTGGGCTATGAGTATGATCTCCTGCACACCGTTCTCTGCCAGCCAGCGGGCGTCGGCCAGGATGTCCTCTGGACGGCGGCTGATGGCCGGCCCTTTGATCAGCGGTATGGCGCAGAAGGCGCAGGAGCGCCGGCAGCCGTCGGCTATCTTGAGGTAGGCGCTTGCCCCCTGGACGGCGACGCGATGCAGGGCAGGCGTACACTCCTGTGCAGCTGGAACCTCCGGCGGCAGGCAAACAGGATGCCCGGCGTCGGCCTCATCTAGGCTGCGCACGAGGTCCAGGAACTCCATCCAGCGCCGGGTGCCGATGAGGCCGTCGATCTGGGGCACCGCTTCGGCGAGCTCCTCCGGGCAGCGCTGTGAGTAGCAGCCGGCCGCCACCAGGCGCTGGCGAGCCTTCTTGTGGCGCGCCAGGTCCCGGATGACGGCCAGAGACTCCTCGCGAGCGGACTCGATGAAGCCGCAGGTGTTGACTATCAGGAGACCGGCGTCCCGGGGCCTGTCCGAGGCCTCGAACCCTGCCGCTTCCAGGAGAGCCGACAGGCCGGCGCTGTCGACGAGATTCTTCGGGCAGCCGAGGCTGATCAGATGGTAGCGGCGCGGATTAGTCATGCTTGGAGCCGGCTGCGAGCTCGGTTCAAGGCACCGTAAGGTCGATCTCTCCCCACGGCGCCCAGGCGCGGTGGCACAGGTCGCGCCGCTCCGACATGCGGCCGAGTAGCTCGCCGTTCACGGTGACCAGGAGCCCGGCGCCGTTCCCTGTCTCGACAGAGATCGTCTTCTCGCCGGACCAGGTCTCCGTCTCGCCCGGCTGCATCATCCCCTCGAGCAGGACAGCGTCCTCGGTCGTTGCTCGGACCCAGACGTGCTCCGTGGCCTCCAGCGTGACCGTAACTACTCCGAGGGGATCGATAGGATAGCCCGGCGTCGACGCAGGCGTGGCGGCTGTTTCAGTGGGGGACGCTGCCTGGGAGACAGTCGCTGTGGCGGTCGGCCCGGGAGCGCTGCCGATTCGCCTGAGCACACCAGTCGCCCCCAGAACGGCTGCAGTAACGACAATCAGCCCCGCGACAGCGACGACGGCACGCCGCTGAGTGACCCATCCGGGTGCCGATCCGAATATCGGCAGCCCCCGTGTCTTGACCACGTCCTCGGCGGTCATTCGCTCCGGAGGCTCGGCGGGCTGGTCGCTGGCTGCAGTGTCCGGCTCGGGCGCGGGGGCGATGCCGTGGACCTCAGAATCGTAGCGGGCCAGCACAGCGTCAGCCGGCAGGCCCAGGTAGCGGGCGTAGATACGGAGGAAGCCCCGGATCTGCACCTCGCCGCCAGACAGGGCGGCAAAGTCCCCGCCCTCTAGCGCCTGCAGGAGGTGAAGGCGGATGCGGGTTAGATCCGCGGCCTGATCAAGCGACGCGCCCTGCGCCTCTCGCGTCTTCCGCAGCCACGCGGCGAGGGTATCCATTCTATGCCGGCCGGTCTACTCTTCTTGCCGGTCTTCTTGTGGCCCGGCTGCGCCTTGGTTTGCCTCCTCTTCGGAGGCCGCGGCTTCGGTCGCTGAGCCGGCCGGCTGATCAGGGGCTGCTTCCTCTTCAGGCTCGCTCGCCGCAGTTGACTCGGTCGCCTGACCCCCCGCTGGGTTGACGAGGACCTTGACCTCGGCCGTTACCTCGGCGCTGAGACGCACGGGGACGATGTGCTCGCCCACGTGGCGGATGGGGTCACTCAGGATGTGCTTGCGGCGGTCGAAGCTCTCGCCGATCTGCTGGCTGAGCGCGTCGGCGATTTCGGCGGTGGTGATGGAGCCGTAGAGGCGCCCCTTCTCGCCGGCCTTCGCCTCGAAGGTGAGCGTAGTCGCTGCCAGCTGCTCGGCCAGTTCCGCGGCGCGCACCGCGATCCTCTCGTCCCGCCGGGCGCCGGCTGAGCGCAGCCGCTCGGCCTGCTCCATCGCCGCCGGCGTGGCTGCTGTGGCCAGGCCTTGAGGAATCAGGTAATTGCGTGCGTAGCCGACGGCCACGTTCTTCACGTCACCGGCATGACCTAGATCCTGCACGTCTTGTGTCAGAACGATCTTCACGATATTCAACCTCCAGCGAAGTGGGGGTGCCTGCTTTCCGTGAGCGGCCACAGCTTGAGCGCCCCGCAGGCGAGGGGGCGCTCGGCCGGTACCCGCTCATGGGGCGGGTGGGATTCGAACCCACACGTCCTTTCGGACAGAGGATTTTAAGTCCCCGGCGTCTACCGTTTCGCCACCGCCCCCAGGAGGTGGCGTGCAGCCCTGCGCCAGAGCCGCTCGCCGCCCGCCGGAAAGACACAACGAAGGCGACGGCCGGAATCGAACCGGCGATAGAGGTTTTGCAGACCCCCGCCTTACCACTTGGCTACGTCGCCCGGCGTGCTGGGCATTCTACCACGCATGCGGTGGAGCGGCAAGTACCGGGGCGAAGGCTGGCTGCAGGCCGGCCGAGAAGGAGCTTGGCGGCGGGGGCTCTACGGATTCGCCTACGTGTATCCTTCCTCTCTGGCGGCCAGGTCCATGGGCAGGGTCCTGATCCGCTCCAAAGGCAGTGACACGTCCGATGCTGCCTGACGCTGGTCGAGAGTCTTCAGGTAGCGCAGGCACTCCCTGCAGAAGTAAAGCCGGTACGCACCATCCTCGCTGATGTGGTAAGCGATCTTGGTATGCTCGGTTGTTCCGCAGAAGGGGCAGCCGAGGCGCCTGAACGGCCATAGGCTGGCGCAGCGGGAACACATCAGCTGGCGAGATCCGGTTTCCTCGTCGAGCACGGCGAAATCGGGCGCCCCGCCGCATGCTGGACACGCTCCCCGCTTCCACGTGGCGAGATCAACCAAGGGCAGCAGCCGCTCCGCGGCCCAGCCCAGATAGGGCCCGAGCGCCAGGTCGGCAGCCGCTTCAGGGAGGGTACCCTCCAGAACGGGTGTGCACTGCGCGGTCAGGGCCTGGCCCCTTTCGAATCGCTCCCGCGCCAGCGCCAACCACTCCGACGTATCGTCCGGCAGGGGTGCATCCGCAACTCCAACCCCGAACTCGCGGAGAACGTGTGCGATTGAG
>Ga0307421_1002099_pt1 | contig 11467 bp, 10 predicted proteins | sample SalMarWE160270MG_FD_202163 | JGI IMG/M metagenome (GOLD analysis project Ga0307421, IMG submission 202163) | Salt marsh sediment microbial communities from the Plum Island Ecosystem LTER, Massachusetts, United States - WE1602-70 | ecosystem: Environmental > Aquatic > Marine > Intertidal zone >...
CGATAACCTTCCGGTTTGGCCCATTTGGCTTCTCCCTGATCAACGGCATTAACCATCATCTCTGTCAAAATAAAGGCTGTTTTGGTCTTCAATACTTCCCGACCTACGTCGGGTTTAATTTCAACTTCCCCATCTTCACTAATAACCTTAGAAACTAAGTATGGTTCAACCAGTTTACCTCCATTGGCAATGGTGTTAACAGCTCTGATCATTTGAAGAGGAGTAAGGGCTATTCCCTGACCAAAAGAGGCTGTCGCCAGATCAATCAATCGCCAGTCTTCTTCAGGCCTTAATTGAGGTGTTGTTTCATCTTCTAAATCAATGCCTGTTTTTTGACCGAGCCCATATTTTTTTAGATAGGCGTATAAGCTTTCAACCCCTAATTGCTCTGCGACAAAAATCATCCCCACATTATCAGAATGCTGAATTATTTCCACCATGTTAGAATCAGGGAAATATTGTTCATTCCAGGTCTTGAGAACATAGTCTGAGATAACCCTTGGCCCACTGCATTTGGTACATTTCGTCTCCGGTTTAACCACCCCAATGTCAATAGCCGCTGCCATGATAAGAACTTTAAACGTCGAGCCTGGCTCATAAGAAGAAGCGACAATGGGATTAGGGAATAATTCCTTATCAAAATCAGCAAAGTTCTGTGGATCATAGGTCGGCCAAGAAGACATTCCTAAGATAGCTCCTGTTTGGGGCTCCATAACGATCACTGAACCACTTAAAGCTCCATATCTTTCTAAACCTTCCTTAAGTTTTTCATTGATAATAAACTGAATGCTTCTGTCGATCGTTGTCACCAAAGTTCGCCCATTTTTTTCTTCTTCTCTCTGGACATCACCCACCAAGATAGGCTTGCCAGAAGCATCCTTTTCTCTCCTTAAAAGACCAGGTCTCCCTTTAAGCTCAAGATCATAATAGCCTTCTAAACCAAAATAGCCCTTATCCTGGCCATTAATATCTGAACCGACAAAACCCAGCAGATGAGCACTTGATGAGCCTTCAGGATAAGTCCTTCTCTGCTCTTCTTCAAAGCCCAAACCAGCAATCTTTAAGCTTTCTATTTCTTCTTTCTGGCTACGGCTAATTTTATGTTTTAAAGGCACCCAGATTAAATCCTCCCGCAACAGCCTCTCTTTAATTAAGGCCGTCATCGTCGCCGGATCATCGGGTTCAAGGATTAAAGAAAGTTTATCGGAAATTTGTGAGGCATCCTCATTAATTTGAGGCAAAGAGGCAAAAAGAAGAAAGGCTTCCTTATTAGAAGCCAAAGGCGAGCCGTCAGCGGCTAGAATTTGACCTCTTTTGGCCGGAACTTCAAAAGAAATCCAGTGTTGGCTGGCAGCGATGGCAGCCAGATTCTCTGAAGAAACAATCTGCCAGTAAAAAAGCCTGCTGGTTATTAAAAACCCCAGTAAGATAAAAAGGACCAAGAGAAAATTAACTCGCCAGTTGCTGAACATTTAATCTTCTATCTTTAAGGTATCTAAAGCCACTGGAATTTGCGGGGTTAAATGGAGAACCTTTTTGGCCTTAGCTAAACCTATCTCTTCTGCCTTACTAGCCACCAAAGAAAGAGAGCCCATTTGATTAATCTCCTCACTCAATTTTTTATTTTCTTCAGCCAGATAAGTCTGTTTTTCCTCTAGCTGACGCATACTTCCACCCAAAGTAGCCAGTCTATGAGAGATGACCAATTGAACCAAAGAAAGACCAATCACAAGAAAGGTGATTAAAAATATTAATTTTGGTTTTTTGTATTCTTTTTTAGTCATTTTTTATCTTCTTTCAGCCGCTCTTAATTTGGCACTGCGGCTTCTTTTGTTTTTTCTTACTTCTTCCTCTTTAGGAACAACTGGTTTTTTAGTTAAAACTAACAAATCCTCTTCTCCTTTTAAAAAATTCTTAACCAGTCCATCCTCCAAAGAATGAAAGCTGATGACCACCAATCTTCCTTCCTTCTTTAAAAGATCTAAAGTTTGTGGCAAAACTTCTTTTAAATTATTAAGCTCATCATTGACGGCTATTCTTAGGGCTTGAAAAACCCTTGTCGCCGGATGGATTTTCCTTTTCCCTCTTGGTTTTACTTTTTCCACAATTCGGGCTAATTCCTCACCAGTCTTAATCGGTTTCTCCTTACGAGCCTTAATGATTTCTCTGGCAATCGCCCGATAGCTCTTCTCCTCTCCGAGCTTCCAAAAAAGTTTTTCCAACTCTTTCTTGCCTAGACCGTTAAGTAAATCAGCCGCCGTTACTTTTAAATCAGGATCCATCCGCATATCTAAAGGTGCTTTTGACCTAAAAGAGAAACCTCTCTCTAAAGTCTCCAGTTGATGACTGGAAACGCCTAAGTCAAACAAAATACCATCTACCTTCTCAAAACCATGCTCTTTAGCAATCCTCTTTAGGTCTTTAAAATTTCCCTTAGCCAAGCACCAGGAAGTATTCGATCCCAGCTTAGTCACAAGACCATCTGGGACAGGGCAGGCAGTAGATAAATACTCCCTGGCACTTTTTATGGCTTCAGGATCAACATCAAGAGCCAAAACATTTCCTCCCAAAGAAAGAATTGCTTTGGTATGTCCGCCACCACCGAGGGTGGCATCAATATACTTCCCTCCTCTTTTAACGTTCAAATAATTTAGGACTTCTTTTAAAAGGACTGGTTTGTGAAATTCATTCATCTTTCTTCTTACCGACATTACCTAACTGCTCGGCAATATCACCAGCATTCTGATTAAGATAAGTTTGATGTTTCTGCCAATTCTCCAAACCCCAGATTTCCACCCGATTAAGCAAGCCAATAAAGACTATTTCTTCATTTAAGTTGGCGTATTTTGCTAGAGCTGGAGGAACAACGAAACGACCCTGATTGTCAAGTTCTATTTCAAAAGCATTAGCCAATAAAAACCTGTCTGTTTCTCTAGCCGGTGAAGCAATAAAGGGTTTCTCTGTAACCTGTGATAAAAGGGATTGCCATTGTTTCTCGGAAACGATAACCAAACAATTCTCATACCATTGGGCAACAACAACCTTCTTGCTTAATTCCTGACGATATTTAACAGGAACGGCTGTTCGATGTTTAGAACTAATTTTGGTTCGATAATGACCAATTAACACTGCCTGCCTCCTTATTCTCTAGGTGTAAGCTCACCACTTTACACCACTTTTTTCCATTTTGTCCTAGTTTTATACCCCTGTCAACCCAAAAAATACCCAAAACCTTATAAAAGGCCAAAAACTGCAATTTTATCTTTTTTTAGGGGAAATTAGTCTATTTAATCACGAAGAAGGTTCCCAGCGAATCAACCGTAGCCGTTAACTCACTATCTTTAATCTCAGCATTCTCTTCTTCTGAATTACGCCCATCAAAGAAGAACAATTTCGCTTCAGAAGAGTCTTCAGGTAAAACTATCGTCAAAGCACTCTTTTTAGCGGCTGTCGAGCCAGCGGTGAAGACTCCATAAGGACCAGCGACTATTTCTCCTTCTTCTAATTCTTCCGGCAAACCAACTGTTGACATAGTGATATAAAAAGTGGTCGGGCTAAAGTTACCGCTGAGAGTGAACTTCTCATCTACCGAAGTCAGATCATCACCCTGTTGAAGATGAAAATCAGCTGTAAGTTTCCTTGTCCCCTCTTCACTCCTAAACCTCAAGGTTAAAGTTCCCTCTTCAACTCCCTCATCATATTTACAGACGTTCCTTGAACAAGTCCCCATTAGAAGATCTCTGGAGATAGACGACTCTCCTTTAACCTCAACCGAACCAACAACCCCTCTCGATAATCCCTGGCTTAAATAAACCAATTCATATTCAATCGTCTCCGCATCATCAAAACGGGAAATTTCTAAGGTAAACTCTTTACCATCAGCTCGAGGAGTTAAAGTAACGTAAGGTCTTTCCTTTAAAGGCGTTTCTATTAAAACCCCTTCTTCTTCCAGCTCAACTTCTATCTTCGAAGCATTTCTCCCTTTGATAAGAAAAGCAGTCACAATCCCCAAAGCTAAAACAACGACAACGATAATGGCAATTAAAATATTCTTCTTCATTATTTTAATTTAGTTTGGAGAAAATCACCTAATTTGTCAATAGCTACCCTTTCTTGTTTCATAGTATCTCTATCCCTGATGGTTGCCGTCTTATCTTCCAAGCTTTGAAAATCAACAGTCACACACAAAGGGGTGCCAATTTCATCTTGAGCATAATAACGCTTGCCAATATTACCTCGATCATCCCAGGCAACATTAAAATATTCCTTAAGATTATTAAAGATTTCTTTAGCTTGTTTGGTAAGTTTCTCTTTGTTGGCCAAAAGAGGAAAAACGGCCACCGTATAAGGAGCTACCTTGGGATGCAAAGACAAAACCACTCTCTCCTTTTCCTCCCTATAAGCATCAAGGAGAAGAAATAAAAAAGTCCTGTCAACTCCGCCTGAAGTTTCGACAATCCAGGGAATAAATTTTTCTTTTGTCTCCGGATCGGTATAGGTAAAGTCTTTTTTGGCATATTGGCCGTGTCTAGATAAATCCCAGTTACCCCGCCAGTGAATTCCTTCCCATTCTTTCCAACCAAAAGGAGTTTTATACTCGATGTCATAAGCTATCTTGGCATAATGAGCTAGTTCATCCTTCTCATGTTTACGAAATCTAATATTCTCTTTCTTCTCAATCAGCTCCTGATACCATTTCATTCTCTCCTTTCGCCAATACTCATACCACTTCTCCATCTCTTTAGGATTAACAAACCACTGTAAATCCCATTGTTCAAACTCCCGCTGGCGGAAAAGGAACTGCTTGGGAGTAATCTCATTGCGAAAAGCCTTACCGATCTGAATAATACCAAAGGGAATCTTTAGATGAAGTGAGTCCAAAACATTCTCATAATTAAGATAAATATTCTGGCAGGCTTCACCGCGAAGATAGGTTTTGTTTTTCTCGCCCTCGACAACTCCTAAACCGACTTCAACAAGGAGATTAAATCGTCTAGGCTTAGTTAATTCTCCCCCACATTCGGGGCATTTCTTCCCTTTTAAAGCTTTTGTTAAAGAAGCAATAACATCTTCATCAGCGGCTCCTGACTCTTCAATGATTATCTTCTCCAATAAATGATCAGCTCTAAATCTTTTTTTACATTTTTTACAATCCACCAATGGATCAGTGAAATTCTGAACATGACCTGAAGCCTCCCACACCTTGGGATGGGTGATAATGGCTCCGTCAATGCCGACAACATTCTCGTGATTCTTAGTCATCTCCTCCCACCAGAGCTTTTTAATATTGTTCTTCATCTCCACCCCCAGGGGGCCATAGTCATAGAACCCTTGAATGCCGCCGTAAATTTCCGAGTTTTGATAAACGAAACCACGACGCTTACAAAGACTGATGATTTTTTCTAGTGAATCATTATTTTTCATTAATCCTTTTTAAAATTTCGGCACTGTTAATCTTTTTCTCAATAATACTTTCGATATAGGGCTTTAAACTGCCCTTTTCTTTTTGCCACTCTTCTGGAATACCAAAACCTAACTCTTCCAAAATATTCCTCTCAAAAGTTTTGATGATTTCCGCTAAAGATCCTTTGCCGATCTCGGCTAAAGAATCCCGTAAATAGTTAAAGATCGCCGGATGAGGCTGTTCTTCAGGCGTCAACTTGTCAACCAACTCACAGAGATAATAGGCAACGCCGACTTTTAAAAGATCCTTCCGCCAAGAACTGAATAAGTTAACCGTCTGTGTCTCGGTGATGAGATCCATATTCTTTCCCTTAACTAAGAATAACACGGCCTGATTAAAAACCTCTAAACTGCCCGCCTTGCGGCTGGTTAATTTCCTCACTCCCTTGGCCATAACTCTTATCTTGCCGTAATGTTTGGTATAGACTGTTAAAATGCGATCGGCTTCACCATAATTGATCCTTTTAAGAACAATTCCTTCTGTCTTGTAGCTCTTCATTAAAATTTCAATTCTTTGTCTGTTTTAAGCTCAAATTCCTCGGTTGTTCGGCCAAACTTAATAATATTCTCATAACCATAAGTTCCCGGCTGTTTCTGGATAAGGATTTTATAAGGATTATCTTTTTCTACCTTAAAGGGGAGCTTGTATTTAAAGGTCAACTGAGCCTTACCTAGAGGCCGTAGTGGTGATTGGTCGCCATAGAAAGCCTCAAAAACCGTCTTCCCTAGTTCATCATAGGCCTTAACTTCAATCTCTGAACCACTGGCCTCAAGGAGCTCACTCCCTTGAGGAACATAAACTCTGATCCAATCTCGATAAAGACCGTTAAGACAAAGCTCACCGGCTTCCAAATTACAATTAGAAGGTTCGGCCGGATTCTTATAATCAATCGTCAAAGTTTTGGTCACCGTTCCGTCAGAGGCTACTTCAATCTCTTGGAGGAAGGACTCTTTAATGAACATATTTGATTTTGCCCCAGCAAAATTACAATCATTGACATGTAAATAATCGCCATCATAATCTTTAATTCTTCCAGAGGCGTTTAAGGCTTCCATCGTCTGTTGGATTTCTTCATCAAAAAAGTAAAGAAGAAGATGTTTTTCGGAAATATTACTGAAGACAATATTCATAAACAACGGCCATTGTTTACGCGGTGAGCCCATCATATTTAACAAGATAGAATGCATTAAAGGACCAATAATCCCCTTTCTTTCCTCCTTTAAGCCGGTGACTGGTCTGTCTGCATAACTTTCTAAGGCATAGAAAACTTGTGGGCAACCACAGCGTTCATCATTCTCAGCCGAGAAATTACCAAAGCCAGGGACACCAATCGGCCCCAAAACTTCCAAGATATCAACCAGAAGTTGAGTATCCAAAGCAATAATCCCGTCGATCTTCCCTTTCCCTTCAACCCGTTCATAATTCTCAAAGAAGGTATCCATGGAAACGACAAAGTCAGGCGATAAGTTCATATCACGTAAATGCCAATAGAAAACATTTTTATGGTAATTTAAGATTGGGTCCGGAGCCTTGATGCGATTGCCGAAACGATCATCAAGACTATAAATATCATGAGAATTACTGGCCTCAAATTGGCCGTTCTTAACCGAAAGAGTAGCGTAGGCCGTCAAAAACCCGCCTGTTGGCCGCAGCTCGGCATCATTTTGAAAGATGAGAAGATAATTCTTTTCTTCAGGAATGCCTAGAATAGGACGCAGATGAGTGATAATCGGCTTGGCTTCCTTAACCGTCTCGGCGATACCGTCAATAGTCGAAACAAGAGTGACAACGTTTTCTCTTATCTTTTTACCAAAAAGGCTTCCTGGATAACGTGAAGTTTTAATTTGATCGATCTCTGCCTGAGCTAAGTCTAAACTCTCACTGATCTTATCTAAATTAGGCTGAATTTTATCTAAAGTTTCCAAAACAATTACCAATCTCTCTTCAGCCGTCATTGTTTCCCCTTCTTTCTCTTCTTCATTCTCTTCCTCTTCTTCAAGACCAAAGATATCAGAGTAGGATTCGAGCGACTCAATAACGATATCGGCCACATCAAGGAGATATTTTCCTCCGGCAAAAAGGTGACTTCCATCAAGATAATAGCCCCTGACCAGGGGGACAACTTTCAACCAGGCCATCTTTCGATACTGGCTGTTTAATTTTTCAAACTCTGCCCTTGTCGAAGCTATCTTCTCAACGGCCAGATTTAAATCCTGAGTTTGAACCCCTTGATAAATACCCTGGGATTCGTTAATGAAAACTGAAGATTGTTTTTTAATAGAGAGAATCGGCAGGATTAAAAAGAAAACTAAAAGAATTAATAAAACAAAAAGAGAACCGCCAACGATTAACCAAACTTTCTTCTTTTTTTTACTTAAACCTTGTTTTACTTGACCTTCTTCCGTTCTTAAGTCAGGATTGCCCAGATTTTTCATATTTTCTATTTTATCCCTCTTAAAAAAAGAGGCTATTCTTTCTATCATCTTTTTCATCATTATAATGCTCCCTTTCCGGAAATCATCGCCCAAGGGGTCTTAATAATAATAATAACATCATTTAAAACAGAATGCGTTTTGGCATAATCCGCATCCATCCTTGCTCTCTTATCAAAATTAATCTCGCTTCTTCCCGTCACCTGCCAATGACCGGTAATGCCTGGTTTAACCTTCATAATCTCTTTGACGTATTTTTTTGTTTCCGGGTAGACTTTCTGTTGCTCTTCCAGTTCATCAGCAAAATAGGCCCTGGGGCCAACAATACTCATTTCTCCTCTCAAAACATTAAAAATCTGAGGCAGTTCATCTAAAGAGGATCTCCTTAAAAATCTACCTACCTTGGTAACTCTTGGATCGGATTTAAGCTTGTAACTACCTCTCTTATATTCTTCATAGATCTTTTTAAATTTAGGATCTGTTTTTAAAAGGCGGTGAGCATTGTAAACCATAGAACGAAATTTATACATTCTGAAAAGTTTTTTATTTCGGCCGACTCTCTTCGGCATGGGGGCAAAAACGGGCCCTTTGGAATCGAACTTAATCAAAATCGGGAATATTAAAAAAACAGGTGAAAAAATAATTAGCATTACTAAGGCGGTAACAATATCAATGAATCTTTTGACGAAATCGTAAAACATCTTTAAAGGTATTCTTCTTTCTTTTTTTCTTTTAAAAGATTAACTAATTCCTTAACTTCTTGGGCTTTGTCTTTTTTACAGATCAGCAAGACGTCTTGAGTATCAATGACAATCAAGTCTTCAACTTCAATTAAGGCAACCAAACGATCCGCAAACCTAATCAGATTATGATGACTATTTATATTATAAAGTTCTCCTCTTTTACTGGTTTTCAACACGACATTACCATCTTTATCTTTCTCTCCTACCCTAAAAACAGTCTTCCAACTACCAATGTCACTCCATTTAAAAGAGGCGGGAACTAAAAGGAGATTATCAGCTTTCTCAGAAACAGCATAATCAATGGAAATACTTTCTGCCTTTTTATAAACATCTTCCATGACCTCATTCTCTTCGTCTTCATTCCAAGCCGCCTGAATTCTCTTAGCTCCTTCAAAAACTTGAGGGGCATGCTTCTGGCAAGCTTCCAAAAAGGTGCTTGCTTTCCAAGTATAAAGACTGGTGTTCCAAAAATATTTACCGCTTTTAACGAATTTCTTGGCTTGAGCTAGACCCGGTTTTTCTTTAAACTGCTTAACTTTAAAAACAGACTTTTGCTCTGTCTTTTTAAGCTCTTTATCAACCTCAATATAACCCAGACCAGTGTGAGGAGAAGTTGCCTTTAAACCAACGGTGATTAACCAATTCCCCTCCCGGGCTAAATTGGCGGCTATTTCCATCTCTTTAGTAAAAACATCAATGGGAGAAATTAAATGATCAGAAGCAAGATTAACAATAATCGCCCCTGGGTCAATTTTGGCAATAATCGCCGCTCCGGCAGCCATCGGCAGAGCGGTATTTTTCTTATGTGACTCGGCAATGACATTCTTTAGGGAAATCTTTCCTTGGGCTAAAACTTCATCAACATAATCTAGATTAGTGGCCACAAAAATATTCTCCTCGGGGACTAAACTCTTAGCCCGCTTAATTGTCTGAGAAAAAAGAGTTTCCTTACCCAGGAAACTAATAAACTGCTTGGGGATTTTTTTTCGTGAGGCCGGCCATAACCTTGTTCCCCCACCACCACAGAGAATTAAAACGTATAAATGATCTTTTAAATCTGTTTTTGTTTCTGCCATTTTTGATATTGATTTTCTACTGCCTGACTGAATTTCTTCTTAAAATTTTCTTTACTAAAAAGTTCGGCATTAGCTCGGCAAACTTCTGGCGAAAAACTCTCTGCTTTAAATTTTTTTAAAGCTTTGATTAAGGCCTCTGTTGTCTGTGGATAAAAGAAGGTTCCTGTTTTGCCTTCAATTACCGTTTCCAAAGCTCCACCGCCTTTAAAAGCTAAGACGGGCTTGCCACAAGCTTGTGCTTCTAAAGGAACTAAACCGAAATCTTCTTCCTGCGGAAAGATAACCGCACGACAATTTTGATAATAACCTACCAGCTTACTGTCTGTCAATCTGCCTAAGAATTCTATATTCTTCTTAGCCAGTAATTTTAATTTTGGCATTTGCTTACCTACTCCAACAATCTTTAAAGGCCAACCTAATTTATTAAAGGCCCTTATGGCTAGATCGACTTTTTTATAAGCGACCAGTCGGGAAACAAGTAAAAAATAATCACCCTTGCCTTCCCTTTTAAGAGAAAACTTATTTACATCTACCGGCGGATAGATAACCGCTGAATCTCTCAAGTAGTATTTCTTAATTCTCTTGCTGACATTTTCGGAAATGGAAAAATAAAAATCTGGTCTTTGAGAGGCAATTTTATCCCAAAATCTCAAATATTTTAGGAGAGGCTTACTTAAAAATGAAAGGGGTTTATTCTTAAAATACTCTTTATAGCCACTCCAAAGATAGCGAGTCGGCGTCAAACAATAACAAAGATGGCATGTTGAAGGTAAAGTAAGAACTCCCTTGGCTTGAGCACTGGTTACCGAAATGACCAAATCAAAATCAGAGAAATTAAAGCTTTCTAAAGCCAAAGGAGTTAAAAAAGGATAGAATTCATGATGCCTTTTAGCCAAAGGCCATTTATTTAAGAAAGAAGGTCTAATTTCAAATTTCGAAGCCCATGAAGAGGAAGGAGGAAAATAAACAGAGGTATAAAGAGGTGCCTGGGGATAAAGCTCATGAAGAACTTCAAGCACCCTCTCGGCTCCCCCAATTTTATTAACCCAGTCATAGACTAAAGCCACCTTCATCTTAATTGATACTTTGGTAAACAGCCATCGTTTCCTTGGCCATTTTCTGCCAAGAATATTCCTTGGCTTTCTTAAGACCTAATTCCCTTAATGATTGTTTAAGGTTATCATCCGAGACTACCTCAACAATTTTCCCTGCCATTTCATTAATATTCAAGGGGTTAAAGTAGGCGGCGGCTTGACCATAGACTTCCGGCAAACAGGAAGCGGAAGAGGAAATAACCGGCAGACCGACGCTCATCGCTTCAAGACCAGTTAAACCAAAACCTTCTAAGAGTGAAGGGAAAACAAAAGCCTCGGCCTTTTTATATAAAGCTACCAGGTTTCTATCACCAACAAAACCAAGTAATTTAACCAACCCTTGAGCCTTTAATCTCTTAATCTCTCCCTCAAAACGTTTCAAGAAAAAATCTCTGGCGCAAATCAGAACTAAAATCAATTTAATCTTTTTTTCTTTGTTGATTTTCAAAACAGCCTCAAGTAAGCGATCAATATTTTTATGAGGATAAAGATTACCGGTATAAATGATAAAGGGTTTCTTTATTTTATATTTTTTAAGAATCTCTTTCCCATCAACTCTCTTAAAATTAAACTTATCATCCACTCCTTCATAGGTGACGATTACTTTTCCAGATGGCAGATGATAAAGACTAATCAACCTCTCTTTCCACCATTTACT
>Ga0307421_1002101_pt1 | contig 11465 bp, 10 predicted proteins | sample SalMarWE160270MG_FD_202163 | JGI IMG/M metagenome (GOLD analysis project Ga0307421, IMG submission 202163) | Salt marsh sediment microbial communities from the Plum Island Ecosystem LTER, Massachusetts, United States - WE1602-70 | ecosystem: Environmental > Aquatic > Marine > Intertidal zone >...
TTGACTCTGTACAGGTCTCTCGCACGGCATGCCAGTCCCTTCGTACTCTGGGTACTTTGTCTCGATAACCTGACCTATGACGCCCTCTTCAAACTGGACCTGCCGAATCTACGTCCGATTCCTCTTCAGGCCTTGGAGCGCGATGACCAGGACTTACTGGCAACTAAGGAACATCGCAGCCAGGTGGAGTACTACTTCACATGCACGCCCTCCTGGCTCCTCTATCTTCTCGAGTGTCTCCCGACGCTTGACTCGATCACCTACTTGGATGGAGACCTCTTCTTCTATTCAAGCCCGCAACCCATCTACGAGGAAATGGGAGACCAGTCGGTGGTCATCGTGGGCCACCGATTCCCTAAGCAATTGCGGGACCGGGAGAAATACGGCATCTATAATGTCGGTTACCTGACGTTTCGAAACGACACGCACGGGAGGGATTGTCTGCACTGGTGGCGCGAGAGGTGCCTGGAGTGGTGTTATGACCGTGTGGAGCACGGGCGCTTCGCTGACCAGAAGTACCTTGACGATTGGCCGGTGCGCTTCCGACAGGTAGTTGCCCTCCAGCACAAAGGTGCTGGCTTGGCCCCATGGAACCTCGAAAACTACTCTCTGGTCTCACGCAATGGGCGGGTGCTGGTGGACTCACAGCCACTTGTGTTCTTTCACTTTCACAACTTCAAGCAATTGGACCGATGGGTGTACGACCCGGGTCTGGCGGGGTTCGGGGCGCAAGCCAGCCCTGTGGTCAAACGGCATATCTATGCGCCCTACATCCGAGGGCTGTCCAATAGCGCTCGGTCGCTGTCTGGGATCGTTGACCGATCGCGGATTCGCTTGGCGTCGATTCGGTATGGTCGCCCAGCAATCAACAACGAGGGGAGCATGTTTCGTAGATCGGCGAGGAACCTCAGGCGCCGACTATTGCTGAGCAAGAGAGTATGCCGTGGCGATCTGTGGTTGGCGATCGGCGGGAGGGTCTTCTAAAGGGTGCGGTCGCGCGGCCGGCGTACGAGGCCTGAGACTCGAAAGCAGCGTGTGGTGCATTGTGGTCTCGACCTCTGTCACCGCGCAGGGCCGATGAAGTAGCCAACGCTAGCGATGACAGACTGGCGGTCACCATTGATGGGAGTGATGCCCGCACACAGTGTCGGAAGGCCGCCGAGGCGTGCGACGCTGCGGAGGGCATAGGTCAAGGGTTGTGTGGAAGTACCTGAATCCAGTCACGCAGAACGTCGTAGCTCACGACCACAACGATTGCGCCAGTGAGCCACGCGGAAGTGGAAAGGACCGTCGCGGTGAGGCAGACTCTGGCGCGCAGCTAGATTTGTCGTTGATGGCACAGACATCCAGTAGAAGCGGCGTTTGACCCTTGGGTCACGCTGGTATGCCCGGCGAGAACACCGGATAGCGCCTGCCGAGTTGGCAGAGTGAGGCGAGAAGGTACCCTGACACACACAGGCCGCTGACGTCACGCCTGTCGATGCAAACTCGCTCCCTGTCAGGGCTTCCTGTGCCTGAGATGTGAAGGCAGGAGACTAGTAGATGAGCGTGGCAAGTGACACCCGGTTGAGCATAGTGATGGTGGACGGCTCTTTTCGAGAGAGCTTTCACTCTATTGACTTCTTTGGACAACAGACCATTCCACCCCAGTACTACGAACTACTGTGGGTCGAATACTACAACGTGGCGAGACCAGAGCTGGCGGAGAGAATGGCACAGTGCCCCAATTTCCGGATCATCACTCTGAACAGAGATGGCATCTATCATTCCTCCTACTGCTTCAACCGCGGCATTGTTGCCGCTCGGGGACAGGTGGTTGTGCTTCCGGATGCGGATGTAGTGGTTGAGGATTCCTTCCTCGACAGGGTATGGGAAGAACACCAAGCTAACGACAAGTTGGTGATGTATGCTCACCGATACGATGAGCCAGAAGGGGAGCACTTGTCAGAGGTGCAGCTCGACCATCTCCGCAGAGTTTGTGCGCTGAGGAATCCAGCTAACTATGGTGCATGCCTCACCGTCCGAAAGCAGTGGCTGCTGGGGATCAACGGCTATGAGCAGCATCCTATCTTCGCATCCGGGTTCCACGCCAACGGCCGCGATGTGTATACCCGCCTGAAGAATCTGGGGTTGCACGTCAAGTGGCATCCGGACCTCAGACTCTATCATCCGTGGCATCCAGGGACACTGAAGCCCACCCCATCCTACAGAGTCCAACAGGCTGTCATCGACTATCGCGCAGTGAATCTAGTGACCATCCCTTTTCGAGGCATCGATCCCGAGAAGAACAATGACCCCTCACCCGGGCTGGCTGCAAGGATAGAGGCCACGAGAAGAGGATTCGCGGAGGGGAACGTGCTCAACAGGCTCATCTCTCTTGGCAGCCGGGCATGCACAAGACTTGTCAGGAAGGCAAGAAGCCTGGGGATCCTTTGACAGCAAGGCACAGGCAGGAGCTACAGCAGGTGTCCCGCGCCACAGGAGATTACCTTGCCTGACTCCCAGCGGGCCATAGGGCTGGTTGGGTATGGGGGGACACTCGGGGCTAGAGACCATACCTCAGCCACGATAGTGACATGATGAGACGAAGAGACTTCTACGTTTTCATCCACATCCCCAAATGCGGCGGGAGCACTTTCAATACCATTCTCAGGAACCTCTTCGGGGTTGGCTACGCGGCAGAGTATGGAATCCTAAACAACTACCAGTACAATGCCAGCCAAGTCAAGCAGATCATAGATTGGTACCCTGATCTCAAATGCTTGGCCTCTCATCGGCTATCGTTAGACTTGCCGTTCGATCACAAAGATACCTCTGTGACAGCCATCACCTTTGTGAGAGATCCCATCGAGCGGTTCGTTTCCCACTACTTCTATCACAGGTACAACACCGAGATCTTTCCACAAACGAAGACCTTGGACATAGACGCCTACACACAGTACCTGCTAAGATCTCCCCAGGAGGGAATGCACATAAGAAGTCAGACAGGCTTCCTCAGCGGCTCTGCCGACCAACGTGGAATCGATCTGATCCGGGAACGTGTCCAGAGCAAACAGGTGCTTTGTTTTCCGCTGAGCAGATTCGACGAAGCGTGCGTGACGCTTGAGCGCATGTTTCCCGGGGACTTCTTCAACTGCGCCTATGCCCACAGAGAGAACGTGTCAACGAAGGATCAAGAGGTTACAGACGGCACATTGACCAGGATACTCAAGCTAGACTTCGTCGAGGTCGACCTGCAACTAGTCGATCTTGCCACTGTGCAGCTCGACCGACTAATCGACGAGTACTTCGAGGACGATCAGACCTTCGCAGCGGATTCCCGGAGTTTCAGGAAGCGCTGTTCATCTCCGACCACCCTGGTTTCCGCGCGGGCACGCGATTCTCTGCGGCGAGTGGCGGCCGGCATATACAGGAGGCTGTAGTATTGAGCGCCTCGGTTCAGTGTCCAGCACATCGAGAACGGAGTCTCTGCTGGAGAGCGTATTGGAGAGCAAGTCGTGGTTAGTAAACATGGTGAGCGACTACGAAATGTAGTGATCATCTCGCTCGACTGCGTTAGACCTGAGGCACTGGGCTGCTATCCCCAGCGCTTTCCCCTGCGCTTCAGGCTTCCTCGACCTCTCGGCACGCCTAATATCGACCACCTGGCTGCCAGCGGCCATCGGTTCGACCAAGCGATAACCCAGGCCCCGTTCACTTCAGCAGCGCACGCGTCGCTCTTCACGGGGCTCATTCCGCCCAAACACGGTGTGCGAACGATCCTTGGCTCCTGCTTGGCTCCCGGCGTCACTACACTCGCGGAGGTTCTGTCGGCTGAGGGCTGGAAATGCGGTGCGGTGGTAGGGTCGCACGCACTCGCTCGAGAGTTTGGCCTATGCAAGGGTTTCGACCATTATGATGACGACATCGACACAGGAATGACCAACTGGCTCCTGGGACAGCGTCGTGACGCGGCTGAGGTCACCGAGCAGGCAGTGGAGTGGCTCGGGTCGGTCAGACAGCACCGAGTCTTTCTATTCGTTCACTATTTCGACGCACATGACGTACACAAGCAGGCATCGCATGGCGTGGCCGGCGATTCGCGTCAGAGCCGACCGTTGTCGCTAGCTGCACCAGGTAGTCTCGCCGCTAGATCCGTGAAGGCAGTGGCGCGCCCGCTGCTACGGCTAGTCGGACCCGAATTGAACCACTTCGAAATCGGCCCCAGATACTCAGGGTACGGTCGCCGTTTCATGCTGAGGCAAGTCGCCAAGATTGACGACGGTATCGGGCGACTGTTGACGGCCCTCTCCGCGCACGGAGAGCTGAGCACGACCCTCATCGTTGTGCTCGCTGATCATGGTGACGATTTCATGGAACATGGTGAGCCCTCTCATCGGATGTATCTGTATGACACGACCTTGCGCGTTCCATTGATTATCTACCCGAAGATGGGCGAGGGGGCGACAGTGAGTTCTCAAGTTCGCATCGTAGATATCTTCCCCTCCATACTTGATCTGCTGCGCATAGCGGATGAGGGCATCACAACAGACGGGGCGAGCCTAAGGACGTTGCTGGAGGCGAGATCTGCCACACATGGGTTACCGAGACCTGCCTACGCTGAGACTCTCATGGAGTCCACCACATCGGAGGAAGCCGAGATTGTATCGTGTTTCGCGGCCCTGCGGAAGCCGCCGTGGAAGCTTGTCTGGGATCGTCTGAGAAACCAGTTCGAGCTGTACAACATAGAAAGCGATCCTCGTGAATCGAGCGGGTTCGGTGCGGGCCATGAGCACCTAGTCGCCACGCTGCGGCCCGAGCTAATGGACCTAGCCGCGGACATGCCGGTTAGCCGAAGAGTGGCGGATGACGATATCATCGTGCAGCGATTGAAAGGCTTAGGCTACCTGTGAGCGATATCGTCGTCGTCATTTGCACCTACAACCATGCTTCTCTGCTTGATCGTGCTTTGGACACTGTCGAGCAGCAGGAAGTCGATCCTGCGGTCGATTGGTCTGTTCTCGTGGTAGACAACAACTGCACAGACAACACCCGTGAGGTTGTTCAGAGTCGCATCGATAGCGGCTCCATCCCTGAACTGAGCATTATACAAGAGAGTCGACAGGGACTCGCCTATGCTCGCCACAGAGCCGTGCGCGAGACCTGTTCTGAGCTGATCGCATTCGTCGATGACGATTGCCTTCTTGACCGCGTCTGGGTGCAGCAGGCAGTCGAATTCTTCAGAGAGCGCCCCAGGGCTGGCGCGGTCGGAGGCAGAGTAGCCTTGCTCTGGGAGACCCCACCGGATGAAGTTCTCTTGAGGCACGAACACTCCCTCGCCAAACAAGACCACGGTGACGCGTCTCGACAGATGCCGGCCACGGGTGTCACGTGGCTCGTGGGGGCAAGCTTGGTCGTGCGACGGTCGGCATTGCTCGCAACGGAATGGTTGGATCGGATGATCCTGGTCGGCAGGCGTGGAAGCGCACTCACTGCGGGTGAGGATAGCGAGATGGTACTGCGTATTCGTAATCTCGGCTACGAGCTGTGGTACAACCCCGCGATGCGGCTCCAGCACTTCATACCAGAGACGCGCATGTCCGTTGATCATCTATGCCGGGTGAGAAGGGGCTCCGGGCAGAGCTGGCCAGTTCTCTACACGCTGGGGAACCGCCTACAGCCGAACGCTGCTGTCCGGCTGCACTGCCTCGCCGCGAGCGTGAAGGCTCTGGGCATAGGGCTCGGCGGCGCTGTGTACAGGGATCTTCTGCACGGACGTCGAGTGTCTGCCGACCGGAAGATCGCCCTGAGTGGTTCCTTGGGCGCCCTGGAAGGATCGATGCGGTTCCTGTTTCGGGGGTTCTAGACGCAGATGGGGTCGATAGCCGCATACAAGTCCGTAGCAAGCGAGGTCTAAGTATGAAACCAAAGCGCGTTGTTGTCACCGGCGGGGCGGGGTTCCTTGGCTCTCACGTCGTGGACCAACTGCAACGAACGAACTGGTGCAGCGAGGTCTTCGCTCCCCGCAGCCGTGAATACGACCTGAGAAACCAGAAGGACGTGATCCGCCTCTATGAAGTCTCCCGCCCCGACATCGTGATCCACATCGCCGGCATAGTGGGCGGCATCGGGGCCAACCGGGAGAACCCTGGCCAGTTCTTCTACGATAATCTGATGATGGGTGTGCAGACCATGCACTACGCCTACCTCAACGGAGTGGAGAAGTTCGTAGCCGTGGGCACTATCTGTGCCTATCCCAAGTTCACGCCCGTGCCCTTCAGGGAGGACAACCTCTGGGACGGCTACCCCGAGGAGACCAATGCTCCCTACGGCTTGGCCAAGAAGATGCTGCTGGTGCAGGCACAGTCCTACCGGCAGCAGTACGGATTCGACGCCATATACATGCTACCTGTGAACCTCTACGGCCCCAGGGACAACTTCGATCCCGCCAGTTCCCACGTCATCCCGGCCTTGATCAAGAAGTGCTTCGATGCCATGGACAACGACGAAGAGGAGATCGTCGTCTGGGGCGACGGCACGCCGACGCGCGAGTTCCTCTACGTCGAGGACTGCGCCGAGGCCATCGTGCTAGCCACCGAGAAGTACGACAAACCGGACCCGGTGAACATCGGGGCAGGGTTCGAGATCTCCATCAAAGACCTGGCCCAACTCATCGTGGAACTGACGGGCTTCCCGGGGCGCATCGCCTGGGACACCAGCAAGCCGGGAGGACAGCCCAGAAGGTGCCTCGACACCACTCGGGCACAACGCGAGTTCGGATTCCGGGCCCAGACTAGCTTCGAGGAAGGCTTGCAGAGGACCATCGACTGGTACCGGGAAGTCCGGCATCAGCAGACGGAGGGCCATGACTGAAAACCTGCCCCTGATCTCCATCGTCACGCCGTCGTACGAACAAGGCGCTTTCCTCGAAGAGACCATCCAGTCCATTCTCGACCAGGGGTATCCAAACCTGGAATACATGATCATTGACGGTGGCTCCACCGACGGCAGCGTGGACATCATCCGTAAGTACGAGGCCCACCTCACCTATTGGGTCAGCGAGCCCGACGAAGGACAGTATCACGCTCTGCAAAAGGGGTTCGCTCGCGCCAAGGGGGAGCTCCTCGGCTGGCTCAACTCGGATGACCTGTATCTGCCCGGCGCACTCCTCAACGTGGGCCGCGCCTACTTCCGGCATCCTGGACGCTGCATCGCAGGACCAGTGATCGACTTCGACATGCGTTCGGGCAAGGAGACACTCGTACCGCAGTTCGGCATCACCTTCGAGAATATGGTGAGATTCTGGGAGCTTCAGCACAGTTGGCACCAGCCTGGGTTCTTCTTTCCCCGCGCAACCTACGAATTGGTAGGCGGCGTGGACGGAAGTCTGAACTACTTGATGGACCTTGACCTTTTCTGCAGGCTGCTGCAGCATTGTCAGGTTGAGTACGTAAGCGAGCCCATCGCGAGATTCAGGCTGCATGACTCGTCGAAGACCTGCACGGCGGCGCGAGAGATGCTCTTGGAGGTGAGCGCCGTCTCGCAGCGATATTGGCCGCTCTTGGAGTCAGTAGACAAGGGACGCCACGATCGATTCATCGCGCAGCGGCTGGCCGGACTGGCACTCCGAAGCCTCCCACGTCGACCCAAAGAAGCCGCACGGTTAATGCTCGAATCGTTCCGCCGCTCCCCCGTAGCCCTGCCAGGCGGCGTCCTTCGCGTGGTGAAACGTTGGCTAGGCATAGCACAGCCGCGCCGGCAACCATGACCGTACCTGCGAATGATACATCCCCGCTGGTTGACCTATGCGCGAGCAGCGCACCGAGCTCCAAGCCATGGTCAACTCCAGCGGGACCGCCGTCGGAGCAGTCAGACCGGGGTCCCCACGTTCTACCGAGCAGGCCACAAGGTTCCAAGTTGGGCTTCGCCAGCAGGTGCAGGAGGGACACAGATTGCCACCACTGGTCAGCGTGATCATCCCCACCTACAACCGCTCCCGGTACATCGCGGGGGCGATTCGCAGCGTTCAGGCCCAGACCTACCAAGATGTCCAGATCATCGTAGCCGACGACGGCTCGACAGACAACACGCGGGACGTAGTTTCAGGGTTGGGCCGAGGGGTGACCTATCTCCAGTTGCCGCACCGTGGGCAGGCGGCCGCCACGCGCAACGCCGGTCTCCGCGCGGCACAGGGACAGTACGTGGCCTTCCTCGACTCCGACGATCTATTCTTGCCTGGCAAACTGGCCCTCCAACTGGCTGCCTTCGAGCAACACCCAGAGGCAGGCCTGGTCTATTCTAACGGATGCTTCTTCCGTGACGATCCTCAGGCGCCCACCGGCCGCACGCTTGACGGTTTGCCGACTCCCGCCGGCGATGCCCTCGCTGACCTGCTGAGAGGCAACTTCCTCTTCCCGCCGGTGGTCCTGGTCCGGCGCGATTGTCTGGACGTGGTGGGATTGTTCGACGAACGTCCAGAGTTCTTGGCGGTGGAAGACTACGACTTGTGGCTACGCATCGCCGCGCAGTTCCCATTCGTCTACGTACCCGGCGATGTAGCCGCCATCCGTCGTCACAGACAGAGCATCAGCCGAGACGTGGCCGGCCTCAGGAGCCGCGCGCTGGCTGTTCTGGCCAAGCTGGAGGCTAACCACCCCGGACTCACCTCACCCCAGCGGGCTGCCCTCAACGAAGGCTATGCTCGCCACCACGGCGCGATTGCCGTGGCCCTCCTTCGAAGGCGCCAGTGGCTCGCAGGTCTCGCCCATGTCTTCCCAGCAGCCCGGTACAGCCTGCGCACACCCGGGCTGGGCACGAAGGCGTTCCTCGAATGGATCAGGCGATGTCGCCTGAGGGGGACAGCGGCAATGCCCTGAGGGCCCAACGAGATCCGCTGCCCACGGTGCACCTGCTGGTGCCCAGAGACGAAGCCGATCACCAGGCAGCACGTAGAGCCTGACAGCAGGGGCACGCGGTTCCAGTCACTTATGACCATATCTGGCCCCAGAACTGGACGGCTTGGCTACCGGAGCTGACTCGACCGATAATAGAGCACCATGAGAATCTGTGTGAATGCCTCTCCAGCGGTGCACCACATTGCTGGCCTGGGGCGCTACACTCAAGAGTTGATGACGGCTTTGCTGGACGTCGACTCCGAGAACGAGTACGTCGCTTTCTACAATCGGCCGTCCGAGGCTCAGGTAGATCCACCCCTCGACCGGCTGCCACATCTGACCACCAACCTGGCCACGAAACCCTGGCGGATGTCCGCGCTCGTGGCCCACTTCGCTCGAGTACCCCAGAACCGGCTCTTCTCAGGCGTCGATCTCTTCCATGCCACCGATCACCTCCTACCTCGGCTGACTCGCCTCAAGAGTGTGTTCACGCTCCACGATCTGGTGTTCCGTTTCTATCCCCACACGCACAAGCCCTTGAACCGGTGGTTTCTCACCCTGATGATGCCTCGCTTCCTGAAAGCTGCCGATGCGGTCATCGCGGTGTCGGAGAGCACCAAGAGGGATGCCATCCAGGCCTACGGCATCGACGAGGCGAAGATCACGGTGATCTACGAGGGCGTCAGCGACCACTTCCGCAGAGCTTCGCCCCAGGCGATTGCGACCGTGCGTCGCAAGTACGGCCTCCCCGACCAGTTTGTTCTCAGTGTGGCGACCATCGAGCCGCGTAAGAACTTGTCGTCACTGCTAGAGGCCTATCATGCCCTCAGGGACGAGACCTCGCTCGGCCTGGTGATCGTGGGCAAGAAGGGGTGGTTGTACTCTGGTTTCTTCAACAGACTGCGTGAACTTGGGCTCGAGCACGACGTTCTCTTTCCCGGGTTCGTGCCCGATGAGGATCTGCCGGCCCTGTACAGTGCGGCTGACCTGTTCGTCTTCCCATCCCTTTACGAGGGCTTCGGACTGCCTGTGGTGGAGGCCCTGGCCTGTCGCACACCGGTCGTGGCCAGCAACGCCGCCAGTTTGCCGGAGGTGGCGGGCGACGCGGCCCTTCTGGTGGACCCCACGAGCGTCGGTGACCTCGTCCGCGCCGTGAGGGAGGTGCTGGGCAGCGAGGAGCTCCGAGAGGACCTGAGAGCCAGGGCCCCCCGACAAGCAGGCAGGTTCAGTTGGCAGAGAGCGGCGCGTGAGACACTTGCCGTCTACAGGTCGCTGGTCCCAGCATGATCACTTTGGGCGGCGGGTGCGAACCGGAGTCTCGCCGCCGGAGCCTGCCCTTTGAGTTGTTTCGGGTCAGTTGCTGCTCGTGACGGCGCAGTGAGAGCAATAGCCATCTCTCGCGGCACCTGTCCAGGTATCACGTAGGAATCGACCGTGCGCATCGGTATTGACGGGCGGTATATCGCAGATCACTTTCCAGGCATTGGCCGCTATACCTACAACCTGGCAGCAAAGCTCCCTGAGCTTGCCCCGGACACGGATTTCGTGCTCTTCCACAATCCGCGCCTGCTCAACACCAGGTATGACCTGGGGCGATTGGCGTTATTCTCCAACCTGCGATTGGAGCCGGTAGACATTCCAGTGCGGTCGCTCAAGGAGCAGCACCAATTCAAGTCACTGGTGAACACGCTCTCTCTGGACCTTCTCCACTCACCATACTACGTGATGCCTTACTGGTTACCCTGCCCTTCTGTGGTCACCATGTATGATCTGATCCCCATGCTCTACCCCCACTCTCTGCCGCATCGCTGGAGTTCGTGGGTCTTCCGGGCCACGGCGTCGCTGGCCACGCGGCGCGCGAGCCGCATCATTGCCATCTCCGAATCCACCCGCAAGGACCTGTCCCGTTTCTTTGGAGCCTCCGAGGACAAGACGACGGTCATCCGCCTGGCCGCGGACGAAGCCTTTCGTCCTCTGGATCGCGGTCAATGGGAGCCCACCGTCTGCGCGCACGGCTTGCCCGAGAGGTACATGCTATACCTGGGCATCAACAAACCCCACAAGAGCCTGGTCTTCCTCCTGCAAGTGTTCGGCGAGTTGCGGACAGATACAAAGCTGGTCTTGGCTGGAAAGGAGGATCGACGCTACCCGCAGGCACGCGAGGAAGCTCGGCGGCTCGGGTTGGGCGACCGGGTGGTATTCCTGGGCGACGTGCCGGAGAACGACCTGCCCAAGATCTACAATGGCGCCCAGGTGTTCGTATTCCCTTCCCTGTACGAAGGGTTTGGGCTGCCCGTACTCGAAGCGATGGCCTGTGGGACGCCCGTCGTCTGTAGTAACAGCTCCAGTCTGCCGGAGATCGTAGGAGAGGCTGCCGTGACCCGGAATCCTCGAGACAGGGGTGGTTGGCTCACAGCGCTAACGGAAGTCCTGGAGAACGAAGGATTACGTGGAGAGTTGAGGGCAAAGAGCCTCGCACAAGCCAGCAGGTTTAGCTGGGAGAAGGCAGCACGAGAGACCTTGAACGTCTACCGTTCGGTAGCCGAGCGGTGAGGATGCCGCCTCACTCGCTGCGCATCCCACCGGCAGCGG
>Ga0307421_1002105_pt1 | contig 11454 bp, 11 predicted proteins | sample SalMarWE160270MG_FD_202163 | JGI IMG/M metagenome (GOLD analysis project Ga0307421, IMG submission 202163) | Salt marsh sediment microbial communities from the Plum Island Ecosystem LTER, Massachusetts, United States - WE1602-70 | ecosystem: Environmental > Aquatic > Marine > Intertidal zone >...
ATGGCTCTACCTCCTATTAGGTGATGAGTTTTCTAATAGGAAATATAGCCTCAGTATTCAATTTATGGATGGGTTAGGGAGCGAAACTTCGCCTGGAATTCCCCCTGCGCGAAGCGCTTAGTTCAACGGTATCTAAACGACAGTGATTACCTGCCCATTAATCGCGCTAACCAAATCTTTCGGACAGATACTAAAGACAGCATTATGTGATCCTGCAGCAGCCCAGACAACCGGATGCTGAAGTAGATCCTCATCGATATAGGTTGTAATTTCTCCCTTCAGTCCAAAGGGGGATACTCCTCCGATCGCAAAACCAGTCACCTCACGAACAAACTCTACAGAAGCAAAATTAATCTCCTCACCGATAACAGCTCCTACAACTGCTTCATTTACCTGGTTGGATCCGCTGGTTAATACCAGGATAGGTTTGTGGGTGTATTTGGTTTGGAATACCAGTGACTTCACAATTTGGCCGATATGACAGTTTACAGCCGCGGCGGCTTCCCTTGCTGTCCGGGTACTTTGAGGTAAGTTCTTAAATTGGGTGGGGAGATTTAAATTCTCCAGTTTATCCAGAACCCTCTGGACGCTGGATTTTTTATCATCCAAATGGTGGGTCTCCCTTCCGGATTTACTCACTTAGTACTGAGATATCCATGTAAAGCGGATCTCCAAACCGCTTTCCACTGGAATCAAAAGCCTGCCACCAGGAATTGTATCGTCCAGGATTATCCGGAGCAGTGAAGGAAATTTCCAGGATTGCTCTTGAGCCCTGCCGTGCAGGGTTGAGCAGCTGAACCTTTTTTGCCCCCAGAGCCAACCCCGAGATTAACTGAAAGGAGTAGGACTGGTCCCAATTACAGCTGCCTTCGTTGGTGATTAACCAGCGCTTCGTGATTTTTTCCCCTTCTAATACTTCAGTACCGTCGGGAATTGTCAGGTCTTTTATATAGCGGAGTTGATTTACGCAATTTGCCTGCTGGGTTGGAGAGGCAGGGGGAGGGGTTTCAGAGTTTTGTTCGTGGTTCTCGCCGGATGTGGGAGGGATAAACAGGGCTTCTGGCGTCCCGATTGGGGCAGGCTCTTTCGCTTGACAGCCTGTGACCAGAATTACCAGAAGCACTATCCAGATCTTTCCGTTCATCTTATTGCAGATCTTCTTTATCTCCACTACCATATTCGGGATCATTGGGGTCAGGATCGAGTTGGGTTACTTCAAAGACCAGAGCCCGAACTTCTCCTTCGATCTCCAGGGCCAAATCAGGATTTTCTTTCATATATTCTTTGGCATTTTCCCGACCCTGTGCAATGCGAAGGTCATCACCGTAATAATAAAAGGATCCGCGTTTATCGACGACACCCACTTCTACAGCCAGATCCAGGATATCGCCATATTTTGAGATCCCATCCTTCATAATGTCAAATTCTGCTGTCTTGAAAGGAGGAGCTACTTTATTTTTTACAACCCGAACCCGAGTTCTGCTGCCGATAATGTCTGTGCCGGATTTAATGGATTGAATCCTGCGGACATCCAGACGGACTGAGCTGTAAAATTTAAGAGCGCGGCCTCCGGGAGTTGTCTCAGGGTTTCCAAAGACAATTCCGATTTTCTCCCGCAGCTGGTTGGTGAAAATCAGGCAAGTATTGGTTTGTTTAATGGCGCCAGAGAGTTTCCGGAGTGCCTGGGACATCAGCCGGGCCATCAACCCCATATGGGAGTCCCCCATATCACCCTCAATTTCTGCCCGGGGAACCAGAGCAGCGACCGAGTCGATAACGATGACATCCACAGCTCCGGAACGAATCAAAGATTCAGCAATCTCAAGGGCTTGCTCTCCGGTGTCCGGTTGGGAAATCAATAAGTTATTGATATCCACACCCGTCCGGGCTGCATAGGCAGGATCCAGAGCGTGTTCCATATCTATAAAGGCTGCTGTTCCGCCTTGCTTTTGCGCTTCTGCAACGATGTGCTGGCAGATTGTGGTTTTCCCGGATGCCTCCGGTCCGTAGATCTCAGTTACTCTACCCCTGGGTATTCCCCCTACACCAAGAGCGACATCAAGAGATAATGTGCCGGTAGGAATTACGTCAACTTCCATACCATGTGCTTCACCAAGCTTCATAATCGCTCCTTCCCCGAAGCGTTTTGTGATATCCTGCAGAGTCTTGTCTAAAGCTGTTTTTCGTGGATCATCAGCCATTTTTTCCTCCTCTAAAACAATAGATTTCCACCTGGCTTGCCTTGTTTTAGTGTAGCACAAATGTTCTAAACGTCAAGGGGAAGGTGAAAAGAAAACTTCCGGGGTCGGGGGGTTTTCTCCAGTAAATCCCCGCCAAAGATTAAATTTGATAAATGTGACCTGTCCGGGCCGGATTTCAATTTTTTCCTGATAGTAAAATCCGATATTTGTTACCGGTATATATACCCAATAGGTTCCAGCCGGTATATTGGCGATTGTAAGATTTTCCTTATAATAGGGATCGCTATTAATTGCTTGATTTTGATATGATTTCCCGATCCATGTAAAATGTGTAGATTCATCCTGGGATACCTGCTCCTCGATCCGCGTGAGGTACACTGCCTGCTGTTCCAGTACTCTGCCTTCAAAAGTTAATATTTGTCCGACCAGGATTCCCCAACCTTGCGGGGGAGAAATCCACAGGTCGGGATTCCGGGAGGAAAAATATTCGTTTTTCCCCACTCGGACTTCAAAGTGAAGATGAGGGCCGGTGGTTTTTCCAGTCTCCCCCATAAGTCCAATTTGATCTCCTACTTTTACTACCTGACCTTTTTCAACAAGGATTTCATCAAGATGTGCATAGAGCGTAAAAAGAGATTCACCCTGGTATCCGAAGGAGTGTTCAATTACAACAGCCCTTCCATAAGGATCATCAAATACATCGGAACCACCCCGGTAAACACCGAATCCAGCATAAATTATTTTTCCGTCTCCTGCCGCCAGGATCGGGGTTCCTATCTCACCTGGAATATCAATACCCGTGTGGACGACATTCTCGAAAAACACATCCCCATAACCGTAGGTAGTATACGCCGGATCGATAGCATAGGCTGCAATTGGATTTGAAAAATAAAAATGATCATGGGGGCTTGGTACCCAGGGAACCGGATATACAGGAGGTCTCCAGGCTGGAAAAGATTTTTGAGGGTCGGAGTGATTGGATAAATCAGGAGTAGATGGGATTAATTCTGGTGTTGTGCTGATTTCCGGCACTGCAGTGGGTGTCATTGTGGTCAGATTCAGGCTCACATGGGTCTTCGTCGGCTCAGATGGTGTAAAACTGGCTGCAGGTGTTGATACTGTAGGAGTTGCGGTGTCCTGCGTAGTGCTGGAAAACCAGAAATCCACAGAGCAGGCGTTAAGCAGCAGTATTGCTGCTAAATAAATACCGCCTTGAATCAGTATTCCTCTTCGTCTTAAATTTAGTTGTAATGCTTTTTTCATCATTAGATCAGGGATTTGCGGAACTTGTAAGTGTTTGGATGGTTTGTGGCGAATATAACTCGAGCAGCGCGGAATGCAGACTTAATCCCTGCGTAAAAGCAAAGTATTGATAGCGGGCAGCGGATTCAGAATATTGCCAGTGAGACTGTGCGGGAAATCTCTCCCATCCGAAGGCCGCTGCCAGCTCAGTAAAGTCGATCCAGTACCCTTCTGGGATGCTTTTCGAGATTGCGCCGCCATTCTCGTAAGATAAATTTGAGCCGGAATATTTGGCATTAAAATCCCAGAAGTAGTTATGCAGAGGTAGACCCTGCGAGCCATTCTGGACGTTGGTGCGAATATAAAGCCGCCAGAATGTCTGGGTGCCATAATCCTCCCGGACTACAATCAGCCAATTTGCAAGTCTGGGAATGTCATTTACAGCTAGTCCCCGTCCGGTGTACAGCCAGTTCTGATTAACTCTAGGATTAATAGGTTCTGAAAGCGGCACATAGACATTTTCTAGTGTAGAAAGAAAATCCCATCCCGATAAATCTCTGGTTTCCTGCCTAAGTGATGTAAACGAACTGACAGCATCTTGATTTAATTGGGGATAAGGGGCATTAAGATCACTCAGCTGGAATAAATCCTTTTTAATGATCTCTGAGTTCTCGTCCTGCAGGAGAGCAGGGTTCCAGAGAGGTGTAGGTTTAATTTGAGCAGATGCATCCGATGGAGTATGGAGCAAAATGCCTTCAGCCCAGCTGAATCCGGCTACTGGCCCGGGTAATTTGACTGCAGGCATCATCAGCTGATGATCATATTCGTGACCGGGATAAGCAGTAAGATAGGTGTCATACGGAGTTTCAACCAACGCATATAATACCTCTCCTGTTCCTGCCCAGAGCGGCCAATCCCCGGTTCCTGCCAGGATGGGATCTAGATCCGGCTGGTCTGAGTCCCAGGTGACAAGGGAATGATTGCCTTCTTCGGTGACAATTGACCAGGACAGATACCTGCCGTCGGCAGTCCAGTTGGGGTGTTTAACACTCAACCCCGGGAGATTCCTTACCTGGACTGATTTTTCATTCTTGGGCGAATCCAGATCCACATACCAGACTTCCTGTACACCATTTCGAGTAGAGATATAACTAATCCTGCGTCCCTGCCCGGACCAATTAGGAGCGTAATCTGCTGCAGGGTGATTTGTAAGGGGAATGGGTCCCTGAGCTTGATCAATATCCTGGATAAAAATATCCAAGTTGTTGACATGGTAGCTCTCATAAGCCAACCATTGTCCATCCGGCGACCAGGTTGGATTCCCATCATATGCCCTGGTGTCGGTAAATTTCCTGGTTTCTCCGCTGATTAAGTCCAGGATGTAGAGATCCCAGGAACCTTCTCTGTTGGATGAGAAGGCTATTTTTGTGCCGTCCGGATTTATGGCTGGGGTAATGTCTTGCTGATTCCCTGAAGTGATGCGCGTTAAGGGTAGTGCGCTATATGTACCCTCTTCAATATTTTCCAAAAACGGTTTGTAGGCAAATATGTGAATATTGATTCCTTCACGGATTGAAAGTACTAATGTGCCAAAACGGGAGGGAAACTCGATTATGACAGGAGTGGATGAAGGATCCGATATAGGTGTAATGCTGGCAATAGGAGTAGATGTTTCGGTAATGGAAATCTGGACAGAATCTGCCTCTGGTGTCAATCCAACTGCTGACGGTTCCGGTGAAGGGTGTTCTTCCATCCTGCGCTGTGCTGCAGGATAAAAGATTATGGTGGAGATTACCAAGATGGCGCCGATTGCCAGAAGGATCAGGTCTGAGGGGAATCTTCTGACTGGTTTTTGATTGTTGTTTTCAGCAGAAGCATCAGTGTTCATGTTTTCATTCCGCAAAATTTTTTAAGTATGACGCAGCCAGTTTGGAAGATGACTTTTTAAACGGCCTTGGACGACTTTTCCCCAACCAAGCGGAAATCCTTCTACAGTTACCAATACCCAAACACTATTAGCCGCCCCATCACCTGGATAGCGGATAGGAGATCCTCTAAGATAAGAAACCAGGTTTGGATCACCTATTGGGAATTCTATCACTATTTGTGAATCCTCTTTATTTAAGCCGGAAGCCAGGGCAGAACTGGGTCTAAACCGATCATCTTTAAATGTGCCGAGGGACCATCCCCAGTGATGAATACGCAAACCCTCAAGTTGAGGTGAATTCGGGGGAAACAGATACAATTGATTTCCGAAACATGATAGAGATGAACTGCCGGGTGAGATCATCTCTGTTCCTGGCGTCCGTTTCAGCGAAGAATCAAAAAAATCTTTATATATCTTTTGCTGGAAGGCAGTCATTTCAGTTGGGGTACTATGGATAAATAATTGCCCTGAAGTTGAATTATTAGATTTTCTCAATCGGGCAATAAAATGGCCTTCTCCGGAAGCCAGATGGGGCCAAATCCGGACGGTGTCTTTTAGATTTCCGGGATCTGCTTTTGACAATGGAATACCGTTTGAGAATCCGGGTTGGAGTGGGATTGGATCGACAACAAAATCCGTATTTGCCTGAAGGAATCTCATCACAGAACCCTCGTTTTCTTGTTGATTAAAGGTACAGGTTGAATATACCAGAATCCCTCCAGGACGAACCATTTTTCCGGCAAACCAGAGGATTTCATCTTGGATTAATGCGCACCGTTTACTGAAGTTGGTTGACCATTTTTTAATTTCCCCGGGATCTGCTCGGAAGGTTCCCTCCCCGGAACAGGGAGCATCTACCAGGACCCGGTCAAAGACCGGACCAAAATGCTCCGCCAATCTTCCGGGAAACTCATTGGTAATTACAGCATTTCGAGCTCCCCAGCGTTCAATGTTCCGGGCCAGCGCTTGCACTCGTCGAGGATTGGAATCATTAGCAATCAAAAAGCCCCGGTTTTTCATTAGCGATAAAATTTGGGTAGATTTTCCCCCGGGAGCAGCGCAAAGATCAAGTACTAATTCTCCCGGTTGAGGATCAAGTGCAGCTGCGGGTGTCATAGCCGAAGGTTCTTGAAGATAATAAAGTCCTGCGGAATGAAATGGATGTTTTCCTGGATTAAAGCCTTGAGAGAGTTGAAATCCTTCACCAGTCCAGGGCAAAGTTTTTAATTCTGCAGAGAAGACTGTCTGGATTAATTCAGGATTAGTTTTAAGTGTATTTACGCGCAGCCCTGAGATCGGTGGCGCTGTTTCTTGGTTATCCCAAAATATTGAGGATTGTTCCCCAAGAAGTCGGTTAATTTCAGTGATATAGTCGTTCGGGAAAGGAGTAGTCACTGGATGGAAAATGAGGTTGAGGCGCTGTCGACCAGGGATTGTTTAAAAGATAACTGCTGCTCTCCATCCTGCTCGATTTCTTCTTCCTCGGCATAATATACTTCGACATTAACTGTATAACTACCTGACTGCTTTTTATTTCCGGGGATATGGAGGGTGATCTCAGTCTCCGGGCTAAAGATGTTGACGATATTTACCGTTGTCAGTTCCTGGTTCTCCTCGTTGGATAAATTTATTATTGCATTAGGTCCTTCCAGAAAAGAAGACAATAATAGCCCGACTTTCACCCTTCGACCGTCAGGATATGGTTCAGCAGCAAACGATAATATTTTAATTTCGTCTTGAACTGGAGGCATTTTTGATGAGCTGGAAAACTTATCAGTATCCATTGTATGTTATACCTTTTGAACAGGTTGCGGTTGAAAGCTCATGGATAAGTTTACCATCGAAGAAAATAAAACGTCCAGCCAACCGGCTGGACGTTTTATCAAAACAATTCTTGTAATCGATTCTGGTTTAATTTTCCATCATATAAGCCAGCCCAACTGCCCCTGGACCGGCATGGGTCCCGATGACTGGACTGAGTTCAGAGAAGACCGTTTCAATCGGATCTAGTCTTTTAACAGCTTCATCGAGGATAAATTGGGCAGTATCCGGATTATTAGCATGCAGGGTTGCCAGTTGAAGATTTTTATGACCTTTGGTTCTTTCTTCAATTAAATCCACTATTGTTTCCAGGGCTTTTTTCTGAGTACGGACAGAATCGAGGGGAACTATCAACCCATCCTCAATTGCCAGAATGGGTTTAACGTTCAATAAGCTTCCGACAAATCGTTTTGCCCCTCCGATTCTACCTCCCCGGTGTAAAAACTCCAGGGTATCCAGAACAAAGATTATGCCAGAGCGGCTCCGGGCATCCTCTGCAATTCGTTTACATTCAGCCAGCGAGGTTCCGTTTTTAGCTGCTCTGGCAGCAGCTAAAACATGAAAACCGAGTTCCATCGCCAGCGATTTTGAATTCACAATTTCAATCGTTGCTTCCGGAAGCATTTTCTTAGCCTGGGTGGCAGAGGATATGGTGCCGGATAGATCCTCTGATATCAGGATGGCAAGTATCTCATACCCGTCATTGTGGAGAGAACGGAACAGCACCTCAAAATCAGCCACCGAGGGCTGCGATGTGCTGGGCATGATCTTGGCCGTTTCTAGACGTTTATAAAATTCAACAGGTGTAATATCCACTCCGTCGTAGAAGTTTTCCTCCCCCCATATCACGGTTAGCGGAACAACATGGATATGATTTTCTTTGATTATTTGCTCAGGTATATTGGGTGAACTGTCAGTTACAATGGCTACTTTCGACATAAAACCTCTCTTTCGAAATAAGTATGAGTATCTTTCAATTATGAAAGATACAACACATTTCTAAAAGAGAGGTTACGGTAGTGATGTGATCTGAATTTTCCCGGAAAATGTTTTTATGTTACATTCCGTGCATACAGGCTATGGCAAGGGTACCAGGACCCACATGAGTGCCGATTACCGGGCTCAACTCTGCCAGGAAGATCTCTTCGGGAGAGAGGGCTTTCTTTGTGTCATCTAACAGGGATTGGGCAGTTTCCGGTACATTGGCGTGGAACACTGCAATTCGAAGCGGCTGATCTTCACCCGCCTTTTCCTGAATAAGGGAAATCATATGCTCTAAGGCTCTTTTTTGAGTGCGGACCTGATCAGCAACTTCGATAACGCCATCTTGAATTTCCAGGATTGGTTTGATGTTAAGCATAGATCCGAGCATTCGTTTTGCCCCTCCGATCCGTCCACCCCTATGTAAGAATTCCAACGTATCTACTGCAAATACGACATCAGTTTGTTCCTGGGCTTGAAGTGCAGTATCTGTTACTTCCTGAAGAGATCCTCCAGCGGCTGCTGCTCGGGCGGCAGCCAAAACGACCAATGCCGTTGCCAAGGCAGCTGTTTTTGAATCCACAACAGAAATTCTGTTTGAGCCAATTTCCTGTTGAGCCTGTAAAGCCGAATTGACAGTGCCTGAAATTCCCGAGGAGATCAATATGGCAATTACATCTTTCCCCTGGTCCAGGAGTTCATTAAAACAATCTTTGAATAATGCTGCTGAAGGTTGGGAGGTGCTGGGTAGGGTATCACTTTTCGCAAGACGGGTGTAAAACTCTGAGGGGGTGATATCCACTCCATCCGCGAAGGTTTCTTCACCCCAGATAACTGATAAGGGGATTACCCGGATATTAAATTCATCCAGGATAGATTGTGGTAAGGCGGCGGTACTATCGGTGACGACAGCGACTTGATTCATAAAAATACCCTCCTGAATAATAGATTTTAGTCTTGATAATTATTGCTAGTAAAGAGAAGTATTTAAAACTGGAGCGGGAATTCTCGCTCCGGCCTGAGCACCCTCGGCGTGATTCGAACACGCGACCCCTTACTCCGCAAGCAAGTGCTCTAATCCACTGAGCTACGAGGGCAAATAGATTTGAAAACGATTTTACAACAGGCACTGGTAAAAGGCAATAGTAAGAGAATTTCAGGCCTTGCACCTGAAGTAAGGGGAAAATTATTTTGTCTGGTTGGTAACAAAACCCATACCCTATTGTCGTACTTTCTTCTCATAAAGTATCTAAATAAATGTAAATAAAATATAGTTAATAGTATATAGGATGAAGGTCATGCATTTTCCGTGAGCTTGTACTTTGGTATCCTGCGGGAGTTCTGTTATTATTTACCCAGAGATAGGAGATATTAATTAGTTTATCACTGTTTCCTCCTTTGGCGAACGCCTCCTCAAACAGGTTAATCTGTTTGAGGAGGCTTTTTTCATTTCCTCCTAGGTGGTTTTCAGTCTCCCTATCAGTCATCTGATACAACCTTGCTCTATTTATGTTTTCTTAATTGAAATATAATATTTTTATTAAATCTCCAAGGTATTATTATCCCAAATACTATAATCTCTTGTAAGGTTTGATACTGAACAAGTATCTTAAGAATAACCTGATTTGAAGCATCCATAATCATTGGGATGCCATATTGGGTTATTATATTTCTGTATAATGAACTTAATATTAACTAAGTAAAGAAGGGACAACCCATGAAAAATAGATCTGCAATTTTGATTGTTGTGACAGTACTGGTCATCACTGCTCTCGCCTGTTCTTTAAACCCTCAATCCTGGTTTACACAATCCCTGGAACCTGTCAATGATGAAGTAATCACGACCATTAGCAAGGCGGTAATCGAAGATGGAGATCTTCCTTCGCTCTATGAAGAAGTAAACCCTGGAGTAGTTGCTATCCGTGCTTTGACAGAAGAGGGGGGTGGTTTAGGAACCGGATTTGTTTGGGATGAAGAAGGGCATATTGTCACTAATTTCCATGTTGTTCATCGTGCGACTGACTTGGAAGTTGACTTTCCTTCTAGGTTTAAAACCCGGGCCTATGTTATTGGTTCAGATTCCGATTCCGACCTTGCTGTCCTTGAACTAGATCAGCTGCCTCCTGAGTTAAAAGTTCTCACCCTGGGCCGCAATCATGATCTTATGGTTGGGCAGACTGTGATCGCCATCGGTAATCCTCAGGGATTACAAGGAACGATGACTCAAGGGATCATCTCTGCCCTGGGTAGAACCATGGAATCCATGCATTTTGCGCCGGGAGGCGGAGCATTTGCTACCGGGAATATCATTCAAACTGACGCGGCTATCAATCCGGGTAATTCCGGTGGGCCTTTGATAAATCTGAATGGTGAAGTTGTAGGCATTAATTCAGCAATCAGTACCACGAATATTGATCTTTCCGGACAGCCGATTAACTCCGGTCTTGGATTTGCTATTTCCATTGATACAGCGAAAAATGTAGTTCCCGATTTGATTACTTTTGGGAATCATGACTCACCTTATGTCGGAATCCAGGTATTAAGCGAACTAAGTCTGTTTGTTCAGGAAGAATTAGATCTGCCCCAATCTACTGGTGTTTATGTCCGTGAGGTTACTCCCGGCAGTCCGGCAGATAAAGCTGGGCTGGTAGGTGCGGAAAATGGAGAGATTGTTCCGAAAGGCGGTGACTTGATCATTAAAATTGATGATCAGCCGGTGAATAATTTTGCGGACTTCATGGGTTATTTATTAACCTATAAAAAACCCGGAGATCAGGTCACGATCTTGGTGATCCGGGCAGCTGAAACCCTCGAGTTTGAGCTGATTCTGGAAAAAAGGCCGTAGGATTATTCTTTTCCGAATGGTATTTCTTCTCTTTGGATTTTGCTATTGACTCTGGGTATACAAGCGCCTATAGATGGCGAAGATCTCCGAGATATTTTTCACATACAGCTGGGTTTCAGAAAAACGAATGATTTCTAAAAAGAGATCCGGATCTCCTTGAGATTCTTCCAGCCAGATGGCAGAATTCCCCGGACCTGCATTATAAGCCGCCAATGCGGCATAGATATCCCCATCAAAATAGGATTTTAGGAAACTTAAATAAGCAGTTCCCAGTTTTATGCTAACCTGTGGGCGGTAGAGGTCTTCATCACTGTAGTCAGGCGGCCAATCCTCTTTCGCTGCCCGTTCTTCCCCGGTGCTGGGAACGATCTGCATTAACCCTCTCGCTCCTGCAGTCGATCTGACAAAACCTTCAAATAGAGATTCCTGCCGGATCA
>Ga0307421_1002108_pt1 | contig 11449 bp, 10 predicted proteins | sample SalMarWE160270MG_FD_202163 | JGI IMG/M metagenome (GOLD analysis project Ga0307421, IMG submission 202163) | Salt marsh sediment microbial communities from the Plum Island Ecosystem LTER, Massachusetts, United States - WE1602-70 | ecosystem: Environmental > Aquatic > Marine > Intertidal zone >...
GTGTATATTCCCGAGCAGTTTTGGGACTTAGGCGTCCTCTTCTGCCTCGGACTCAGGTTCCACTTCGGCTTCAGGCTCGGCTTCAGTTTCCGGTTCGGCTTTAGATTCAGCAGCCCCTTTGGTCTCCTTGGCTTCTCTTTCGCCATCGGCAGCTTCAGCCTCGGTCTCCTCTGCAGCCTCGGGAGCTTCCTTCTCCTCCGCTGGAGCTTCTTCAAGTTCCGCTTCAGCCTCGGTCTCCTCTGCAGCCTCGGGAGCTTCCTTCTCCTCCGCTGGAGCTTCTTCAGGTTCCGCTTCAGCCTCGGTCTCCTCTGCAGCCTCGGGAGCTTCCTTCTCCTCCACTGGAGCTTCTTCAACCTCAGTCGCTTCTTCTACAGCTTCTTCTGCCTCTTCCTTCTTGCGTGCCTTGGCTTTCTTCTTGCGCTTCCCGATAAGATCATCACGACGTGTCCGCGGATCAATCTCCGGGAGCGCCTTTTCAGCTTCCTCTAACAGTTTCTCGAGTGATTCTCCTTGCTTAAAGCGTTCCCAACGCTCCCAGGTTCCCAGAGCGTTAAGTGCTTGACGGACGGCGTCGCTCGGCTGTGCTCCATGTTGAAGCCAGTGGAACAAACGCGCTTCATCCACCACTACAGTGGATGGTTCCGTGCGAGGATTATAGTTGCCGAGGATCTCCAAGAAGCGCCCATCTCGTGGGCTTTCTTTGTCCGCGGCGACGATTCGGTAGCTCGGCTGGTTACGAGCACCTACTCGGCGTAATCGAATTCGAACCATTTATCGTCCCTCTCTTTTTCCTTTTTGCCTGTTCGTGTTTCGGGGTCGAGAGGGGGCTGCCTCGGAAGGGAGGCAATTGTTAACCTTTCAACCACCAACAGGCTTTAATTATAACGGCCAGGATCCCATTCTTGGAAGGCCGCGTTTCCCTATCTGTTTCATCATCTTCCGCATCTGACGGTATTGACGCAGAAGCTGATTGATTTGTTGGACGCTCGTGCCCGACCCCCGGGCGATACGTCTCTTCCGGCTTGCGTTCAGGATTTCCGGTTTTCGCTTCTCATGAACGGTCATCGACTGCAAGATTGCCTGCGTGAAGACCAGTTGGCTTTCGGCGTCTTGGCTATCGATCTGATTGCCAGTCATACCTAAGGGTAAAGCCTCTAGCAATTTGCTTACCGGACCCATTTGACGCATCATCGCAAGTTGTTGAGCGAAATCCTCGAGCGTGAATTCCCCCTGCAAGAGCCGCTCTGCCTGCGCTTCCACTGCTCCTTTTTCGATCGCAGCTTCAGCTTTCTCGATGATGGAAAGTACATCGCCCATCCCGAGAATTCTTGAGGCCAGCCGTTCTGGATCGAACGTCTCCAGTGCATCGCGTGCTTCACCAACACCGATGAACTTGATCGGCATGCCTGTAACCATACGCATCGAGATCGCTGCACCACCACGGGCATCACCATCCATCTTCGTCAGGATTAAGCCCGTGAGGTTCACCGCTGTATTGAAACCCTGCGCGATATGGACAGCTTCCTGTCCCGTCATCGCATCCACGATGAGTAAAGTCTCGGCAGGATCGACAGCCGCTTTGATCGTACGCAGCTCTTCCATCATCGGCTCATCGATTTGCAGGCGCCCGGCTGTGTCGATGACGACAACGCTCACCCCACCCTTGCGCGCCTTCTCAAAGCCATCTGTGCAAATCTTCGCCGGATTTCGATCCGTGCCTATAAAGACCGGAACATCGATCTCTTCCCCCAGGACTTCCAACTGTGTGGCGGCTGCGGGCCGATAGGGATCGGCGGCGATGAGCATGATTCGTTCGCCCTGCCCCTTGAGTTTGCGGGCAAGCTTCGCGGCCGTTGTTGTCTTTCCAGATCCCTGCAAACCCACCAGCAGGATAACACGTGGTTTGGCGCCTTGGAGCCGTAAACGTTCCGGTTCACCCAGCACAGCGACCAACTCCTGGTGGATAATGCGGATCACCTGCTGCGCTGGATTCAATGAGCGCGATACGTCTTCACCAAAAGCGCGTGCTTGAACACGCTGCAACAGGTCCTTAACAACTTGGTAATGTACGTCTGCTTCTAAGAGTGCCAGTCGGATCTCACGCAGGGCAGTATCAATATCCCCAGGTCTAAGTTTGCCGTGCCGGCTGAGCTCTTTAAAGACAGTTTGTAATTTGGTCGAAAGTGACTCAAACACGTTCGCAAATAACCCCAATACGCAATCCGCCGATCGGTCATTTTACGAACAGCGACCGTCCGGCGGGTCGTAAGTCGTATTCGACTTTATAACTGCAGAATTGTAGCCTGCCCGATGGTCTTGGTCAAGGTATGCCTTCGCTCCTCATGTGATCGAGGATGTTTCGACCAATACGCTCTGCAACAATCGAATCCTGACCCTCGATCACAACAACCACAACGTAGCTGTTTCCGTGCATGAGGCCCCCCCCCTGATACCAGCCAAGGCTTTCACCGGCTTCACCCGTCAGGGCTTCTGAGCGCTGACCAAAGGGTAGACCTGCTGCATCAACAAACACCTCGATGAACTGATTTCGAACGCTTGGGTCCAAGACTTGACGGCCTGTATCCAAAGGTAGGATTTCATTCCAATCCCCTCCCTGAGGTCGGTAGGCGTCCACGACCCGGAGCGCTGGCAGACCCGGGTCGGAAATCAATCCCGCAAATGCCCGGGCGAGCTGCAGCGGGCTTATCGTTAGATCGCCCTGCCCAACCGCCGCCAATCCCAAGGTGCTTTCACCTGGGAGGCCGCTTGGACCCGACGAATCACCGGTTGGCAGGCGAATTTCTGGGCGCTCAAGGAAACCAAACGCCTCGAGCATCTGATTGAAATCATCAGTGTCTAACTCCAGGCCGAGCTTGAAAAACGGTGCTGGACACCCATTCTGGAGGGCCTTGATGTAGTCTGCATTGCTGTCAGGGAGAAGCTTGACCAAACATGCAAGTGATTGACCGTTCACTTCTACAGGGGTCTCCAAGTTCGGAGCCAAATCACCCGGCTCAGCGACTCCCGTCTGCATGCTCCATGCAAGAACGTAAGGACTTAGAGCCATTCCGGGTTGGTATTTTCCCTGAGTGACCCGGTTTAATAATGGAGATGCAGGATCTGTCGCTACGTCCTGCCACTCTTGATCCAATAGATTCGGATCGTATGACGGCGACGATGCCATGGCAAGAACATCACCGGATTGTGCTTCCAGCAGGACAATTCCGCCCTGGTAGCCTTTGAGTTGATCGGCGGCGGCTTCCTGTAATTGGCTGTCCAATGTCAAGTGAAGATCGCTGCCTGGTGGAGGATGTCCGCGTGTAAGCTGTGACCACCCAATCGCAATCGGATTATCACCCTCACTCCCCCGTAGGAGCCCATCCATGACGCTTTCTAAACCTGATAAACCATAGGTGAAGGAGTCATATCCAATAACCGTCACACTTTGAGGATGTGGATAAAACCGTTTATATGAGCCGGGGTTGCCCGTTGATTCAGCGAGCAGTTCTCCGGCCTCATCCACTATCGACCCTCGTTTCGCATACAGCGCTTCCACCGCCCTGCGCGGGTTATCGGTCCTGCTTACAAGGATAGGCGCTCGATAAACTGTCCACCAACCTAAAGTGACTGCCAGCATGCCCCATGCGATGAGACTCCCATAATTCAACGCTGTAAGTGGGCGTGTGAAGATTTCGTTCCTCTCGGTTTTCCCTGAGAGTAGAAGAAGAATACCCAGAAGGAGGAAGCTGGTGACAAGCGATGATCCCCCATAGGACACGAAGGGTAACGTCACCCCAACCAGCGGAAGCAGGCGGATATTCCCTCCAATAATCAACACTGCTTGCAACCCGAGCGAGATACTGATCCCTGCAGAGAGCAACGCTCTGAATGGGTCCCGTGAAAGAAAAGCGACACGCAATCCCCTGTTTACAAGTACGGCAAATAGTGCGATGACTGCCAAGCCACCAAGCAGACCAAATTCTTCTGTAATCGCAGCGAAGATGAAATCTGTATGAACGGCGGGAACGAATCCTGGTGATCCCAAACCAAAACCACTCCCAAATACACCGCCGGAGGCTAACGCGATCAACGACTGCACCAGTTGATACGACCCGCCAATCGAATCCGGCCATGGGTTAATCCATGCCGTAATCCGCTGGCCAACGACATCAAAGAGGAAATACCCCAGTGCGCCAGCCAGTATTCCAAAAATCGAGGCAAGGATGATGGTCCCCCATCGTCCGGTTGCCAAATAAAGTAGAAGGGCAAGGAGCGCGAGGAAGAGCATTCCCATCCCCAGATCCCGCTGGACGAGCAGTAGAACCACCGAGAGCAACCAGATGACAATCAAGGGAAGCAACGTGGAAAACGACGTGAGTCCGTCGTCTCGATGGAATGTAAAACGCAGCTTGTCACTCAGAAAGGATGCGAGAAAGGCAACTAAAAGCAACCGGAGAGGTTCTGATGGCTGGAGATAAACTCCGCAGCATCCTAGCCAGAGTCTGGGCTCACCTCCAGTAGGATGAGTGCCAAAAACCAGTGTTAATACCATCAGCACCAGACCCACGCTCATCCACACATATCTGTAGCGCCGCAGCCATGATAGCTGCCTGTCCCCATGGAGGACTGCATAGAGGACGGTGATACCAACAATGAACCAACCCGTCTGCCGAAAGCCGAAACTCGGAATTAGACGCCAAATAGCGAGCAAGCCCCAGCCGGTAAGTAGAAAAGCCGTTGGCAGTAAAATGGGATCGCGCTCAGGATTCGTGCGCTGGAGCGCCCGGCGCGTGAGCCAAAAACCAAAAACCCATACTGGAAGAACGAGAAAATGGCCCCAGCGGTCTCCAAAAGTCAGCCATTGATCCAGGCGGGCTGCAGTCGCGAAAGACAATGCAAAGGCAGTGAGGAGCAAAAAGAGGAACGCGAGGCTTCCTAGGATCACCTCGCGCTCCTCGCTTGTCCGTTCTTGATCAGCTAAGATATCGATCCACAAGAAGAGAGTACCTCTTACGCGCCGCTTCTGAAATGATGTCCGGGTTAGTGGCAATTGCATCTTCTAGCGCAGTGTGACATTCGCAGCTCACCTCTTCAGGGAGTTCTCCAACAAGATGCTCGATAACTTCCTGGGCGAGGCTGTTATTCTTCTTTACGGTTTGGAATACCATTTCCACAGTGACTGGCTCCTCGGCTTGATGCCAGACATCGTAATCTGTGACATGCGCCATCACGGCGTAGCACATCTCAGCCTCCCTGGCGAGGAATGCTTCAGGAGAAGTCGTCATCCCAATAATGGACATTCCCCAAGCACGATAGATATTGGATTCCGCACGGGTGGAGAAGCGTGGTCCTTCGATCGTGATGTAGCATCCTCCACGATGGACGCTCCCACTTACTTCCTCTGTGCTTGAGGCAAGGATATCGGAGAGATCAGGGCAAAATGGGTCGGCGACACTGATATGTGTCACTAAACCGCTCTCGAAGAACGAGCGTGGCCTAGAAACTGTATGGTCGAAGAGCTGGTCAGGGATGACAATCTCACCCGGTACGTAATCCTCCCGCAGCGATCCACAGGCGCTGACCGCAAGAACACGCTCCACCCCGTACATTTTCAGGGCATATATATTCGCGCGGTAATTCACGGTGGTCGGGGGATAGATATGCCCTTTCCCGTGGCGGGCTAAGAAGACCACTTTTCGACCATTTAACTTGCCTATCGCAAGCGGCGAACTTGGTTCACCGAATGGCGTCGAGACCTCTTGCATCTCTACGTCAGTCAGACCTGGTATGTCATATAAGCCCGACCCACCAATCACACCGAGAACAGGTTTTTCATCCATAATCTCTCTCTTGTTTCTTGCTATCTTAGCATAAGCTCGAGCTAGAAATCTCCACTTTCATGCACCAGTTGCACTGTAGCATTAGTGACTATAAGAATTTTCTTGGTTCGCGTGAATGACGTTACCCCGAAAAGATGTTCGTTTCAATTATTTCAAGTCATCTTCAAGAACGGGTGCTTCCATTCGGAATTCAATTCTGCCGAAGGCAATCTGGTCACCATATGTGACGACCAACGGTCCTTCGAGCGCTATACCATTAACTGCCGTTCCATTCCGCGAGCCTAAATCCTCCAACCACCATTGTCCCTCGTGAAAGGATAACCGCGCATGATGCGCGGAAGCTGTGTCATCGCGAAGTACCAACGAATTATCGGCTGCTCGACCAATCCTATTATTTACGGTGAGGGAGTGTTTCACATCAACATCCGAACCATCAGCTAATACAAGAATTGCGGGAGGGTTGTGGATTTCAGAGGCTTGATGGGATTGTATCTCCTTCCATAGAAAGAGAAGGATCAAACCCAGAAAAGCGTAGAGGATCAGAGCCAAGACAATCCTGATCACAAGAAGTACTAATCCTGGAGTCATTCCTGCTGGTTTTTCTTCTTGGGGATCACTCGGGTTCGTTGGTCACCGGAAGGGCGTGGTGGGAATGGAGGTGAATAAGCTGGCGTTTCATCTGGCGGTCCTCCAGGATCCTCTCCGTATACAAGCCGGTTTCCCGCCAGGTTGATTACATCTCCCGATTGTAGGACATAATGCTTAATTGCACGCCCGTTGATCACAGTGCCTGCGGAGGATCCTAGATCAAATGCTTCAAACCGCCCTTCTCTTGCTCGAATTTGAGAATGAGTCCTCGAGATACGCGGGTCATCGATGATAAGTTGATTGTCTAACCGGCGACCGATGTTTACGACAGGTCGATCCAGGGGAAAGTGGCGATCCCCATTGACAATCAAGTACGCGCCCTTGGGCAGCACACCCGGGTTGGTCTTGGGTTCACTCTGCATAGCTTGTGTGAACTCAAGCGGGCTGGTGCTGTGCCATGCGACAACCCTCACCTCTTTCGGCACTAATGTAGGGTCGACTGAGATCGTCACAATCGGTTCACGAAAGACCAGGTAATCACAGTCTCTCGCAACTTGTAGAAGCCCTTGCGAGAAGCTATCCTGCAGATGTGGCGCTTGATCTAGAATCGCTTGTGCATCATCGGGATTCAGTGAAAGCGCGTACTGATCGGGGACGAAGGGTTTGCCGTCTTCCGTCCTACGGATTCCCTCATCCATCGCCCGCGAGAGTTGGGCGGCGACCAGCGCGGGCGAAAACTGAACCCCGAGCAATTTACCCAGTGCTCCCTCTACGAATCTCTCAATTTGTGACTCGATGTTGTCGATTGGATTAGCCACAATTACTGTGTCTCTTAACCGGAAAAATAGCCATTCTGCGTGCAATCATAGCACAAATATTAGATAAGATTTATTTGTTCTCGTCACGGGAATCTCAATCAGGGTCTCTCAATTGCTTTGTGATCCTAAAATTCATAGGGGTTATGCGATCATCCGCGGGCTCTGCCTCAGGCCCCGGCTTATAAGGCGGTGTCACTTCTGGTGGGCCACCCGTATCCTCGCCGTAGATCAATTCGACAGTCGCTACATTAATGACATCCCCCGGTTGGAGTGAATGGTCCTTGACCTTAACCCCGTTCACGTAGGTCCCGGCTGTAGAATTGAGGTCATGGAGGATAAACTTGCCGCGATTGGCTAGCAGCCGCAAATGTTGTCTTGAAACTCGAGGATCATCGATTACCAGATCATTGTCCAACCGACGACCAATTTGGATCAACGGAGCTGATAGCGGGAAATACCGTCTGCCTTCGACAACGAGAAAAGCGCCTGCTGGGGGGCTATCGGTATCATACTCCTCGGTCGGTGTGATCTCGCCCTGAATATCCAGTGGATTACTGCTGTGCCAACCAATGACCCGAACCCCATCTTGAGGGAGGGTGGGGTCCGTGGCAAGCGTGAAATGTACCTCTCTTGCAAATAGAAAATAAGCATCTTGCAGAGCTTGCCGAAAATCCCGGGCTATATCCATTTGAAGATCGTCCGGCAATTGACCGATTTGTCTTAGACCTACAGGGTGGACGCTCAATGTGAATTGATCGGGGGCAAATTCACGCCCATCAGAATCAACGCGCGCGGCCTCAATCGCCTCTTTAGCAAATTGGGTAGCAAACTCTTCCAGAGATAGATCTTGGAGATCAAGATGCCCCAAGGATTTCTTAAGCGCTTTCTCTATCGCTCTAGCAATCTGAATTAATCGATCGTCCATTCCTATGATTATACCTATCCACCGTTCGTCGTTAAAAGGGCAATTCGTACTATATACTGGATGTGTGATGCAACCCGCATTCGAAGAGATCGAACATACTGCCGATTGGGCATTACGCGTTCGCGGCCGAAATCTCACCGATTTGTTCCGCAACGCCGCCTTTGGCATGCTTTCGTTGCTTGACATTGAATCTGTCCCTGGAAATTCGGAAAGCCGCTCTTTCGAACTTAAGGCGGAAGATGCTGAGACGTTGCTGGTTTCCTGGCTGGAAGAGCTGCTCTACTCTCTCGAGGTTGAGAATGCTGCCGTTGTCGATTTCCAGGTTGAAGTACTGGAAGAAGTCCAATTAAAGGCAACGATCGAGCTGAAGAAAATAGCATCAATTAAAAAGGAAATAAAAGCCGTCACCTTTAACGAACTTGATATTCGTGCCGTTAAATCCGGATATGAGACGATTATCGTTTTTGATGTGTAACATGAGGAGATGGCGATAATGGTAGAGAAGAAAGATCTAATAAAAATCACGGATGTCAGCTGGGAAATCCCCACCTCTTATCGAGAGGATATGCGCGTTCCAGTGCGGATTTTCGCGGATGAAACTTTGATCGAGGCCGCATTGGGCGATAAATCCTTTGATCAAGCGGTTAACACCGCGACACTCCCGGGGCTCGTGAGTCCCGTCGTCGTAATGCCGGACGTTCACCAGGGTTACGGTTTTCCGATCGGCGGCGTTGCAGCGAGCAGGTATCCGGATGGCATTATCTCGCCAGGCGCGATCGGCTACGATATCAATTGCGGTGTGAGGCTGCTCGCGAGCAGAATCTCGTTTGCAGATGTACGGGGAGAACTACCCGATCTTGCTTCTGCGCTCGATGCGAATTGTCCAAGCGGGGTCGGCGTCGGTGGAAGTGTGCGGCTCACCACCAGGGAGTTGGAAAAAGTCTGCCGACAGGGTAGTCTCTGGGCATTGAACAACAATTACGCCCGCAGGGATGATCTCGAGCGCACAGAAGAGCAAGGTCAGATTCCTGGCGCCGAGCCTTCCAGTATCAGCTCTCGCGCCAAGCAGCGCGGCAAGAACCAACTCGGGACACTAGGAGCAGGCAATCACTTCATCGAGATCGATGTCGTTGAAGAGATCTTCCATGAAGCAGCCGCGGACGCTATGAGGCTAGCGAAAGGGTTGCTCACCGTCCAGATCCACTGCGGCTCGCGTGGGTTTGGGCACCAGATTTGCTCAGATTATGTCCGAGAATTTCAGAGCGCTGTTAAGCGTTACGGAATCAAACTGCCTGACCGCGAACTGGTATGTGCGCCTCTGAATTCCCCTGAGGGTAAACGATACAAAGCGGCGATGGCATGCGCAGCAAATTACGCCTTTTGCAATCGACAAGTACTGGCACATCACGTCCGCCGTTCTTTTGAGGAAGTGCTCGCGGGCAGAGTGCCAGATTGGGACCTTCACCAGGTTTACGACATCGCCCATAATATGGGGAAGACCGAAACCCATATCGTCGATGGTGAAAAAGTGCGTGTCTGTGTGCACCGCAAAGGGGCAACTCGTGCTTTCGGTCCCGGATTCGAGGGGCTGCCAGAAATCTATCGACCGTTCGGTCAGCCAGTCCTGGTCCCCGGCAGCATGGGGACTGCATCCTGGGTTCTGCTGGGAACTGAGGAGAGCATGACGAGGTCGTTTGGATCGTCATGCCATGGCGCTGGACGAGTGATGAGCCGCCGGCAGGCAAAGCGGGAAATTTGGGGCCAAGACCTGAGACAAGAGCTTGAGGCGCAGGGCATCATCATTCGCGCGGGCTCCATGCCCGGTTTGGCAGAAGAAGCGCCAAAAGCTTACAAGGACGTGGATGCAGTGGTCGATGTTGTTGTTCGTGCAGGTATCGCCGCCAAGGTCGCTCGCCTTCGACCCGTTGTGGTGATCAAGGGGTGAGAAAACATTAAATCTCTTCGTGAAAAATAAAAAGGGCTGTCCAAAACGAGCACGGGACAGCCCTTTTTCGAACCCACTCTGGTTATTCTGGCATAAGTCTCAGGAAGCGGCGTTTCCCAACCCTCAGGATTACAGGCAGTTTTAAATCGAGAGCCATGTTCGGATCGTTGAGCACTTCTCCATCCAGTCGGACACCATTCTGCTTGATTAAACGTCTGGCTTCAGTCTTGCTGCTCACCAATCCGGAATCCACCATCACATCGACAATGGTTCCTGCAGATAAAATGCTGTACTCCGGCATCTCCTCGGGATCCTCTTGCTCCTGGAAAACTCGGCGGAAAGCCGCTTCGGCAGGCTCAACTTCTTCGTCACCCTGGTAGATCGCTACGATCTCACGTGCCAGGCGCATTTTCACATCGCGTGGATGCAGCTTACCTTCGTCTATTCCCCGCTCGATCTCGGCGATTTCATCCGGACTGAAGCGCGTCACCAAACGGAAGTAATTCATCATCGCCGAATCTGGAAGCGACATCACCTTTCCATACATCTCTTCGGGGGTTTCATCGATCCCTATGTAATTCCCCGTGCTCTTCGCCATCCGCATATGCCCATCTGTCCCAACGAGTACAGGCGTGGTTAATGCGACTTGAGGGCGCAAGCCCATGGCCTCCTGCAATTTTCGGCCGGCAAGCAAATTGAAGAGCTGTTCGGTTCCACCGAGTTGAACATCTGCCTTCAGAATGGTTGCGTCATACCCCTGAAGTACGCCGTAGAAAAACTCGTGCAGCCAGATCGGGTCACCCTTCTCAAAACGTTTAGAGAAATTATCGCGTACCAGGAATTGCTGAACTGTGAAAAGACTCGCCATTTCGATGATCCGCTCCATGGAAAGCTCTGAAAGCCATTCGTTGTTGTACCGCACCTCTGTTTTCTCGGAATCAAGGATTCTAAAAGCCTGATCCGTATAGGTCTTAGCGTTTTCCATGACCTGTTCTTGGCTCAGACGCGGGCGTGCTTTGTCTTTGTCTGAAGGATCGCCTACCAGTGCAGTGAAGGTTCCAATGACGAATATCGCCTGGTGCCCAAGGTCTTGAAATTGCTTGAGCTTTCGCATGGTCACGGTATGACCGAGGTGAAGATCCGGTGACGTTGGATCGTATCCGCAATAGACTCGAATCGGCCTCCCTGTCTCTACGGATTGGATCAGCTTCTCTTTAAGCTCTGCCTGCATCGCCTCTTTTAACTTCTCGTCCCCCATTTCGACACCTTGCATCAAGATGGCGATTTGTTCTTCAATCGGTTTGCTTTGAGACATTCAATCTGCTCCTATGAA
>Ga0307421_1002112_pt1 | contig 11429 bp, 6 predicted proteins | sample SalMarWE160270MG_FD_202163 | JGI IMG/M metagenome (GOLD analysis project Ga0307421, IMG submission 202163) | Salt marsh sediment microbial communities from the Plum Island Ecosystem LTER, Massachusetts, United States - WE1602-70 | ecosystem: Environmental > Aquatic > Marine > Intertidal zone >...
CTGTCTGCTGCGAGCGACTGGAGAGTGAGATTGACGAGGTCTCTGAAGGCGGAATCCCCCGGCGGCAGCCCCAGCGCTAGAGGAACCTCGCTCAAGCGCCAATCGAGCAGCACCAGCCCGGCAGTGTTGTCCGCGGTGTAGAGCAGGTCAGCCCGATCGGCGACGATGGCTGATATCTCCTCCGCTCGAAGCGCCCCGATGGAATCCTCTAGCGTCGCGTAGTACGACACCGTGACCTGGACTCCGGCATCAGCCGCCAGCGCCAGAAGGGTCTCCCCACTGCCGCTGCCCTGCACAGCCCCCACCTGCTTGCCGGCCAGTTGCCCAAGCCCTTCTATGGTCGTGCCTGCTTCCACCAACAGGCTCTCGCCGGCCACATACGTCGTCAGGGCGAAGTCGACCATCAGCTCTGCTTCACGGCTGTGAGCCAGCCCTCCGAGAATCAGATCGGCCTGGCCCGAGCGCATCATCTCCGCGCCCGTCTCCAGGTCGCCGTCGACGAAATCGACGGCACCGCTGTCACCCAACCACGTATCGGCCAGGAGCCCCAGCAATCGCACCTCGTAGCCCACCGGAGCGCCACCTCCACCGACGTAGGCGAACGGATACCGGTCGCCGAGCAACACCGCCACGATACGCCCTCGTGCTTCTATACTCGCGATTGCGTCCGGTGTCGATGAGCTGACGGGCCCGTCGGCCAGATCCGGAACCGCCTCGCCCGGCCAGCGCTCGACAGCAGGGGCCGGTTCGGCCCCGAACCAAAGGCCGTAGATCTCGGCGAACGTGCCATCTGCGACGATCTCCTGGAAGGTGAGGCTGACCAGGTCGGCAAAGAAGGGATCATTCTCCGGGATGGCATAGGAGAGAGGGGCCCGAGTGTACTGCCCCACGATCACAGAATCCGGAAGAAGGCATTGACCCCAGAGGAGCCGGTGACGCTCGTCTGCGATTGCGTCCACGTCGCCCCGCCCCAGCGCCTCAACCGCCTCGTCGAAACGCTCGTAGCTCAGTATCGTTGGTGTGTATTCTACCGCCGCCCTGATCGCCTGGGCCGCATCGCTCCAACCGTCGACGCCGATGTTGCGGAATTCAAGTTGCGTTAGACTATCTATCACCTCCGCATCGTAGCCCCGCACGAGCACCGCCTGGCCGTCGATGAAGTAGGGTAGCCCGAAGTCGACCTCCGACTCTCCGCCCTGGGTATGAGTGAGAGCGGCCAGCACTATGTCTACGTCCCTGGCATGAATGTGGCGGTAGGCCGTGTCCGATCGGACTTGACGGAACACCACGGCGCCTTCATCGCCCAGCCAACGCCCGGCGAACTCCCGGGCCAGGTCAACGTCGAACCCGCCGGGCCTGCCGAGATCGTCCACAAACCCGAACGGCTCGAGGTCATAGCGCACGCCGGCCAGGACATAGCCGCGAGCCCGGATTCGGGCGACGGTTGTCGCATCCTCCGGCAGCGGAGTCGCCGTAGCTCCGGCCGGCGTGCCGTCCGAGCCGCCCGGCCCGCCGTTCTGCGGGGTAGCGCCCCCTCCGGTGCAGGAGGATAGAGACAGTGCCAGGACCAGCAGCAAGAGCCGACGCCTCATTCTGGGCGCTCCTCTGTGTAGTACAGGCCGTGCTCGGCGACGTATTCCTCCACTGCAGGAGGCACCAGGTAGCGTAGGGGCAGGCCCTTCTCGGCACGGCGGCGCAGCTGGGAGGACTGAATATCGAGCGAAGGTCCTTCTAGCCACACCAGCCGCTGGCGGAGTCCGGGAACAGCGCGCTCTAGCTCATCGACGTCCGGCTCCCAGCCGGGCCGGCTCAGCACAGCCAGCCTGGCCCGTTTGACGATGCCGGCTGGATCGCGCCAGGAGAGGAGCTTCGCCAGATTGTCGCCGCCGAGCAGCAAGTACAGTTCCGTCCGCGGGTAGTCAACGCCTAGTTGCTCGAGAGTGTCCACTGTGTAGCTCGGTCCCGGCCGGTCGATGTCGACGCGGGATACCACCAGGTGCGGATTGCCACCTACGGCGGCCTCGAGCAGCGCCAGACGGTGCTCGACCGACGCTACAGGACGGGCTGCCTTGAGCAGCGGCCGGCCCGCCGGAGCCAGGAGCACCAGATCCAGGCCCAGCTGAACGCGGGCGGTCTCCGCCAGTACGAGATGCCCGTAATGTGGGGGGTCGAATGTGCCGCCCAGCAGACCGAGCCTACCGGGTACGCCGCCCTTGCCTGCTACTCCTCCCACACCAATTCCCTCTCGCCAATGCGTACAGTGTCTCCGGGCTCCACGCCCGCCTCCTCCAGAGCGTCCGTGATCCCGAGCCGCTCCAAACCACGCAGGAGCCGGCGCACCGACTCCTCCAGGTTCCACACAGTCATCGTTGCCAGTCTTTCAACGCGGACTCCCCGCACTCTCCAGCCATCCGCCTCGCGCTCCACGCTGTACGCATCTTCGTCTTCGCCGAGCCGGAAGACCGGGACCTGTTGCGCTGCTGCAGCCTCCGGCATCTCGGCCAACAGCTGGGCCGCCCGGTAGAGCAGTTCACGAGCGCCCTCTCGCGCCAGCGCCGATACGGCCAGAGGCGAGTGGCCTGCCCTTTTCAGCGTCGTCTCTATCCCCCTCCATCGGCGGCGCACCTCGGGCATGTCTATCTTGTTCACGGCGACGATCTGAGGCTTCTCCGCCAGTCCCCGGCCGAACGTCGCCAGTTCCCGGTTGATTACCTCCAGGTCGGCCAGCGGGTCGGCAGAGAGACCATCCACCAGGTGTATCAGCACCCTGGTCCGCTCGATGTGGCGCAGGAATTCGTGTCCCAGCCCTTTTCCTTCGGAGGCCCCTTCGATCAGCCCCGGGATATCGGCCAGGACGAACTCGGTCTGGTCATCGAGCACGACGACGCCCAGATTCGGCTGGAGCGTAGTGAACGGGTAGTCCGCGATCTTCGGCCGCGCGGCTGTCACCGCTGCCAGCAGCGTGCTCTTGCCGGCATTCGGCAAGCCTACTATGCCCACATCAGCCAACAGCTTGAGCTCCAGACGGAGCCACAGCTCCTCGCCGGGCTCGCCATGTTCCGCCACGCGTGGGGCCTGATCAGTGGAGGAGGCGAATCGGGCATTGCCGCGCCCACCCCTTCCGCCCTCGGCCACGACGAGCTCGGCTTTGGCCGCCGTCAGGTCGCCCAGCAGATCGCCCGTCTGGTCATCGTACACGACGGTACCAGGAGGCACCGGGATCCTGGTAGTCGACCCGCTGGCGCCATGCTGGTTCTTGCCCCGCCCGTGGCTGCCGCCGGCAGCCCGGAAGCGGCGCTGCTTGCTGAAGCGATAGAGCGTGTTAAGGTGAGCGTCTACGTAGAGAACGACGTCGCCGCCTCTGCCACCATCTCCGCCGGCAGGCCCTCCGAAAGGCACGTACTTCTCTCGGCGGAAGGCCACGCATCCATCGCCGCCATCGCCAGCCTGGATGTGGATCCTGGCCTCGTCGTAAAGCATCGCCCGGCAAGGATACCGCAAACGGTTGGGAAGTCAAGGGCGGAGACCAACGGGGCCAGGTCCAGCCTCAGGGCGCGACACTGAGCACCAGCGAGAGGAGGAGGGCGCTTCCCCGTGCCACCGCGGCGCCGACCAGTGCCAGATCGGCTCTGATCATGGCCCTCGGATGAGACAGCTGGGCAGCCGCTGGGCTCGTCGCCGCGGCCAGTTCGCAGCCCAGGACAACACTGGTGAGCAGGGGACGGAAGTCGCGTGGGTGCGCGAAAGGGTGTCGGAGGCAGCCTGGACGAGCTTCAGATCTTGGTGCCGTCGGGTATGACGGCGTTCTTCGGAATGACGACGATGCCATCCCGGATGACGTAGTCTCCAGCGTCCACCATCTCCTCGTCCAGAGGATGCGGCTTGATGGTCACGCGGTCGCCTATGCGAGCATTCTTGTCGATGATCGCCCCTTCGATCGAGCACCCCTGCCCGATGCCCACGTCGGGGATCCCCTGCCGCCGGTTCTCGGCGCGGTCTTCAGCGGACTCGTAGTAGTCGGCTCCCATCATCACTGTCCGCGAGAGTCGCGACTTGGAGCGAATGAAGCTCCGCAGGCCAATCACCGACTCCTGTACCTGGGTCTGTTCAAGCTCACAACCCTCGGCCAGCACCGCTTGTTGCAGCTTGCACCCGTTGGCCCAGGAAGGGGGCAGGAAGCGCGGCCGTGTGTAGATCGGTGCCTTGGCATCCCAAAACTCGAAGGGCGGCTTGGGCAGCGTCAGCGCCAGATTCGCCTCATAGAAGGCACGCATAGTTCCAATGTCCTCCCAGTACCCGTTGAAGACAAAGGCCTGGACCCGCAGATCCTTGATCGCGGCGGGAATGATCCCGCTCCCGAAGTCCTCGGCATCCGATTGCTCCAGGACCGAGCGCAGGACGTCCGTGCGGAAGAGGTAGATGCCCATAGACACGAGGCAAACCTGCTCACCATCCTGCATACATGCCAGTTGCTCGGCCTCCTCCGGAGCAGGCTTCTCGTGAAACGACCGCACGCGGCCTCCTTCGTCTGCCTTGATCACCCCGTATCGGGAGGCATCTTGCCGGGCCACCGCCTGGACTGCTACGGTCACGTCCGCACGCGCCTCGCGGTGAAGATCCAGGAACTGCAAGTAGTCCATCCGATAGAGCTGATCACCGGAGAGAATCAGGGCATCCTTCATGCGCCCCAGGCCCAGGCGGGGCAGTTGCTTGCGCACCGCATCCGCCGTGCCCTGGTACCAATCCATGCCGCTAGCCGTCTCCTCGGCAGCCAGCACACTCACGAAACCCCCGGAGAACATGTCGAACTTGTAGGTCTGCTGGATGTGGTGATGGAGCGAAGCGGACAGGAACTGTGTCAGCACGTACGTCTTGATGATTCCTGAGTTGAGGCAGTTGCTGACGGGGATATCGATGAGGCGGTATTTCCCCCCGATAGGCACGGCGGGTTTCGCCCGCAGCTTAGTAAGGGGGTATAGGCGAGTGCCGCGCCCACCGCCGAGGATCACTCCCACTACGTCTTGAATGGCCATGCCCCATCCTTCTGGAGGACAGCTTCCCGCTTGGTGCGTCGCCTTTGTACCATCAAACCGGGTCACTGTCAAGCAAACTTGCTTGGGCTACCCTTTTGCAGTACAATCAGCTAACCCTGGGCTGCCGTCTCTGCGAAGGACGGCGGCTGTTGCCCGGCTGCGGTCTTGGACAGAGGGCAGCCGGGTCCACCGAGGCCAACTTGGCGACTAGACAGATGAGAGGCGTCCAGTAACTCTCAGTTGGCGCCGCGGCAGACTGCGGGCACCGGGCTGGTCCTCCGCCCCGAGCAATCCCAGGCCACTGAGAGCAGGATGAGAGGCCAGGAGCAGCGGCCATGCGTATCCTGAGCAGACTAGTCAACGTCCGCTCAACTGACGCCCGAGACGCCCACAGGCGCAGCTTGCTCAACATAATGCTGTTGAGCAGCTTTGTCCTCATCCCTCTCGGTCTCCTTCTCAACGCGATTCTTGACCTGCTGGGACCCGAGGGCCGCGTCCAGTTCGGTTTGGTCTACCCAGCCGGCGCGTTCACACTGGTTGCCTTCGCTGCTCTCCTGGCACTCAACCATCGGTACTCCGGCCGGGCGGCCAACGTCCTCTTCCTGCTTCTTCTGATCGGCATCGCCGCTGTAATCGAGCAGTCGGCGGACATCGGCAGTGGGCGCAGCCTGCTCGCTTTCGCCATCCCCATCGTGCTTTCCAGTGTGCTGGTCGCGCCGACGGCGAGCTTCGTCACTGCGACCGCTGCATCGCTCGTCATCCTCGCTGTCGGGCTGCCGGGAGCGGAAGTGCCCAATCCCTTCACCTTCGTGCTGCTATTCGCGGTGGCGCTCGCCGCATCGCTTTCCGCCCGCACCCTCGAGCGAACGATGGACGACCTGCAGGTACTGAATGAGGAGCTGGACCAGCGAGTCAGCGAGCGAGCCGGGCAGCTGCAGCGGCGCTCCGTACAGCTCCAGTCCGCTGCGGAGGTGGCCCGGGAGGCGACGACCACACTCAACGTGGGCAAGCTCCTGGACATGACGGTGCAGAAGGTATCCGATAGGTTCGGCTACGACCATGCCGCGGTCTATCTGCTTGACGAGTCTGAAGCGAGTGTTGTGCTGCGCTCAGCTTCATCGGAAGGCGGGCGGAAGATGCTCGCTCGCGGTCACAAGGTCCGCGTAGGTAAGGGCGGACTCGTCGGCTACGTGGCACGCACAGGAAGGGCCCGAGTCTCGTCCGATGTGGAACAGGATGCCGTTCATCTGGCTACTCCAGACCTGCCGGAGACACGCTCCGCCGTCGCGCTGCCTCTCCGCAGCCGCGGCAGGGTGATCGGCGTGCTCGATATCCAGTCTAGTCAACTCGGAGCCTTCTCCGAGGAGGACGCGACCACTCTGCAGACGATGGCCGATCAGCTGGCCAGCGCCATCGACAACGCACGCTTGTATGAAGAGGCTCAGCGCCATGTCGAGGAACTGACCGCGCTTCGCAGCATCGATGTGGCGATCTCCTCCACGCTTGATCTCGATGGGGTCCTGCGCGTCCTACATAGTCAGATCGCCGACCTGGTCGATATGGCGCTCTTCCACATCGCGCTGTACGACGAACAGAAGGACACAGTCCGCTTCGCCCTCGAGGTTGACCGGGGAGAGTACCTCGAGCCGCGCGAGGTGAGGCTCGACGACGAGCGCAGCACGACTGGATGGGTGATCCGCACCGGAGAAGCGCTCTGGATAGACGATGCGCAGCGAGACTCGGAACAGCGGAAGGGCCAGGGCGTGCAGCCACACTCTCAGATGCGCTCCCTGATCGTACTGCCTTTGGTCGTGCGAGATCGCGTAATAGGAGCGATGTCCGCCCAGTCCCCAGAGCCGGCTGCATTCACCGCGGCCCAACACCGCCTCCTGTCCTCGATCTCCCGGCAAGCCAGCATCGCCATCGAGAATGCCCAGCTGCTCGACCAGTCGAGGAGAAGGCTCAGCGACGCCCGGCTCGTCCAGGAGGTGATGCTGGCCGCCGCCTCCACGCTCGACTTCGACCTCGTTCTGGAGAGATCGGTCAAGGCTCTGCACAAAGCACTGGGCGTGGACCGGCTTGGATTCCTGCTGCCCCACGCGACGGAAGACCGCCTCGTTTCGCACCCGTCCCTGGTCGGGTTCTCAAATGGCGACCTGAGCGTGGCCGCAGACACAACTCTCCCTGGCCGCGCCTACCGCAACGGGGTCCCTATCCTGCTGCGAGATGACGCTCAAAGAGCCGACTTCCCCACCCTGCCACCGGAGGTGCAGTCGGCCGTGGCTGTACCGGTTCGGGTCGGGGGGAAGGTCGCTGCTGTCCTGCATGCCGAAAGCACAAGTGAGGGCGTGTTCTTCGGAGAGGAAGAGCTGCAGCTGTTGACGACAGTAGCCGGGCAGTTGGGAGTAGCGCTCGACAACGCCCGTCTCTACGAGGAGATGGCCCGGCATGAAGGGGATCTCCGCATTCTGGCAGAGGCTTCGGCCGGCATGATCGGCCAGGTGAGCCACCAGGAGATCATTGGTGTCCTCCGTGATGCACTAGTCGAGCGCTTCCGCTGCCCCTGCGCAGTGGGACTTCTTCGCCCCGGCGGCGGCAGCATCACTCTGGCTGCCGGCTGGCTGTCGGAGGACGAGCCTTTTCCTCTGGCCACAGGGCACGAGGTGCAGATCTCCGGTCAGTGGCTGTACGAGCAGCTCAGCGAGGAACGGCGCTGGCAGTACGCGCCGAACATCGAGGAGAGCAGCGGCTGGGCCATTCTCGACACCGCAATGCAGGGACTGATCAGGCAGCACGGCGTGGCGAGCTCTATCCTGCTGCCGATGGTCAGCCAGGACACGGTCGTAGGGGTAGCATGGCTGGGGCCGCGGCAGCCACTGGCCGAGCCTGTCGAGGAGCAGTTGGGATGGGCCCAAACGCTCGTCAACCAGGCGGCAGCGGCTCTCTCCAACTCCCAGCTGTGCGACCGGCTGGCCAGCCAAGCGAACGAGCTCTCCGAGGCCTACGACGAGCTGCAGGAGATCAGCAGGCTGCGCACGGAGCTGGTGCAGAACGTGAGCCACGAGTTTCGCACGCCGCTCAGCCTGATGCAGGGCTACACCGAGCTGATGCTGGACGGGACTCTCGGCGAAGTGCCCGAGAAGCAGCTCGGTGCCCTCAAGACGATTCGCGACCGGGCTGCGACATTGGCCCGGCTCGTGCACAACCTGACTATGCTCCAGGTCGTTCCGCGGGAGGCTCTTGCCCTCTCCGAGGTCTCGCTCTCGGAAGCTACGCAGAACGTGGCGAACGAATTCGGCTCAGCAGCGGAAGATGCCGGCATCACGCTGAAGGTGGAAGTGGAGGAGAACGCCCCCCTTGTGCTGGGCGACCCCGAGCGACTGCAGCTTGTGATCTATCACCTCACAGAGAACGCGATCAAGTTCAGCCCCAACGGCGGTACTGTGACGCTGCGATCCTGGTCCGACGCCAGGCAGGCCTACGTTAGCGTCGAGGACACGGGGATCGGCATAGCCCCCGAACACCTGCACCGGATCTTCGAGCGGTTCTACCAGATTGACGGCACAACCACGCGGCGCTTCGGCGGCCTGGGCCTGGGCCTGGCCCTGGTGTGGGAGATCGTCGAGGCCCACGGCGGTATGGTCCGTGCCTCCAGCGAGCCTGGCTCCGGCAGCAGGTTCACAGTCGCCCTGCCGCGCATGAAGGGCAGGGCCGGCAAGCGAACTGCCTCGTGAAGCTCTGAGCTTGCAGGGGGCCAGCCAAGCTTCGTCCGGACGGCGCCGCGGCAGCAGGCCAGGCGCCGAGGGCTTTCTTGCGGAGAATGGGACGTGAAGCGAAGCACCAAGAATCGAAAGCGCCCTCCCAAGACCCGGGCTGAGAGCTCAGCCAGGCCCGAAGTGGGGCAGCAGGTAGCAGCAGAAGAACTCGACGCGCTCAAGAAGCAGGTGCGCGAGTTGGCCTTCCTGCACGAGACGAGCCAGGTTCTGACGGCTACGCTCGATCTCGATCAGGTGCTGCAGTCGTTGATGTCGCAGGTGAGGGACTACTTCCAGGTCGACGCTGTCTCCGCTGCACTAGTCGATGTCAGGACGGGCGACCTGGTCTTCCGGGTCGCAGCGGGTGAAGCTGCAGCCGGCATCGTCGGCATGCGGCTCGCGCCAGGCCAGGGTATCGCCGGCTGGGTGGCAGAAAAGGGCAAGCCGGCGCTGGTGCCCTCCGCCAGGGAAGACAAGCGTTTCGACCCGGCGGCAGACGACGCCACGGCTTTCGAGACCCGGGCGGTGCTGGCGGTCCCCATCCAGATCGAGGGCCACACGATCGGGATCATCGAGGCGCTGAACCCAGCCTCAGGAGCTTACGGCGCCGAGGCGCAGCGACTGCTGTGCGCCGTGGCAGAGCTGGCAGGAGTGGCGATCCGCAACGCCGGCCTCCACGAACGCGTCCGTCAGGCCGAAAGGCGCTACGAGAGCCTGTTCCACCAGAGCGCGGATCCCGTCGTCGTGCTGGACCCCGAGGGGCGCATCCTCGATCTGAATCGCCGCGCTGAAGAGCTGCTGGACGACTCGCGTGACGAGCTGATCGGCTCCAGTCTCTTCAGGCTGCTGGGCCAAGCCGAGAGGGAAGCAGTAAGGTCGCTGCGGGAAGCACGTGAGGGCGAGCAGCCGACGAGAAGGGTCAGGCTGTCCACGGGGGACGGGCACCGCTTCGTGGACGCTCACATGGCCCGAATCAGCTATGGCGGCCAGGAGGCAATCCAGTGGGTCGGTCACGATGCTACCGAGCAGGTTGCGCTGGAGCGGACCAGGGAAGACCTGACCCACATGATCGTGCACGATTTGCGGAACCCCCTGGCCAGCATGATGAGCAGCCTGCAGCTGATCCGCAAGTCGTTGGCGGACCGCGAGGATCTGCGCCTGGTTAGAGAGATCATCGCCGTGGCCATCCGCAGCGGCGAGAGGCTCCACGGGCTGACCGATTCGCTCCTCGAATTGGGCCGGCTCGAGGCAGGGGAGGCGGAGCCGGACCGTATTCCGCTGGAGCCTGGGACGCTCGTACAGGAGGCCGTGGAGCTGGCGCAGCCGATCGCACTGGGCAAGCGCCAGACGATCGGCGTCCAGGTCGAGCCCGGCCTGCCGCGCGTTCTGGCAGACCCAGCTCTGATAGCTCGAGTGCTTGGCAATCTGATTGACAATGCGTTGAAGTACACTCCCGAGAAAGGCCGCGTCACCGTCAGCGTGGAGAAGGCCGGCAGCGAGATACTCTTCGCCGTCTCGGACACCGGGCCCGGCATCGACGCCGAGATGCGGGAGCGAGTCTTCGACCGTTTCGCGCGCCTGGGGCGAGTCGAGGGCGTCGAGGGCATCGGCCTGGGCCTGACTTTCTGCAAGCTGGCGGTGGTGGCGCACGGCGGGCGGATATGGGTTGACAGCGAGCCAGGCGTCGGCGCCACGTTCCGCTTTACGCTGCCACTGCCAACCGAGTAGCTGGTCCCGTTATCGGACTGGAGAGATGTGCTTTGAAGAAGCTATCGACGGGCGTGTATGCATCAACGGAATACGCCGGCGTCAACGTCGGATTCATCACTGTTCCTGGCGGGGCGGTAGCCGTCGACGCCCCGACGCTGCCGGGCGACGCCCGAGCCTGGAGGCATCGCGTGGAAGAGGGAGCCGGCGGACCCATTCTATACGTGGTGCTCACGGACGCCCATCCAGACCGTCTGCTCAGCGCCGGAGCCCTGGGCGCTCCCATCGTCGCTTCGCGTGCGGCCTACGATCGCGCTGCCAGACTCCTCGAAGGCTCGTGGCGGGCTGCCGCCGAGGGATGGGCCCGCTCAGAACCCAGAGCCGCAAAGCCGCTGGCCAAGCCGCCGCTCGCTCTGCCGGAGATCATCCTAGTGTCGCGCCTGACACTGCGCCGTGATGACGAGACGGTGACGGTCGAAGCGGTGGCCGGAGCAGCCCCTGGCAGCGTCTGGGTTCACCTCCCCGACCACGGCGTGCTATTCGCCGGTGACACCATCGTCGCAGATAGACACCCCCACATGGAATCTACTCCCGATTCGAGAGGCTGGCTCAACACGCTGAAGCGCCTGCGTCGTTCAGCGTTTGCCAAGACCACCATCGTACCTGGCCGCGGCCCCCTATGCACTCAGGCCGACACGAGCCCGCTAAGCGAATACATCGCCCTCATCCGGCGCCGCGCCCGGTCCCTTCGGCAGGGGGGCCGTGCGGGTCTGGCAGCTGCCGCCGCCGAGCTGGTGGAATTGTATGCTGAGCCTGCCAGCACCCGAGAGACCGCCGAGCAGCAGGCCAGGGCGAACCTGGAGCAGGCGATACGGGAGGCGGGCGGGGCCTCCGGCTGAGCGCGCTTCCACCCGAGGACCCGGATGACCAAGCG
>Ga0307421_1002116_pt1 | contig 11427 bp, 5 predicted proteins | sample SalMarWE160270MG_FD_202163 | JGI IMG/M metagenome (GOLD analysis project Ga0307421, IMG submission 202163) | Salt marsh sediment microbial communities from the Plum Island Ecosystem LTER, Massachusetts, United States - WE1602-70 | ecosystem: Environmental > Aquatic > Marine > Intertidal zone >...
CTGCCTGATCTGGACAATCCGATCGAGCGCGTCGTAGGCATAGCTGGTGGCGCCGCGGCCGTCGGTCACCGTCTCGCGCTGGCCGGTGGGAGTGTAGTCGTAGGTCACCGTCTGGCCGTCGAAGTATGACGCAACTTCCAGCCGGTCCATCGAGTCGTAGCTGTACGTATTGACGTTCCCGTCCGCCAGGGTGTGGCTGAGCAGGTTGCCCACCGGATCGTAGGCAAAGCTCTCGAAGGAGCCGTCCGCATACGTCTTGCGCGTCCGCCGCCCCAGCGCGTCGTAGGTGAAGCCCGTGGTGTGGTCCCTCGCGTCGGTGACCGAGGTCAGGTTGGCCGCCAAGTCATACCCGTACCGCGTGACCTGGTCCAGCGCGTTGGTCACCGTCACCAGCCGCCCGGCGTCGTCGTAGCCGTAGCCGGTCGCTCTGCCCGCCTGGTCCGTCGAGCTGGTCAGCCTCCCCGCGCAGCCGTACTCGAGGCTCTCCGTCGTACCGTCTGCGTAGGTGGTCAACAGCAGCCGTCCCAGGCTGTCGTATGCGTACGAGGTCTCGTGATCGTTCGCGTCGGTCACAGATAGCAGCTGCCCGGCAGCGTCGTATGCCCGCGTGGTGGTATTCCCCAGGGCATCGATCGTCTGCAGCAGCCTATCGGATTCGTCATAGACGTAGGTCGTGGTGTGGTTGCGCGGATCGCTGACCGCCACGCGCCGTCCCGCCAGATCGTACTGGTAACGAGTGGTACTTGCGTCCACTGTGCCATAGGCGCGGGTGCTGGCCAGGAGCCGGCCGGCGACATCGTATTCGCGGTGCGTCACCCTCCCCAGCTCGTCGATCGTATCCACCAACCGCCCGGCATCGTCGTAGGTGTACTCGACGGTCCCGTTGTTGGGAGAGGTGATGCGAACCAAGCGATCCATGTCGCTGTATTCGTACTCTGTCGCGTGCCCATTGGCGTCCCTCTCCAGCACCAGGTGCCCCACCTCGTCGTAGGAGTAGGTGGTGACTTTCCCCAGAGGCGCGGTGCGGGTAAGCACCTGGCCCACCGCGTCGAACTCGTACGTTGTCGCATTGCCCAGCGGGTCGGTCTCGCTTGTCCTCTGGCCTGCACCGTCGTACGTGTAGGCGACTGTGCTGGACAGAGAGGTAGAGTCGGCGCTGGCCACCTGCAACAACTGGCCGGCCGCATCGTACACATACCTGGTGGCCAGGCCGCAGGGAGACGCCCGACGGGTCAGGTTCCCGGCATCGTCGTACGCTCTCTGCTCGGAGCTTCCATCGGCGTAGACCGTTGTCGTCAGCCGGCCGCGGTCGTCATACCCAAACTCGGTAGCACGCCCATTCGGATCAGTGACACCGACCAACTGGCCGGCGGCATCGTAGGCGTAGGTAGCAGTATTGCTCAAGGCATCCGTGACCGCGACCATCTGCCCGGCCGCGTCGTAGGCATACACGGTGGTGTGGCCAAGCGGGTCGGTCTCGCTCACCGGCCGGCCGGCATCGTCGTAGGCGTACAGCGTCGTGGCCGCCAGCGCCGTGCCGTAGGCTGTGGTCAGGCTGGCCAATTGCCCAGCCTCATCATAGCCGTACAGAGTAACCAGGCCGGTGGGATCGGTCTCCGTGAGGACGTTGCCGTGGTAGTCGTACGTGTACGTGGTACTGGTTCCGTTCGGGTAGTGGATCGCTTCCAGGCGACTCAGGGCGTCGTAGTCGAAGGTGGCTCTGGCATCGGCCGCGTCGACGAACGCCGTCTGGTTTCCGTTCGCATCGTACTCGAAGTGCACCACACGGCCCAGAGGATCGGTAACGCTAGTGACGCGACCCAGCGCGTCGTACGCTACCTCAGTCTCACCGCCCTCCGGATCAGTCATCGTCAGAACACGGCCCAGCAGGTCGTAGCTGTACTCCGTGGTCCGACCCAGCGGGTCGGTCTCCGTGAGCCGGTTGCCGTACTCGTCATACGTGTACGTAGTGGTGCGGCCGACATCGTGCCTCTGGCTGGCGGCAATGCTACACAGGCCGCCACAGGCCGAGCCCGACCCCACGGCGGCGCCGACCTGGCTGCTGAGCATGCTTCCGTCATCGTCCCAGGTGTAGCTGTCGATCACACCCAGGCTGTCCGTTGTGCTAACCGGCATGTAGCGCTCGTCGTACTGGATCCGGCGTGTGACACCCAGCGGATCGGTCAGGCTCGCGGGACCGCCGTACTCGTTGTACGTGATGGCCACCACCAACACCCCTAGCGGGTTCACCGCAGCGGTCACGTTGCCGTTGCCGTCGTGGGTGAAGCGCGTCGTCTCGCCAGCCGGGTTGCTGTACGAAGCCAGGTTGTGATTCGAGTCGTAGTCGTACGTCGTCGTCCGGCTCAACGCATCCGTGTGGCTGAGGACCATCCCGAAGCTATCGTAGGCCGTCGTCTCAACACCACCGTCCGGGTTGGTCACCATCTCCGTCCGGCCCTCGACGTCGTACTCGCAGAGGTAGGTGTTCCCCAGCGCGTCGGTCTCGCTCTGCAAGCGGCCGTCGGGGTAGTAGGTGGCGGTGGCGGCGACGATGCCCCGCGGGTCCTCCACGCTCAGGAAGTGATGGTCGGCGTTGTAGGTGTAGCGAACCGGCTCGTCGATCCCAGGCAGGTGGATGCCCACCAGATCGCCCGCCGCGTCATAGTCGTACTCGTAGACGTTCCCCATCGGATCGGTGATCGTCTTGATCCGGTCCTGGGCGTCCCGGGTGAAGAGCACCTCCAGCCCGCCGGCGCTGCTGACGATGCCGTCCGGCCTGAAGGTCAGCGTGTTCCCGTTCAGGTCCTTGATCGAGTTGAGCTTGCCGTCGATCCCCATATCGAACTCGCGTCCGTAGGGATCGGTGTAGACGTAGCCGCTCACGCTCTCCTGGTACCGGCTCCCCGGGAAGCAGAACCACTGCCCGCCCGAGTTGACCACCAAGCCGCAGGCCTTCGCCTCCAGGCTGCCGTACGCCCCCGCCTCCGGGAGGTACCCGGGTATGCCAAACCCCCAGACGATCTGCGGCTCATAGTAGTACGTGACGCGCCTGCCGTTCGGCATGGTCAGCGTCACGTTGTGGTCGAGGTCCACCTCCAGCTTGGGGTTGGCGATCGCCAGCGACCAGCCGTGGCCGAACTCGCCCACCTGGTTCCGCTCCAGGCTGTCGTACGTCCGCCCAATGGTGATGGGCAAGCCCACCACCGGCACGGTCAGGTCGGTCACGGTGAAGCGCACCCGGCCCGGCTTGTACTCGCCCTCGGCCGTGACCATGATGCCGCAGGCCCGCTGCTCGCCGCTCGGCTCCGTCCCGCTCACCCGGATCGCGTAGGAGCCGTTCGCTAGCACCGTCGTGTCGAGCGTGGCCACCGTGCTCCCGGCGGCCGCGTCTATTCCGGTGGATAGGATCTCGTAGGCGTCGAGATCGTTCACCGGCCAATAGTCGACCGTGACTCCGCGCAGCGAAGTGTCGGCGTCGAGCTTAACATCGACCTGCCCGGACACCGTGCTCAGGTTCGTAGGGCTGGCGATGCAGCCGGGAACGTCCATCTCCGGCGGGATCACCGGCGGGGTGACGATCAGCGTCGTATCCTCGGTGGCGTGGATCCAGTAGCCCGATCCCGGCCTCAGCATGCGCAGGTAGTTGGCCCAGTCCGGCGCTTCGGTGTCGTTGAATGCCCAGGGGTCGTCGACGTCGGTCGGGTCCCAGGCGAAGACCCGGTCGTACTTCCCCTCTATCGTCTGCAGCGCCCCTTCCAGCGGCAGAGCCATCCCCAGCGGGTACCCCACCAGATTCCACCCCTCGCACAGCGGGATGTCGGTCCATTCCGGCCGCGTGCCCGCTACCTCCAATGTGTCCGGAGCGGTCATCTCGATCCACAAGCCCATGCGGCGATCGATGGCGGTCAGGTCGCTGGCCGCAGGGTCGGCAGGGTCGTACAGCTTCCAGGGGTCGGCCGCGTCGCAGCCGTCGTAGGCATACACCCGCGCATAGCTGCCCGCAATAGAGGAGAGCACGGCCGCGGGGTCGGTATCGACCGGCACCAGGGGCAGGGATACCAGGTGCCAGCCCGGCTCCATCCCAACCGCCGCCGCCGTGGCCCTGGAGACAGCGCCGTTGAGCGACGTATGCACCCTGACCAGCGGCGCGGTCTGCCCCGGCAGCGGAGCGAGAGAAGCCAAGCCCGGCGGGCGCGGCGGGGGGTCGTAGGCGTAGGTGGGCGGCTTGCGCCCCAGGCCCGAATCGGAAGCCAGCGCCACTGCGGCCACGCTTCCGCTGCCTCCGATGGCAGTCTGCGCCAATTGGGCCGCCTGACCGGGCGCCGGCTGGGCGGACTGAGGCGTGTACCGCCGCGGCAGCCTGTAGACCGACCCCGGCACCGAGGTCAGCAGGATGGCGACGCACAGCAGCAGGCTGACGGGAGTGCACAGCTTCTTTGCGCGAGGACTAAGCATAGTATCCCTCCACTGGAGTGGCAGGTGTCCTATCGACGTCTCGAAGCGACTGGTGGGACAGATCGGCGATGTGTCCCACAGGCAGTCGACCGTAGCCGTAACAATGGGCGGGGCTCGTCAACTGCGCACGAACGCCCGCCGGACCACACGGCTCAGCTTTGCGGCCGCGTCTTACGGTTGAGCGGGCGTGGAGGTACCAGGTAGAAGGATGAGGACCGCGGCATCGAGGCACACCGGGTTGAGCTAGGTTGTGTAGGTTATCGGGGGTGAATCTCCCACCCTCGGCCCAGCTTAGGCTACTCTGTGGCGGCTGCGCTGTGCAGACGGCACCGGGGAGGCGCCTGAGTAGCCGGCTTCTTTGCTCTCCTCCCCAAAGGTACAGTGAGGCGTTCAACCGAAAAGGCACCCGGCCTGGCGCGGTGCCAATCCTCCGCGAGCAGGACCAGCCCCGCGCCCATAAGACGGGTGCCCGCTACTAGTGTCCAGTATACAACAGGCTCGGCTGATCTGTCAAGGCGCCGCTTGCGGCATGTCACTAGCAATTCAAAAGTGAACCATTTGCAGCTGAAAAGTGAACTCTTAGCAATTGAAAAGTGAACTGGTCATACTAGGCTTCACCTAGCCCTGGCTGCCAGGAACAACGCTGAAACTGCCCGCGGACTGACTACCTTCCAGGGAACGGGGGCCTCGTAGAGCGTAGTCTAGGCGTATTCATTACCTTAGGGTCTCCCGATCCGACTACCCGGGAGCCGCGCCGCCGGTCCGCGACACTGGCGTCCCCTCTCTTGCTGCTCGTCAGAGACGAACTCCGAGTTCACTCTTGAACTGAAAACCAGGCCACAGGTGTTCACTTTTCAATTGCTCCTAACAGGCGCCGCTTGCGGCAGAGACTCTACGGGTCTACTGGGAGAAGGCTTGGCCTATCGACCGGTGTGCGCTGGGCGATCAGCGCGCGCCGCCGAGGCCTGGGGGACCCTTGGGGTCTTCCGGGAGGCGGCGACTCCCGAATGCCTGCACCCTCCGCGGTGACATTCCGCCCGATTGGGGCCGACAGGGTATTGACATGTGTGCATGCACTGTGGTATCATGATCGAGTAGGTCGCCCAATCGATCCTTGACAAATGAATCGGCGCCCGGCACTTCCACAGCCGGATCTCCCACTACCCCGGGCGCTCGCGGCGTGTGATCGTCGTCGTCTCGATACCTGGCCCTCGGGTCGTGGTTGACTGCGGCGATGATCTCGTGGGCGAGAGCAGCGTCGTTGCTGGTTCTCGCTCGTGGCAGCCTCACTTCGGTGAGACTGCACGGCCGGGGCTTCCCCTCTGACGAGGTAAGAAGTGGCCCGGCACCCCCGCGATACGGGGGCGCGCACCTGAACAGCCCAGCACGAAGGCGAAAGCCCTAGTGCACTCCGTTCCCACATCCTGCTGCCCCGGCGGCGCGTCGAGCGCCGGACCTGGAGTCCGGCGCCGGGCCCGCTGCCGGGGGAGCCATGCGCCAGGCTGGGAGCCCCCCCAGAGTGGCCTGCATTAGCAAAGGATGTAGGGGACAATGGAGGCTGGATCCTGGCCACCGCGGTGCTGGTGCCGTAGCGGCTGACGAGGAGCGAGTGGTATATCGCCCCTCGACCCGCCGGCCGAGCGGCAGCGCACTGACGCGGGAGCGACCCGCACGCTCCTGCCGGTGGCCAGTGATTGGAGTGCGCCCCCCCGCGGGGGCTCCTTTGTTCCCCAACGCGCAGAATCTGGCGATTCTGCGCGTTTGTTGTCTGGGGTCGCTCAGCCGGCCACACCCTCAACCCGGCCCTGCCTCCTCCGCCGCGCCCTGCGCGCCCCCATCGCCGACCCCCTTCCGCCTCCCCCAGCTGTTGACCTGCCCGCCAACTTGCGCTATACTCACCGCCGCCAGGAGAGCCCGCGTCTCCCGACGCAAGGAGGCAGACCGATGTCGCTACTCCAGAGAGCCAGGGAATGGCTCACGCCCGCGGAACCCCTGCCCGGCCAGGTCGTCCACTACCAGACCCCGCCGGACGCCGAGGACCAGTACCGGCTCCACCTGCGCATCGAGCCGGACGGGCGCGGACTGCTCATTATCAACGCCTCCACCGTCCTCCACCTCAACCAGACCGCGGCCGAGTTGGCCAAGCACCTGATCGAGGGTGACGACGAGGACGCCACAGCGCAGGCGATCTCCAGCCGCTACCGGGTCCGCCAGTCGCGCGCCCGGGCTGACTACCGCGAGCTGCACGAGCAGGTGATCACGCTGGCCACTTCGATCGACCTCTGCCCGGTGACCTACCTGGACCTGGAGCGTGTCGAGCCCTTCTCCGCAGAGACCTCCGCCCCCTATCGGGTCGACCTGGCCCTCACCTACGCCGTCGACGCCTCCGGCACGCCGGACCCCGAGGCCCGCAAGCGCGTCGCCAGGGAGCTGACGACCGAGGAGTGGGAGCAGGTCCTCCGCAAGCTGTGGGACGCCGGCGTGCCCCACGTCTGCTTCACCGGCGGCGAGCCTACGCTGCGGGCCGACCTGGTCCAGCTTGTCCGCTATGCCGAGGACCTGGGCCTGGTCACTGGCCTGCTGACGAACGGCCGCCGCCTCCGCGAAGAGGATCTCCTGCAGGGCCTGCTCCTCGCCGGGCTCGACCACCTGCAGATCACGCTCGCCTCCCACCAGGAGAAGCTGCACGATTCGATCGTCGGCCAGTCCGGCGCCTTCAAGGAGACGGAGGCCGGCATCAAGGCGGCGCTCAACGGAGATATCTACGTCGTCGTCCACGTCGTCGTCACGCCCCAGAACGCGGGCTCAGTCGTGGATACGATCTCCTATCTGGCCAGGCTGGGCGTGCCCGCCGTCGCCCTCAGCAGCGCCATCCGCTCCGGCGCCGACGAGGAACGCCGGAAGCTCGAAGAGGCGCTGCAGGCCGCCCGCGACGAGGCCACCCGGCTGGGCATAGACCTGGTTTGGGACCTGGCCGCCCCCTATTCCCAGGTCAACCCGATCGAGATAGAGACCGAGCTCTCCATCGACACCGCCATGCGCCAGCACCTCTACGTCGAGCCGGACGGCGACGTCCTCCCGACCCAAGGCTGCAACGTCCTCCTGGGCAACCTGACCACCGACACGCTGCAGTCGGTCTGGAGCCACCCCGAACGGCTGAAGCTGGTCGGCTCCTGCTCCTAGCCCCAGACTCGCTTCCAGCCGATGGCAGAGCGCACCGCCGGCCGGTCCCTCACCGCCGACCAATGGCACGACTGGTTCACCCACCAGGCCGGCTGGACGCAGGAGACCCGCCGCTCGCTCTACCGCCAGGCCGGGCTGGCCGAGGCCACATCTGTCCTCGAGGTAGGCTGCGGTACCGGAGCGATAGTCTCCGAACTGCCCGCCCTCACCGGCGGAGCCGTCTTCGGCCTCGACATCGATCCCGCCTCGCTCGCCTTCGCCCGCGGTCAGGCGGGCGGAGTTGGCTACATCCGGGGCGACGCCCACGCCCTCCCCTTCCCCGCTGGCAGCTTCGACCTGGTGGTCTGCCACTACCTGCTCCTCTGGCTGACCGATCCGGCTCGAGGCCTGGCCGAGATGGCCCGCGTCACACGGGCTGGCGGCTTCGTCCTGGCCTGCGCCGAGCCGGACTACGGCGCCCGCATCGATCACCCCCCGGAGCTCGTCCCACTGGGCCGCCTCCAGGCCAATTCGCTCCGCAGCCAGGGAGCCGACCCGCAACTCGGGCGCCGGCTCGGCGAGCTATTCGCCGCAGCCGGCCTCCGCGCCACCGTCGGCATTGTGCCCGGCCGCTGGTCGTTCCCTCGCCAGCCCGGAGTTGACTTCGACGCCGAGTGGAGCATGCTGGAGCACGATCTGGCCGGGCTAGTCTCGCGGGCTGAGCTGGGCCGTCTGCGCTCGCTCGACCGGAAGGCGCTCGCCGATGGCCGGCGTCTCCTCTTCGTGCCCACCTTCTACGCCATCGGCGCCAAGCCGGCCAGTTGACTCCGCAAGGGCCGGGTGCTATACTGATGCGCGGCACAACCGGAAAGCCAGAACGAGCGTAGTATGAAAGAGGCCCGGACCGCGAAGAGACAAGGAGTGCTACATGGCTGAGAAGAAGGCAATCGGCAGCACGATCGGAACCGTGCTCGCCGTGTGCGGCGGTATCTTCGGCTGTATCCTCATCGGCTTCGGCGCGCTGCTCGTCATGGCGTCCTCGGACCCCACCGGCGATCCGGCCTGGCTCACCGTCGGCGCCGGGATGATCGTCGCGGCTCTAGCGCTCATCGGCATCGCCGTCGGCTACTTCGCCTACGTCCGCGCCCGCTCCAAGCGCGAGGCGGCGGGGCCTCAGGAGATCGTCCAGAAGATCGATCTCAGCGGCGACATCGCACTGGAGAAGCTCAAGTGCCGCAACTGCGGAGGGGAACTCACCCAGGAGTCGATCACCGTTCGCGAGGGCGCCGTCTTCGTCTCCTGCCCCTACTGCGGTGTGTCCTACCAGATGGTCGAGGAGCCCAAGTGGTAGACCGGCCCGCCGGATCCCAACGGAGGTACCATGCGCCGTAATCGTAGGCCGACCGCCATCCTGCTGGCGCTCGCGCTGGTCTCCACGTTTCTGCTGACCATCCCCGCCCCCAGCTTGGCCCAGGACTACTCCTACACCGTCGACGAGACGACGGTCGACGTGTGGATCAATCCAGACGGTTCCGTCTCCCTGGAGTACTGGCTCACCTTCACCTGTGACCAGGGCGCACACGCCATCGACGTCGTCGATCTGGGCCTGCCCACCGCCGACTACTCGCCCAGCTCGGTCAGTGCCACGTCAAACGGCAAGCCGTTTGCCTACATCGAGCAATCGGAATACGTCTACTGGGGTGTCGCTATCTGGCTGGGCGAGGGCACTATCTACCCCGGCGAAACCGGCACAGTGCACGTCGTCGTCGACCGGGTCGGCGGCATGATCTACGAAGACAGCGACGATCCCGAGTACGCCAGCACCGAGTTCATCCCTAACTGGTTCGACAGCAGCGGAGTGCACGGCACCACGGACATGACCGTGGGCATCCACCTGCCGGAGGGCGTCCAGCCGGACGAGGGGCGCTGGCACCGCAGCCCGTCGGGCTGGCCGCAGGACGAGCCGGAGACCTACCTGGACGACGACGGCCGGGTCCTCTACGTCTGGTACCACACCACGGCCGCGCCGGACCGGGAGTACACCTTCGGCGTCTCCTACCCCCGCGTCTACGTCGACGAGAGCGTCATCCAGGAGGGGCCCTCGACCTGGGAGCTGATCACCGGCAAGATCGAGGAAGCGTTTGCCTGCCTGGGCGGCAGCTGTCCGTTCATCTGCTTCGGCGGCATCTTCATTCTGTTCATCGCCCTCTCCAGCTACTCCCAGAGCCAGCGCAAGATGAAGTACTTGCCCCCGTCTATGAAAGTGGAGGGCGTGGGCATCAAGCGCGGCCTGACAGCCGTCGAGGCGGCCATCCTGCTGGAGACGCCGCTGAACAAGGTGCTGACGATGACCCTCTTCGGCCTGCTGAAGAAGGGTGCCGTCACCGTCCTGGACGACGATCCGCTCAAGGTGCAGAAGAACGATCCTCTTCCCGCGGAACTGCGCCCCTACGAGACGGGCTTCCTGGAAGCGATCAACAAGAACAGCACGTTGAACGAGCCAAAGCTCCGCTCGATGATGGTCGAGCTGGTCAAGTCGGTCAACAACAAGATGAAGGGCTTCAGCCGTAAGGAGACCGCCACCTACTACCAGGACATCGTGCGCCGCGCCTGGGGCCAGGTAGAGAGCGCCGGGACGAACGAGCTGAAGAGCAAGTTCTTCGACGAGGGCCTGGAATGGACGATGCTGGACGACAAGTTCGACGACCGCGTCCGCACGTCGTTCGGCAGCGGGCCTGTGTTCCTGCCTCTCTGGTACAGCTACTATCGCCCCTGGGCGCCAGTCACCGCTGCCGGACGCACGGCCGCGGGGGCAGCGCGCACGCCAAGCCCAGCCCGCCCGTCGACAGGGAGAGTCCAGCTGCCCACGCTGCCCGGCTCCGCCTTCGCCGCTTCTCTCGTGCGCGGCGTCCAGTCCACAGCGAGCAACATCGTGCGCAGCGTCACCGGCTTCACCGGCGGAGTGACGAACGTCACCAACCCGCCGCCCAAGCCCTCGGCCAGCTCTGCCCGCTCCGGCAGCTCCCGCAGTTTCCGCGGTGGTGGTGGCGGCTCGAGCTGCGCCTGCGCCTGTGCCTGTGCCTGCGCCGGCTGCGCCTGCGCCTGCGCGGGAGGAGGACGTTAGTCGCTGTCGCTCCTGGCGCGCATCCGCAGCCGGTTCACCTCACCACAGCCCCTGCCGCCCGGGCTGCATGCCTACCAGCGCTCGGATAGCGACGGCTCCCGTGTGAGCATCCACCTGCGCGTCGAGCAGGGAGGCCGCGGCCATCTGATCATCAACGCCTCGCGCATACTCCACCTCAATCAGACGGCCGTCGAGTTCGCCCGGCTGATCCTCGACGAGGTGCCCCAGGCAGAGGCGATCGAAGCAATCCGCAAGCGCTTCCGCGTCGACGCCGCCACCGCCGAGGCCGACTACACCCGGACGAGCGAACAGATCAGCGCCCTGCTCTCGCCCGACCAGACTATCTGCCCCATCCACGGACTGGACATGGAGCGCGTCGATCCATTCTCCATACCGGTCTCCGCGCCCTACCGCTTCGACCTGGCCCTCACCTACCGCTGCAACAACCGCTGCCCTCACTGCTACGTTGCTCGTCCAGCCGATCACCCGGAGATGGATGCCGCCTCCTGGAAGGAGGTCATCGACCGGGTCTGGGATATCGGCGTCCCCCACGTCTGCTTCACCGGCGGCGAGGCCACGCTGCGCGTAGACCTGCCCGAGCTCGTGGCCTACGCTCAGGGCAAGGGCATCGTCACCGGCCTGCTCACCAACGGCCGCCGCCTTGCGGACGCCGCCTATACCGCCAA
>Ga0307421_1002117_pt1 | contig 11426 bp, 10 predicted proteins | sample SalMarWE160270MG_FD_202163 | JGI IMG/M metagenome (GOLD analysis project Ga0307421, IMG submission 202163) | Salt marsh sediment microbial communities from the Plum Island Ecosystem LTER, Massachusetts, United States - WE1602-70 | ecosystem: Environmental > Aquatic > Marine > Intertidal zone >...
ACTACAGATCCTGAAGGAGCAGTTTTGTCTAGTTTGATGCCTGTTAGAACGTGATGGGTCTCTTCGTTGCCTGCCGTGTCCACAGTCCAGTATTCAAGTTTGTTGTTTGAGCCTTCGGTTGTGATTAACGGTTGGCCATCGGCGCTTACGGTTTTGGTTATTCCATCATTGATTTTATAGTGGATTTCTGCTATATCGCTCAGGTCGTCTGTGGCTGTTAGGGTTATGGTGAACTCTGAGGTATGCCATGAATCATCGTAATCGTCTGCCGTAACGGGCGGAGTAACGTCCGCTTGGACTATTGTTATCTCATGTTCTGAGTGGGTGTACCTGACAAATATGTACGTGTTTTCTGCGTCTGCCCAACGTGTGAAGTTGCAGGGTTGTCCGTCTATCATTACCATGAAATTGTTTTGCCACATGGTCTGGACAATGACGTTAGGGATTGTGATTACGGTGAAGCCAGTGGTTGATTCTGCCCCTGTGACGTTGAAGCTGAGAATATTTTCGGCTGTATTTATCTGGAAATTTGAGACCGTTGAATTTGACGTCATGCTAACTTCGTATTCTGTTCCCGTCCATTCGCCTGCATCGAATGAGGAGGAAGAACACATTAGTGGATAGTGATCCGTGTTGTTGTCGTCAATTACGTATGGTGTATCGCCTATACCATCTGCGTTTGTGTCTGTGCCGCTGTAGTCACTCCAGTAGTTACCTTCTTCGCCGTTGTCCCAGACGTTGGAATTAAATTCAAGAGTAATTGTTTGGTTCGTACTTGTGAAGAAAATATTAGGGTAGAAAAGGTTGTTTGAGGAATTCTGAAGTGCAATGTTATATGTGTTGCAGAGCACGTAGTTTTCATGTATGCTGTTGTTTTGGCAGTAAATGAGTAGAATGCCCATTGTATCACTGATATATACATACTGATCGGTTGATCCACCTATTATATCGTTCTTGGAAACTGTGACAAACGAACAGTTCAGCATTGCAACACCGTAACCGTTTTGGGATAGATAGTTATCTGAAACGGTGCTGTTTGAGGAGTAAAAAAGGACGATGCCTATCTGATTGGTTGTTACCACATTGTTTGAAACGGTGACAAGTGAAGAACTTTCAATTCCGACAGCATAGTAATAGTTGTTTCTGAAGATGTTTTGGCTGATATTGGCTTCACTGGAATTGCTTACACGGATGCCGCAGTTCGGCATAAGACCGCCATAATCTCCGCCGCTGTTCTGGATGGTGAATCCTGTGATTTCGACGTTGTCCGCCAAGATGGTGATTGAGCTTCCAGCGTTTCCTCCGTCTATTATGGTTGAAGCCTTATTCTCGCCCATTAACTTTATTGATTTGTTGACAATAACGTTTTCAAAGTAGGTTCCATCTTCAACGAATATCGTGTGTCCATTCACTGTTCCAGCGGCATCAATTGCGTCTTGAATTGTTGCGTAGCTTGAGTTTGTGTCAAGGTTGTGAACTGTTGGCAGATGGATGCCCAAAAGAACTGTGGAATTAGACATAAAGCCTATGGGTCTCACGCTAGCGCGGTCTTGCTTAACTCCTTTCAATGTAAACCCATTCGTGGCATCAGTAAAGGTTACGGTGAAGTCTGCTTTGCCAAATGAGTCGGAATATCCGCTCCACACAACGGTCATAGCCGGGTCGTAAAGGGTCAACGCGGCATTCGGTACAACGTTTCCAGCTTCGTCTTGCACGATAACAGAGAAGTCTCGAGTGACGTTGCTTTGGTACCAGCTTGAGTATCCGTATCCTGAACTGAAGTTTCCGTAAAGGTGGAAGTTTGATTCGGAAATTGAAAAACTTCCAACTGCTACATTTGAAAGAAGCACACTGTTGTTTAAGTTCCAAGCAGAGATTCCGTTTATTGATGAATCGTAAACAGAAACGGTGGCTTGATCTTCAATGCCTAACCAAGAAAGGGTCGAGCCATAAATGGTCATGATTGACTGACTGTACGCACTTGCATAGCTTGCGACAGCTGTGTTTTGCAAAAGCACAGTGGTCAGGTCTTGCTCGTCTGGCCAATAGTTACCTGCTGCGATACTGGTTATATTTGAGTCGCGTCCCGTTGCACTCGAATTTTCTGATGCCAAAATGCTTATGTCTTTACAGTTGTTGAAACTCAAGCTTGAGTTATACACGTTGAAAGTTAACGTCATGTCTAAATTGGTGGTCGTTAGGGTGGGTACGGACCCTGAAATCACTGTGATGCTGTCTGATGTGCTGAAGGAGCTTGCGTAACCTCCCTGTAACCCTGTCATGTCCAGAGTCGCGTCATTAATATCGATGTTTATTGAACCAATCTCTGAGTCATTAACTGCAACATCAGCTTTATCTCGAAGTGATAACCACGAGATTATTGAATTGGTTATAGTTGCTTTTGAATCCGAAAAGTAGGCATTTGAAATAGTGGAGTCAAAAGCAGTTAAGATAGATTCGTCGTAACAATCGGCGTAGCTTGTTACATTGGCTCTTTGCAGCGATAACGTGGCGGAATCCCTAATTGCCATGTATGGCATGGTTGAGTCGAGTATGGTTACGATTGAGCTGTCGTAAAAGCCCATGTTGGTTGTGGCGTTTACGTTTTGCAGCAACAGGTTGGCGTTATTATATGCGGTCAGGGTAGAGACGGTTGAGTCAGAAATGGAAACGGTTGAATCGCCATAAGCGCTTGAGTAGCCTTGAAGATCACAATTGGCTACGTCTACATTTGAATCATATATTCCGAGAGCATCTCCGAACCAAAACTGGTCGCTGACGATTCGGTTGCTTGAGAGGGTGATAAGTGAAGAGTCTTCAATCGCGACGGCGCCGTTATAATTGGTGTTTATGATATTGTAGCTGATATTTGCGCCTGTGACCGCCGCAGCATAGATGCCACTGGAGGACGAGCCGCTGTTTTGAATTGTAAATCCAGAGACCTCAACGTTGTTAGCATCTAAACTGAGGACGTTACCGCTATTTCTTCCGTCAATTATTGTTGAGGCAGGATTTTCGCCTCTGAGTTTCACGGATTTATTGACTACGATATTCTCGAGGTAAATTCCACTATCAACGGATATTGTGTGTCCATTTTGTGTTTCGGGCGCGTCAATCGCGTCTTGGATTAAAATATAATTTAAGCCCGTATTAATGTTGTGAATATGAGCCGGGGGCGCTGAAGTTTTTATAAGCCAAAAATCATTACTGCCAGCGCCGAATGATGCTGTAGTGCCACCTATAATGTAAGCTCCATTGCTAGTTTGGACTACACTGCGGCATGTGTCAATTTCTGGTCCTCCGTAGGTTATACTAGAAACAACATTGCCGCTGGCGCCGATCTTGAGCAAAAGGGCGTCATAATTACCAACACCAGAAGAGTTTGTGTAACCTGCTATAACGTATTCTCCGTAGCTATTCTGAATCACACAAAAGCCTAAGTCAATGCTGGCTCCTCCGTACGTTTGGTCCCACTGCATATTACCGTTTGCGTCTGTCTTAACAAGCCATGCATCACAAGGAAAATTAAGGAACGGCATTCCTATGTAACCTACTATTGCGTATCCTCCATCATCAGTCTGAATCACAGAATTAGCATATTCATTGCTGGAAGTTCCATATGTTGCGGTCCAAGCCGGTGGCTAGGCTACAAGAATTTTAATTATTACGCGGGTTTCGGAGTCTTCGATGGCTATGTAATGTTCACCTGGATCAGCCTCTGGAATTATAACAGTTGTCTCAAAAGACCCCAACGAACTGGCGATGGTACTGTTAAGAGGCGATATTCCAAGCCATTCTTCACTAGTTACCGTACCCACAACGGGAACGCCATCCCACTTAACATAGATGACATCATTAGAATGGAACCATTTACCCGAAAGCGCAATTGTATCACCCGATTCAACCACAACAGATGAAGCCAAATTGGTACCATTGCCAAAAAGCCCAGAGGCAATTTGGTTGCCAACTCTTTTTATCCCCCTTAAATACTGGTTGTAATCAATGTAGGCGTAAGCGGTACCTGCAACGTCCGTCCTGAAAGAAAGAGCAGTATAAATCTCTGAAGAATCATAGGCGCCTACCGATTTTCTTAGGTCAGGCATTTCAGTTTCAAAAAATATGTTTCCTGTTCCGTCAGAAGTTGTAGAAACGAAGTAATTCCATGATCCAAAAGTCGGGTCATGATACGAAATAGTAACAGGCTTGTCAGCCGGGTAACCGGCACCAGTAAACTGAACAGTAACTCCGCCGGGACCTGAAGACGGAGAAACCTCAAAGACCCTAAAAACGGTTCATAGACGTAATTGAGAGCGTAGTCGCCTATTGCGTCGTAGCCATATACTGTTAAAAAGTAAGATCCACTGTTATAAATTACGTAAGAGATCCCCGACTGAAGCGCTCCACCTGCTAGATAATTGTAATTTTCATCATAAATGCTGCAGTAGATATCTATGGTGCTTGAACCATTGAAAATATACATTCCAGGAGAAGCCGAAAACTGAATGTAGTCACCATCGTACATAGGCATTATGCTTCTATACTGGGATTGAAGAGAAGTGGTGACCGTCATGCTGCTATATTCGGTGAAGCTGTTGTCAGGCTCATAACCATCCTCTACAGTGTCAGCCATAGTTGGATGTATCAAAATTAAAGTTGAAAGCAGCCCCAAGATTAGGGACAACATGAAATATTTTCGAAAAAGCAGAGGTGCCTCTCACTTCTCCCCTCTCCAATACTAAAGGTATACTGTGAACTTGAAATGTTTTTAAGTTTTATGTACGTAAGTTCTATCAAAGTAAAAGACTGCAATTGAAAAGTAATGTTATTAAACATTGCCAAACTGACAGCGCATGTTGCTATCGATTGCAGACAGTGCTGTTGTGCTCTGTGGTTGACCCCTCTCCCTTTTTTAAAGGCGCAAATTTGGCGATGAAAGGCTTCACATTTTAGGAGTTTAGTATTTAATTACTGTTAATCGCAATAGTACTGTGAATGTTTGAAAGGAGTGAGAGTCTGTGAAACAGTTTGTTGTCACCCCGTCCGCGGGCAAACGATTAATCGCCAAAGCGTTAGCATCACACCCTGCGGTGTTAGACGCGCTGAAAAACGGCACAGTTGTCATCGTGGCAGGCACCACCAACGGGTACGCAGCCGAAGAAATCTTGAAAACACTTGGCGGTGCCGAAGGTTTTTCCCGGAAACGTTTTTTCCGCGGCATCACTCTGCCGCCTAGCTCCGATGTAACGTCTGAGGGCAGGCTCTCTGACGAAAGCGCTTTCCCCGGTGACGTAGTGATAACTGAAGGTATGTGGAGGAAGGGCAAAACCATAGTCGACGTGGTCGATGAGCTTAAGGAGGGCGATGTGATTTTGAAGGGTGCCAACGCGGTGGATTTGAACAGGAAACAGGCGGCTATTCTCATTGGTCACCCTAAGGCGGGCACCATAGCTGTGGCGTTGCAGGCTGTTTTGGGGCGTCGCGTGCGGCTGATTTTACCTGTGGGCTTGGAGAAACGCGTGTGCGGCGATTTGTGCAGTTTAGCGGAGAAGATGAACTTGCCGAGGGCAGGTGGCTTCCGCTTGTTCCCAGTGCCCGGGCAAGTGTTCACGGAGCTTGAGGCGGTGCAGCTTTTAACTGGGGCTACGGCTGAGCTTATTGCCGCTGGCGGGGTCTGCGGGGCAGAAGGAAGTTGCTGGCTTGCTGTAAGTGGGACAAAAGAGCAGGAAGACGCTGCGGAGAAGCTTTTGGCGTTGGTTGCTTCTGAACCTGCTTTCAACCTTTGAAGCGCAGAATTCAAACAGGGATATCCCTTTTTCGAAAGACCATAAGACTCGCGATAATCAAGCCAACGTTGACCGCCAACAGCACGAGCACGTCTCCGAGAAAGCTGCTGAAATTTCCTGTGCCGAAATATTGAGCGGGGTTATAGTAGAACCATGTCGAAGCGTAACGTAGCGGGTTGCTAAGTGTGGCGCCAGCCGTACCGTATGAGCCGCCCATGAAGAACATAATGAACATCGTAATCACCGAGGCAGCAAGGGTTTTTTTCGTGTTTAGAAAGACAGTTGAGAATAAAACAGCCGTCATCGCTAAAGTCCCGAGATGAAGTGTTGCTGCAAGGAACAAGGCGCCTAACCGTTCCCAGTGCAAGCCCGCTTCGATGAACATGCTGGACGACGCCATTCCCGCCACGGCAAATAATAGAATAAGACCCATAAGGCAAGCGATGAAAATGTACAGGAAGAGTATCTTGCCTGTCAGGTATTTCTCTCGCGAAACAGGTTTAGACAGCACAAGGTCTATGGTGTTGTTTTCCACTTCTTGAGGCACCAGACTGCTTGCCATATAGACGAGGAAAACGCCGCAGTAAAGCCACAGAAAAGAGAAGAAATACGCGTTAAACAGAGAATAAGGGTTAGCGATGTCAAGCGGGCCTAACAAAGCCAATAATGACTCAGGGAGAGTGTCAAGGTAAGCTTGCAACCCGCTTAGGTCCAAGCCGCTCAGCAGATTAACCAGATAAAGCCCCAGGAAGCCGATGAGGACACCGAGACCTATGAGAAACCACTTCTTATCAAATAGTTCCTCTTTTGTAATCGCAAATATTTTTTTCATTCAAATCGCTTCCTTTTTGATTTTCTTGACTCAAAGGTGCTTCCGCTTTTCTTCTTGTTGTTTACCTGCTTTCCATTAGCTTCCGTGCCGTAATATTCGAGGAATATGTCCTCCAAAGTGGAGTCTCTGATGTTGATGTCTCGGAAGGAAACGTCCTTCAACTGTGGCAAAAGAAGCGTAAGCTCCTCACGTTTGACGAGGAACCTCGCATAGGACCCTTCCACAGTAAAGTTTCTAACGGCCTTTTTCGGCAACTTTTCTGCAACCGCCTTGGCATCAGACGGTGAGGAAAGCAACATTTCAACGTGTTTTAGTGCTAATTGCTTAAGCTGCGTGACAGCAGCGACTTCAACGAGAGTTCCTTGTCGGATTATGCCCACGCGATGGGCGATTTTTTCCACTTCTTCCAACTGGTGGGAACTAAGGAAAACAGTGCAGCCAGAAGCAACTTGTTTTTCTGTTAGTAGCCTGTAGAACTCGTTATTAACCAAAGGGTCTAAGCCGGAAGTGGGCTCATCCAAAATCAGAAGTTCCACATCGGGTGCCAACACGGAGATTATGCCGATTTTTTGTTTGTTGCCTCTAGAAAGCTCCCGCGTCTTTTTGCGTAAATCAAGATTCAGGATTTGCGCGAGCTCCTCAACTTTTTCCCAATTGACGGGTCTATCGTAGAGTTTCAACAGGTAAGAAAGCGTGCGGCTTGCAGTCCAATCCTTGAAAATTCCAAGCTCTCCTGGCAGGTACGCGACTCGTTCCCGAATCATTTCAGACTCGGTTTGAACGTTGTGCCCAAGAATGGTGGCGTCTCCTGAGGTGGCGCGAATCAAATCCAGCAGCAACCGAATAGTTGTGGTCTTTCCTGCGCCGTTCGGACCTAAGAACCCGAATATCTCTCCTTTTCGGACATCAAGGTTTAGGTTTTCGATGCCGCGGTTTTTTCCGTAGTACTTGGTGAGGTTGCAGGTTTGGATGACTGTGGGTGTTGCCATTTTCCGTTTTCACTTTTCATTTTTCATGAAATTTAGAGTTCTCTTTTTCGCATATAAGCCTTTTCAATTTTCACAGATTTTGAAACGTTTATATCGCTAATTCTTCCATAACTTTCGCAGAATGAAAAGCAGCGAAACCACTCTCGGTGAGGAAAGGCTCAGGAGCATCGAGCGGAAGCTTGTAGAAATTGTGGCAAATTTTGGGTATTTGAAGGGGCGTTCAACAAAAACGTCTCAAGTTATGGCGTACATCTATATTCGCCAAGAGGTTACGCAGCAGCAGCTTCGGGAACTCACAGGATACTCGCTTGGCACCATTTCAGCGGCTCTTCAGGACTTGGAAGCGTTGGGGGTTGTAAGCAAACATTCCAGCCTCGGCTCGCGAAGTTACATTTACAGGCTCGCAGGACCCCTTTCGCAGGTTCTGTCACAGTCAATGACGGGTTTTCAGGAGTATCTGACTCAGATAAACGATTTCCTCAAAGAAATCGAAGTGAAACTGGACAACCCGTCTCTTTCTAAGAAACAAGGCTACAGTCACCTCAAGAGTTTTCTTGACGAGATGAACGTTCTGATTCCCGCTTACCGGCACATACTTCAGAAATTTCAAGCGACGCGTTTAGATTCAAGCCATAAACAGGCAGGTGCAACAGGTGACAATTAGCCAATCCACAAGATTTGACCCTGAAATTCGCCGAATAGAGCAGGAGATTGTAGGTTTTTTTGCCGAAAAAGCTTCGGAGTACACTGGGCGTCATCCAATAGTCTCCACGATTATGGCGTATTTTTACATACGCAGAAGCCTGACTCAGCAGGATTTGAAGAACTTAACGGGTTTTTCCGCGGGAGCCATCTCAAAAGCTGTTCGCCAACTGGTCGATATTAACATGATTACTCGAGAAGTGATTCCTGGCACACACATGCACATTTACAGGATGGAAACGTTGCCTTTTAGGTCTCCAAGTTATTTTTTGCAGACAACGCAAGCTCTTGAGAAACGGCGCAAAGAACTTAAAGAGATGAAAGAGACGCTGGATGCTTACAGTGAAGATATGAGGTGCCTTGAGGGTTATCAACGAGTCTATGGCGTTGTTACGCAGTTGTTGGGGCTGATTATTAGTGTTCCAAGGTTTATGGCGTTGATTGAGGAAGAGTTGAACGCATTTTTGAAGCAAGGCAGCAACTAGCAAAAACCTTATTCCTGAAAGCGCTTAATACTAGAACGGGGCGTTTCACATGGCTGTCGGTTCAAACAGGATGTTCGGCGGCGTAGGCGCATCGCTTTTGGTGGTGGGCGCTTTTAGTCCGCTTTTAGTTTTTCCCAGGCTTTTAGACATGTATTCAACAGGCGCTATTGCGAGTGCCTCATCTCCGTTCTTGTCGGTTTTGGGTTTAGCAGGGTTAGCCGGGCTCATCCTTTTCATGGTTGCGATGAAGGGCTTTTCCATCGACTACAAGGACTCTGGCATCTTCAACAACGCGCTTTACGGAGTGCTTTCCAGCATAATCGTGGCTGTATTGGCCGTCGGCTTGACGGTCGTCGTCGTACTCATGAATTTCAGCAGCTTTATCCAAACCCTTAATCCTGTTCCCCAGCCAACAGACATCTTTCAATCCGTCATAGGCTACGTGGTGCCGATTATGCCCGTTATTTCTTTGGCTGGTCTAGCTCAAGCCCTATTTACGATGCGAGCGTTCAACCTGCTTGCCGCCAAGTCCGAAGTACGCTTGTTCAGAACCGCTGGCTGGGCGCTTGTGGCAGGCAGCTTGCTGGCGATTGTTCTTGCTTCTGTGGGTGCGTTGCTGTTTTTCACCGCTTCATTACCAGCCAGTATCGTTTTAACCGTACCTATCATAGGCACGATGGTAAGCTATTTGGCGTGGGTTTTTGCGGCAAAAGCGTTCTTCGACGTAAAAGAACCAACCGCCCAGACCCTTCCAGCTTCGCCCGCACGGCAAGTGAAGTATTGTGCGCATTGCGGAGCGGAAAATCTGCCCGACGCAGTTTTTTGCACGCGATGTGGGAAAAATCTGTAACGGCACTTCAAGCGGGCTTCGTGTGTTGCAGGTTAGACCCCCTCTACTGGTTTCTGCAACGAACCACTATTAGGATCCAAATATGCCGGTCTGGTCAAGAAATCTTGACTAAGAAACTGGAGGTTAGTCAATAAACCTTGATAAAAAAGCTTTTACAGCAGAAAACAGCCTAATATTACAGGTGTACGTGTGAAGAGAATAGTGTTGGCGCGAGCGTTTATGGGTGCTCTCTTGTTGTTGGCCACTTTCCTAGCGCCTTCTGCTTCAATTGCAAATGCAGATGCAGACATTGCTGTAGAAATGCCTGCGGTTAAGGTGATTTCGCCACTTTGGAAAAGTGTTTTTAACTCCTCGGAAGTATTGCTTAGTTTTGAAGTAACAAGACCGCAATCATGGGCAGAAGTATTTCCAGGCTACACCGGCGGAGTTCTATATTATTCTGTGGGAGTGATAAAGTCTGTCAGGTACAGTTTGGATGGAAAAGTGAGCGAAAACGTCACCGTGGAGGATAACGCATATGCTTTAACCATAGGTCCGTCATCGAGGGTTTTTGATTTCTCATTTAATCTCACCGGATTGTTCGATGGACCGCATAACGTGACTGTAAATGTGTTTGGAAGTTACAAGGGGGAGGCTTTCAATTTTTCAGGAAGTCCCATAATCTTCTTCGTGGACACTGCGCCTCTTGAACTTGAGGGTCTCTCTCCAGAAAGCAGGATGTACAGCATCACGGATATTTCGTTGACTGTAGCCTCATCTGAGCCTGTGTCATGGATAGGTTATAGCTTGGATGAAGGAGACCGCGTCACCATAGCTGAAAATGCGACTTTGAAGGAATTGCCTGCTGGTTCACACAACCTAACTGTTTTCGCTAATGACACAATTGGAAATTTCGCTTCTTCTGAGACAATAACCTTTACGGTAGCTGAAACAGAACCAACTGCACCTTTCCCCCTTGCGCCTGTCGTGACTGCCTCAGTGGCTTCAATTGCCACAATAGGCGTGGCTTTACTATTGTACTTCAAGAAACATAGACACTAAACAATTTGTTGATTCACTTTCGCTTTCTAAGCAAATTGTGACTGCAGGAACGGCATATGATTTGTCATTCATTGCCTAGTGTGAAAAAGTGAAAAGGGTTTTTAGTTTACTGGGCTTATGGGTAGAACGCGTTTTTGGTGCATCTCATTCAGCACTTCCGCGACTGCTAAGTAGACTGCGCTTGCTCCGCAGATTACGCCTTCGATGCCTGTGAGGTTGTTGAAGGTGAAGGTTCCGAACAGCGTGGGGTTGCCTGTTAATTCTCTTATTGTTAGCATGAAGAACAGAACCGCTAGGCTCATAAACACGAATTGCAAGGCTCGGTTTGTCTTAAGAGTCCCGAAGAACATTGCAAACGTGAACAGCCCCCACATGAAAAAGTACGCGGCCATCGCCGTTTCTGTTGGAGCGCTTATGCCCGTGAAAGAGAAGCTTGGCAGAACAAGCAGCGCCACGAGAGACCACCAGAAAAGCCCGTACGACGTGAATGCGACGGTGCCGAAGGTGTTGTCCTTCTTGAACTCCATCGCACCCACGATGACTTGCGCTAGTCCGCCGTAAGCTAAGCCCATCGCCAGTATCATGGTGTCAAGCGGGAACAAGCCCGCGTTGTGCAGGTTAAGCAGAACAGTTGTAAGGCCAAAGCCTAGCAAGCCGAGTGGTGCAGGATTCGCGAATTTCTCACTCATGTTATCCACGCATCTTTCAAGTTAGGAACTGCTCTTTCGGAAGCTTTGAATATTA
>Ga0307421_1002119_pt1 | contig 11421 bp, 12 predicted proteins | sample SalMarWE160270MG_FD_202163 | JGI IMG/M metagenome (GOLD analysis project Ga0307421, IMG submission 202163) | Salt marsh sediment microbial communities from the Plum Island Ecosystem LTER, Massachusetts, United States - WE1602-70 | ecosystem: Environmental > Aquatic > Marine > Intertidal zone >...
ACACCGTCCGGGGCTACCTGATGTTCGGCTGGCGCTGGGATCAAGGCGGACCCTGGGACGCGAACGGCATCGAGGGGGTGTCCCGCTGGCTGCAGCGGGTGTGGACGCTGGTGCTGGAGTCCGGTCACAGCGGAGGCGGTGCGGAGGAGACGGATATCGCTGACCTGCGCCGGTGGACGCACAAGACGATCCGCCGCGTCAGCGAGGACATGGAGTCCTTCAGCTTCAACACCATCGTCGCGGCGTTGATGGAGTTCACCAACGCGCTGCAGAAGGCGAAGGGGACGGCAGTATGCGGGGCGGAAGCCTGGCGAGAGGCGATCGAGACGCTGCTCCTGCTGCTGGCGCCGTGCTGTCCGCACATCGCCGAGGAGCTATGGGCGCGAACCGGGCGCACCTACAGCATCCACCAGCAGGCCTGGCCGGAGTTTGACGCCGAGCTGGCTGCGGAGGAGGTGGTCACGCTCATCGTGCAAGTCAACGGCAAAGTGCGGGGACGGATCGAGGTGGCGGCGGACATCGGCGAGGAGGAGGCGAAGGAGACTGCCTTGGCCGATGAGAACGTCCGGCGGCACCTAGAGGGTAAGGAGATCCGTCGGCTGATCTACGTGCCGGGACGGCTGGTGAATATCGTGCTATAACAGCTCCCTGCCTCGTGACCCACGGATGGCAAGAGACCCGGCCTCTGCCGGAGGCCGGGTCTCTTCTTATCGAGGGAATCGTCTCTAGGGGAACTCGTCCTCGTCCCTGCCACGCCAGTGAATGTTGGGCACGACGCGCACAAGGAGATAGGCCGACAACAGGAGCGCGCCGGGACAGAGGAGACCTGGCTGGGCACCCCACGGCCCCTTCTCCGCCACGAGGCAAAGGTAGGTGCTAAGTGGTGTCAGAGCCAGGAAGGCAAAGGCCAGATCCAATCCCGCCGGCTGCTTCTCCTGCCGGCGTCTCTGCTCGGCCAGAAGCCAGACTCCGAGGATGGCTCCAGCTGCCAGAAGCACGACGCTCAGCTTCGTCAGCACCGGGCGGGCAGCGGACAGAGGGTACGGTCCCAGCCCGCGCCAGACCGCGTTTGCCCAGAGCGTCAGCGCCAGGAGCGCGAACTCGAGGCCCCACATGAAGCAGAGCAGCATGAGAAGCGATTCCCGCTTGGGTCCTGCATTCTCTTCCATCTTCTCTCTCCCTCGCTACTCCCGGGCCTGGCTCGCGGTCACTGCCGAGATCCGTTCCGCGATGTCCGGCTCCCGGAAGAGGCGGATGTTCCGCCGGATGAACTGGGCCAGCAACTCCCTTCCCAGGGGCGTCATCTCGTAGTAGCGGCGCTGGGGACCGGTGGCGGAATCCTCCCAGGTGCTGGAGACGAGCCCCATGTCCTCGAAGCGGCGCATGGCCCGGTAGATGCTGTTGTCGTCGGCAACGATCGTGCCGCGGCTGGCGGTGGCGATCTGCTCGCTCATCTCCAGGGCATACATGGGCCGCTCGTCGAGCAGGAGCAGAGCCCAGAAGGTCAGCAGGCCCTTCTTGTAGCTCTCCTCCCAACGCGCCAGCAGCTGGTCGATATCTTCCACGAGAGGTATCCGTGAGCGTAGTTACCCACAGGTATTATACCATAGGATGGTATGCTGGTCAATAGATTGCAGACGCGAAGAAACCCGGCTTCTGGCTAGAAGGCGGGTTTCCGAGGGGTTTGCTCAGCTGAGCTTCAGGCCGGGTCGCAGTGTATGGACCGGCCCGCGGTTGGCTTTCGAGGCAGCCTAGCCTTTCTCCAGCCGGCTGCGCACCTGGCTCTCAGCATCGGCCATCTCGATCCCTTGGGCCGCTGCGAGCTCCCCCACCAGGAGAGACATGCCGTCCTCGAAGATGCGCTTGCCCCGAGTGGTCAGGCTGCCTTCCTGCTGCTGGCGCCAGCTCATGTCGCGCACCGCTTCGGCGATCTGCAGCACGTCGCCCCCTTGCAGCTTGTCCTGGACCAACTCGTACCTCTTCTTGTGATCGGAGGGCAGCGACTCCGGCGCGCTCCGCAGGATACGCCAGACTCTCCCTAGCCTGGAGCGGGCGATGGCCCGGCGCAGGCCCAGCGTGCCCGCTGACCTGGTAGGCACTATCAGGTTCGATGCCGGCTGCGAGAGCAACTTGATGCGGTAGTACTGGTCGTTCCGACCACCTACGTCGCGTTCCTCGAGTACCTCGACCACGCCGGCCCCGTGGACCGGGTGTACAACCGGATCTCCAATCTTAAACACGGACGCTCCCTTCCTTGTTCCTGTGCCGAGGCCGCTGCGCCCTTGACTGGCGGGCCGCCCGGCGCTCTGCAGCCCTATGCCTGGCGCCGTGGTGTTCTGCGAGCGCCACCCCCGCCCACGCCTGCGGTCTGTGCCACCGGCTGCGCTACCGGGCGGGCAAGGCCTTCGCTCGCCAGCAGTGGCTCCTGTGACAGCCGTTCCACCGTCGCATCCAGCCAGGCTGCCTCAGCTCCCGCCATCGCCAGACCGTATTCTATCGCCAGCTTGCGCTTCGGGTCGCACCCCTCGTCGAGCGACGCGGCGAGACCCTCCAACAACACTCGGTGGGACGAAACCTGCTCCCGCCTCTGCTCCAGGTCAGCCATCAGGCGGGCGCCGCTGAGGTTGCTGGCCAGTACCAGGCGCTTGATGAAGGTCTTCAGCGAGGCATCGGGTGCCACAGGCTGATCCAGCCATCTCTGCAGCGTGGATTCCCCTTCGTTGGTGATCTGGTAGATCTTGCAGGCCGGCTTGTCTGCGCGCAGAACAATGTCAACCGAGACCAGGCCATCCCTGAGCAGCTGCCGCAGCGTGGGATATAGGCTGCCGAAGCTGGGGCTGTCGACCAGCCACTTGAGGCTGTTCAGGTAGCGCTTGATGTCGTAGCCGGACATAGGCTGCTGGGCCAATAGGCCCAGCACAAGATGGCGAATGGATACGTTGGCCATACTCATGGAGGATCCTTCGGCGGCGACGGCAGCCCCTCACGCGGTGTGTATATCTGGGCGCTATATATCTGGGCGATATAGTACCACGCCTGTGACGAACTGTCAAGCCGGCTGAACAGCCGAGGACTTGCGCGACCCCCTTGAACATGCTATAATGTGCGCATCATAGCAGTGGCCGCGAGAAGTGGGCAAGTCCCACTTCTCTTCGTATTAGCGGGGCCGGAAGCGGCTCCGCACGTGGGTGTAGGGCCCTGCCGCTGCGGCTGATGAGCCCGGGCTCACGAGCGGCAGGTAGTATTGGCGACCGGTGGACCGGGACTGCGGCTGCGATGAGCCGCGGGCTCGGTCAGCGGGAGAGGGATCATGAAGTCGGACTTGGAGCTGGCATTCAATCAGATTTGCAGCGATCGCAGCCTCTCGAAGGACGTCGTTCTCGGCGCTCTTGAGATGGCGCTCGTCTCTGCCTATCGGCGGAGCATCGGCGCCAGCGCCAACATGAACATCACCGCCAGTTTCGATCTGGATACCCAGCAGGCGAAGATCTACGTCCACAGGGAAGTGGTGGAGGATGTGGAGGATGCCGAGCTCCAGATCAGCCTGGAGGAGGCGCGTGATCTGTCGCCGGACATCGAAATCGGCGGGACGGTGGTCTTCGAGGACGAGCCTGGAGAGTACGGCCGTATCGAAGCCCAGAGCGCCAAGCAGATCATCCTGCAGCGCATCCGCGAGGCGGAGAGGGAGGCCAGGTACGCCCAGTACGTGCAGCAGGAAGGCGAAATCGTGCACGGCACGGTGCAGAGCATATCCCCCGCCGCGGTGACCCTTCACCTTGAGGGGACGGAAGCTATCCTGCCACGCCGGGAGCAGGTGCCTGGCGAGCGGTATACCATGCATCAGCGGCTGCGCGCGTACGTGGTTGAGGTGCGAAAGGCGAGCCGCGGTCCGCAGATCATCGTCTCCCGGGGTCACAAGAACATGCTCCGGCGCCTGCTCGAGTTGGAGGTACCGGAGGTCTTCAGCGGAGCCGTCGAGATCAAGTCGATCGCCCGCGAGGCGGGCTCGCGTTCTAAGGTAGCGGTGGCCGCGCGCCAGGCCGGTGTCGATCCGGTCGGTGCCTGCGTCGGCATGCGCGGCGTTCGCATCCAGTCCATCGTCAACGAGCTGAACGGCGAGAAGATCGATATCATCGAGTGGAGCGCGGATGCCGGCACGTTCATCGCCAAGGCGCTTAGCCCGGCGAAGGTCTTGAGCGTGCAGCTGGAGGAGGATCCCCACGAGGGGAAGACAGCCAGCGTTATTGTACCGGACGATCAGCTGTCACTGGCCATCGGCAAGAACGGGCAGAACGCCCGGCTGGCGGCGAAGCTGACGGCGTGGCGCATCGATATCCAGGGTGTGACGGAGGCTGCCGCCTGGTCGCTGCAGCAAGTGAACGAGGACCCGAACGTGCTCCCGGCGCTTGGAGCTGTGGCGGAGCACCTCCCATCGGTCGCGGCCGTTCTCCGACAGCACGAGCAGGAACGCATGCCGTACAACAGCGAGGAGCTCCTCCTCATGCGGCAGGTCATCCAGGGCGTGTGGGGGCACTACGCGTCGCTTCGCAACGCCGAAAGGGCCCGCACGATGGCGGAGGAGGCTGCCCGCCAGGCGGCGATCGACGCTGCCGAAGCCGAGCGCAAGGCTGCCATCGCCTCTGCTCAGGCTCTGATCCCGCCCGAGGCCTACGAGGTCCAGCTGGAGGACGCCGGGATCAGCACGCGCGTGCTTGGCCATTTGCAGAAGGCGGAGCTGGAGAACATCGGGCAGGTGATGGAGCGCCTGGCCGAGGGCGACGAGGGCCTGCTGCGGGTCGAAGGCGTGGGCCCGAAGAGCCTTGGCGAGGTCAAGGAAGCCATCGACGGGCTGGAGCTGCCTGAAGTGGAGGGGCCTGCCCCGGAGGGGGAGGTCGCCGAGGCCGAGGCTGCCGAGCCGGCCGAGGAGGTAGCGGCCGAAGAGGCTCCCGAGGCGGTGGTGGAGGCTGAGGTTTCCGCCGAGCCCGTTGAGGGAATCGCAGCTACACCCGAGCCCGAGCTCGCGCCAGAGGAGCTGGTAGCAGCTCCGGCCGAGCTGGCTGAGATGCCTGAGCTCGAGGAAGAAGATGTGGAGCTCGAGGATGGCTTGGAGCCGGATCTCGACGAGAAGCGCAAGAGAGATCGGAGCAAGCGCAGGGAGCTCGTTTTCGACGAGGACCTTGGTATTGTCGTCAGCCGCCGCCGCCGCAAGCGGGGCTCGGGCGAAGGCGAGTGGGAGGACTTCGCGGGGTAGCCAGGCATGGCGAAGAAGCCCCAGCGGCGGAAGCACGTGCCTCACCGCACCTGCGTGGCCTGCCGAGCGGTCAGGCCCAAGCGGGAGCTGGTGCGAGCGGTGCGGACGCCGGATGGGGAGATACTGGTAGACGAGACCGGCAAGCTGAACGGCCGCGGCGCCTACCTCTGCCGTCAGAAGTCTTGTTGGGACGAGGCGCTGGCGCGCGGAGATATCGATAGAGCTCTCAAGACCAGGGTACGGGGCGAAAGTAGAGCTGCGCTGCGCGCCTACGCGGAAGGTCTGCCACTGACGATCGAGCCACCATCAGAACCGCAGCCGGCCGAATCGAAAGGGTAGGGGACAATGGCGGAAGAAGCACAAGTGCTGGAAGAAGACGCACCGGAAGGCCAAGTGGCGAAGGAGCAGGAGAAGGGAGTGATTGAACTCCCGGAGTTCCTGACGGTGCGCCAGCTGGCGGAGCTGATGTCTGCCAGTCCCATCGACGTGATCAAGCAGTTGATGAACGCCGGGGTGATGGTCAACATCAATCAGCAGATCGACTACGAGACCGCCGCCATCGTCGCTCAAGAGATGGGGTTCGAGCCTCGTGAAGAGGCGCCGTCGATTATCGAGGAAGGAGACCAGGAGGGTCCCACGCTGCTCTGGGAGCGCCTCTACGCCAGCGAGGATCCCAAGAAGCTGGAGCCCCGCGCGCCGGTCGTGACGGTGCTTGGCCACGTCGATCACGGGAAGACCTCGCTCCTTGACGCCATACGCCATACTGAGGTGCAGGCCGGCGAGGCCGGAGGCATTACTCAGCACATCGGCGCCCACCAGGTTGAGCACGATGGTCGCGCCATAACCTTTCTGGACACACCTGGTCACGAGGCCTTTACCGCCATGCGGGCCCGTGGAGCGCACACCACGGATATCGCGGTACTTGTGGTCGCTGCGGACGACGGGGTGAAGCCGCAGACGGTCGAGGCAATCAACCACGCCCGCGCTGCCCGCGTGCCCATCATCGTTGCCTTGAACAAGATCGACAAGAAGACCGCGGAGCCGGAGAGGGTCAAGCAAGAGTTGGCCGATCTAGGTTTGACGCCCGACGATTGGGGAGGAACGACGCTGTGCGTTCCGGTGTCCGCCAAGAAGGTTACCGGGCTGGATGACCTGCTGGAGGCGATTCTGCTGGTAGCTGATTCGACGGAGATCAAGGCGAACCCGGATCGGCCTGCAGTAGGTACGGTGCTGGAGGGCAGACTCGACCGGTCTCACGGTGCTACGGCGACGGTGCTGGTACAGAATGGCACGCTCCACGCGGCAGACACTGTGGTTGCCGGCCTGGCCCACGGCCGGGTGCGGAAGATGCTGGATGAGCACGGCAAGGCCGTAGAGGAGGCGCCTCCCTCGACACCGGTGATGATCCTCGGGCTGTCCGGCGTCCCCGAGGCGGGCGAGCTGTTCAGAGTTGTTCCGGACGAGCGCACGGCTAGGGCGATTGTGGCCAAGCGGAAGGAAGAGATGGCGGCCAAGGTGGCCACTCCGATTAGATTGGTCACGCTCGACGACCTCGCGGGCCGCATCAAGGCTGGCCAGGTCAAGGAGCTCAACCTGCTGGTCAAGACTGACGTACAGGGGTCGATCGAGCCGATTGTCGGATCACTCGAAAGGCTGGGGGACGCAGACCTAAAGGTGCGGGTAATCCATGCGGCTGCAGGCAACATCAACGAATCGGACGTCAACCTGGCCATAGCGTCCGGTGCCATAATCATCGGCTTCCAGGTGCATCCCGATCCGGCGGCGCGTAAGATGGCTGAGTCTGAGGGAATCGAGATCCGCACCTACGACATCATCTACAAGTTGGTGGAGGAGGTCGACCTGGCTCTCAAGGGCCTCCTCGAACCCGCCTACACAGAGATCGCGGTGGGGATGGCTGAGGTTCGCGCCACATTCGACATCCCCAAGGTGGGCACGGTAGCCGGCTGCTACGTGACGGAGGGGAACGCCCGGCGCAACGCCAGGGCACGCGTGCTGCGCGGCGGCGAGCAGATCTACGAGGGCCACGTCTCATCGCTCAAGCGCTTCGCCAAGGATGCTCGTGAGGTTCGTACGGGCTTCGAGTGCGGGGTGGGGCTGGAGGGCTTCGACGCCTTCGAAGAAGGCGACGTCATCCAGTTCTACGCCGAAGAGCGCGAGAAAGCGAAGTAGGGGAGGTCCCGCTATGGGGAAGAAGCGTCGGCGTCGGGTCTCGGACATGGTACGCACGCACCTGACCGATCTCCTGAGCCGGAAGGTAAGCGACCCCCGACTACGGATGGTGACCATCACTGACGTCGTCGTCACCGTCGATGCCGTTCGGGCCGACGTTCACTACAGCGTGCTCGGCGACGACGAGGAGCGGGCCCGCGTGCAGGCGGGCCTGGAGAGCGCGTCAGGTTGGCTACGGCGCGAGCTGGGAAGCCGTGTGCGGCTTCGCAACACCCCCGAACTCTTTTTCCACTACGACCCCTCGCTGGAGCGTGGAGAGCACATCGTCGGCATCCTCGATGAGTTGGAGCTCGGTGACAGCGAAGAAGACGGCACTGAAGCGGGCTAGCGAACTGATACGCACCTCGCGGCGGCCGCTCCTGGCCTGTCACGTTGCCCCGGACGACGATGCAGTCGGCAGCCTGACCGGCCTCGGGCATGCCCTGACGGGGATCGGCCTGCAGCCGACGATGGTCTGCTCCGATCCAGTCCCCCGCCACCTGCTCTACATTCCTGGCGCGGAGCGGATCGTGCAGGAGCCCGGCGCACCCTTCGATCTGGCGGTCGCGCTCGACTGCTCCGATCTGCGCCGGCTAGGGCGCGTGCCCGAGCTACCCGGCTTCGACGACGTGCTGCTGGTGAACATGGATCATCACGTGACCAATCCAGGCTTCGGCCATGTCAATGTGGTGGACGCCGGGGCCTGCTGCACGGCTGCGGTTGTGCTCGGCCTCCTCGACGCCATGGAGGCGCCGGTCGACGAAGAGACGGCGACCAGCCTCCTGGCCGGGGTCGTTGGTGACACGCGTGGCTTCCGGACGAGCAACGTCACCGTCCAGCTGATGGAGACCGCAGCACGACTGATGAAGGAAGGGGCGCCGCTTGCTCGGATCGCCTACAACAGCCTGGATCGAAGGGATCTGCCGGCCCTCAGATTGTGGGGGGCGGCACTGAGCCAGATCAGAATCGAGGATGGTCTGGTCTGGGCGGTGATACCGATGGATCTCCGGCGGGCAGCCGGCTTCGACGAGCCGGGCGACGCCGGGCTGGCCGGCCTCCTGGTCAGTGCCGAGGAAGCGGACGTGGCGGCCGTGCTGGCAGAGGAGGAGGACGGCTCGGTCGAGGTGAGCCTACGCGCTTCCCCAGGATTCGACGTGGCGAAGGTGGCCACGCGGTTCGGCGGAGGGGGGCACGCGTTGGCTGCGGGCTGTCACCTGCCCGGTCCCCTCGAAGACGCAGAGAGGGAGATTGCCTCCGCCTTGCGATCCGCCGCCGCAGGCGGAGAAGAGCTACCGAACAGGGCCTAGGAGCGCGGCGCAGGCGGCCGCGCTCCCTCTGCGTTCAGGCTCGTCGTCCTGCGAGGCGCCGGCCAGAGCGGTACTCCCAGTACCCCCTTGCTCTCATGGGTCTCGCCGCGCTTGGCCCCCTACCGCGCCCGACGGCTAATCCTCGTCGTCCTTGACCAGAGCCGAAAGCACCACCGTGACCGCGCTGACTATCAGCGAGCCCAGCAGCGCAGCCCAGAAGTTGTCGACTACGAAGCCGATGTCGGCCAGCTGCGCCAGCCACGAGGCGAGCATCAGGCTCACAGCGTTGACCACGAGTGTGAACAGACCGAGAGTGAGGATGATCAGGGGGCAGGTCAACAGCTTGAGAAGCGGCCGTACGAAGGCGTTGACCAGGCCGAGGATGATCGCCATCACGGCATAAACCCACCAGGCGCTCCCCTCGACGTGTATGCCTGGGATGAGATAGGCGGCTGCGAACAGCGCCAGACTCGAGATTACCCAGCGAACCAAGAGTTTCATCTGTGTCCCTCCTCCAATTGAATAGTACGTAGAGCCATCTGCCAAGTTGCGGGCCCGCCGGCCACGCCTGTCCCATCGACTCGGCCCGGACGGCAGCCGCCGGTCGGACTGCCCCTCAGCGTCTCTCGAAGCAGGAGACGCTTTCCACGTGATACGTCTGTGGAAACATGTCCACCGGCTGTGCCTCGCGCAGCTGGTAGCCGGCATTCCCAAGTCGCTTGGCATCGCGGGCCAGCGTGGCCGGGTCGCAGGAAACGTAGACGATGCGCTCGGGATTGTGTGCCGCCAGCGCGTCGAGCGCGTGCCGGTCGAGGCCGCTGCGGGGCGGGTCGACGACCGCCAGATCGGGCGATGGTTCCAGGTCTGGCAGCGTGTCCGCCAGCGCTCCCTCGACGACGTGAACGTTCTCCAGCTCCGACGTGTTCTCCATCAGGTCTTCCACCGCCACCGGCGAGAGCTCTACCCCGATCACCAATCCGGCCGTCTCCGCCACGGGGGTGGTGAAGAGGCCCACTCCACAGTAGCCGTCCAGAACGGTCTCGCCACCCCGCAGATCCAGGTAGGCAAGCACTTGCCGCACCAGCGCGGCGGCCTGGGCCGAGTTGACCTGGAAGAACGACGGCGCCGAGATGCGGTACGCCCGCCCTTCGACAAGCTCGTGGATGTAGTTGCTGCCGACGAGATTGGCGTGCTGGCCGTCGGAAAGCAGCTGAACGCAGGAGACCGGCAGGTCCAGCTCCAGGCCCGGGGGCACGTCGTCCTCCGTCTCGAAGATCAGCATAGTCTCCCCGGTGGCCGTGCCGGCCCGCAGCGATAGACGGGTCAGACCAGGCAGATCGACGTCGAGCGCGCTGTACAGCTCATCGAGCAGCGTGTGGAGCGCCAGGCACTTGTCGATGGCAATAACCCTATCGTCACCGGCGCCGCGAAAGCCGAGCCCGCCCTCTGGCGCGGGGTGCAACTGGGCGTGATTCCTGTAGGTCCAGCCGGTGGTATCTGCCGCTGCGGGGAGGACTACCGCATCGGCGATACCTCCAATGCGAGAGAGCTGATCGGCGACGATCTGGGACTTGAACCGCAGCTGAGCTGCGTAGTCGATGTGCTGCCATTGGCAGCCTCCGCAGCCCTGGGGGCCAAAGTAGGGACAGGGCGGGGCGACCCGGTCCGGGGACTGCTCGACCACCTCCAGCAGCCGTCCATAGGCGTACCGCTCCCGATCGTCGCTGATCTCTGCCCGCACCGTCTCTCCAGGGAGGGCGTAGGGGACGAAGACGACACGCCCCTCGTGGCGGCCCAGCGCCGGGCCACCGTTGGCCATGCCGGTCAGCTCCAGAGTGAAGGGCTCTGTCACCCTCAGCTCCCTCCCTCGCGCCCCCTCACGTTCCGGGCGCAGACGGTGGCGCTCATGCCAGCCCGCCGGCGAAAACCACAGTAATCGTGAGCAGGAACCAGTGGATCAGGAACGGGTACAGGAACGAGCGAGTGCGCCAGGCGACGTATCCAAAGGCGCTGCCGCCGAAGATGCAGCTCAAGGTCTCCAGCTCCGGCTTGCCCAGGTGTAGGAGGGCGAAGGGGACGGCCTGCAGCACGATGGCGTATGGTCCGCACACTCGGTAGAGGGCAAAGAGGAGGAAGCCCCGGAAGATAAACTCCCAGCCAAAGAGCTCGACCGCGCTGTCGACGATCAGGTCTCCCAGCTCCACGCTGCGTGATCCGTAGTAGCTCTGCAGCGAGCTGGTGCGGGCCAGCAGGGCCATCACGATCGCGATCCCCGCGCAGGCTGCCGCCGTGAGCAGCAGGCCTGCCCTCCAATCGCCCAGGCGGAAGCCGTACTCGGATGGCGACTCGCGGTAGACGATGATCACGAAAAGCAGCGGGATCACGAGCCAGAAGAGCAGCCCGTTGGCGGGCCCGTAGTCGATTACTTCGTGATGGCATTGGAGGATGAGGACCGAGGTTGAGACGACAATCGACGCCACAACCTTCCAGTCCACCTTGAGCTCTCTGAGTCGCATCTGGCATTCTCTGCTGCGTCACCCGCGCTCGCGGCAGGGGTAGGCAAGGCCCGCACCGGCCGACTTGAAAGATGACCTCAACCCTGGTAAACTGCTCCTGACGAGGGTAGAGAGTCTG
>Ga0307421_1002120_pt1 | contig 11414 bp, 13 predicted proteins | sample SalMarWE160270MG_FD_202163 | JGI IMG/M metagenome (GOLD analysis project Ga0307421, IMG submission 202163) | Salt marsh sediment microbial communities from the Plum Island Ecosystem LTER, Massachusetts, United States - WE1602-70 | ecosystem: Environmental > Aquatic > Marine > Intertidal zone >...
CGCTGGAGAGATTCCGGCGTTTCTTTTTCAAGCAGTTTGGAAAGAGTGATTTGGGTTTCTTCAAGATAACCTAGCAGTTCTTCGAGGGGCAGCACTCCCTCATCCTCGCCCTGAATGGGGTCGGATTCCCGCTCGTAGGGGGATAAATCTACTCCGGGCAGCAAATCTTCCGCTTCCAGCAGCCGGATTATATTGCAGCGGTTGGCAAGCAGGTGCCCGACTACCCAGTTGAGGCAATTGCTGCGGAAGGGGAGCTGGATCAGACTGTCCTGCTGGGACAGGTTTTCAGTCTGCATTTTGATGATTTCAAGGTTCCTGGCGTAAGCCGCAGATAAGACAGCGATTGGAATCATGGTTGTATTCCTTTAGATGATCTTCCCCGATATCGGTCAGTTTTTTACACTCTTGCGTGTGGAACGGATTGTTTTGGTGCGTTTTACAAACTCATCCATTTCCATAGCTTTAATGCTTTTCCCAATCAACGGCAGCGGCAGATCGTCCAGGTTCCTGAAACGAACACATGATTTGCCTACATCATAGCGTTTTCCGGTATTTTTGTATGCCTGCTCAAATTCTTTTCGCCTATCCTCATCCATATAAATTCCGGTCAGGTAGACTGCCATATGGTTTTTCTGATTGGCCAGAGCGGCATACATCAACGGTTTGCCGTTGTAGGTATCGGGGTAAACTTCCAGGGGCACCTGGTAGGTGATCATCCCCCAATTCATGACCTCTTGATAACCTTCCGGTAAGTTGTGTAGAATTATTTCCCGCACTTTTCCAATTGCCTCCCGGCGGTCGGGGGGAATTTCGGATAAATACTCAGCTACTGATGCTGCAGTAGATTTCATAATCTTGTTCCTAACCATAAATTATTATTGGTTGTGAGAATCACTAAAGTCCATCTTATTTTACATGATATTCAGGGGTAGGCTTTTTTCGGAACATTAAACATTTAAACGTGGAACAGGGAAGGAATATCAGCAATCTTAGGTTTGAAACATTAAACGTTTATTTAACAGGTGAGATGAAAGAGGCCGATGACCCTGTCCTTGCTTTCATTCCAGGCTTGAACCGCATCCGGTGTTTTAAGGATCTCCACAGGGCAGCCCTGCTCTTTAAAGTACTCACCCGCTTCTGGGGAGAGCCGAACCCGGTCATATTGACCGGCACCGATCAGCAGCCGTTCGGCGCTTTCCTGGTAAATATACCTGGCTTCTGCCAGGGAGATGGTGTGTGAAGTCCCGTAAATTTCTTTGGAGAGCTTCTTTTTTCGTTTTGTTACCGCACCATCCAGGCGAATGAGGATATCGTGCTTAATCCGCTCTCCATTAACATCAATATAGCCAAATCCTGTTCCATCAAGCGTGGGTTTCATACCGGCACTTCCTTAGCTATATTTTCAAAACCAGACTGAGGGATTATTTGAACGATGATTGATCATCTGTTTTGATTATTTGTAATCTTCCCTTGCTGGATGAAAGGCATCCAACAAGCGGCAGGGGGTGAGCGCTACCCCGCTGTGCGGCACACCACCTGGAATCACCGCGACCATACCGGGTTCCAGGACCCGGAGTTCACCATCCACCGTGATTTCAAATCGTCCTTCCAGGACGTTGGCGATCTGCTCATGGGGGTGGCTGTGCTCCGGCATTACCGCGCTCGAGTCAATATCCCAGTAGGCCAGGGACATGTTCTCTGAATGCACAAATTTTGCCCTATAGCCAGGTACGATTTCTTTTTCCTCGATATCTTTTAGTGATAAAAAAGCCATATTTTTCTCCCGTGCTGATTAGTAATAAGATTCATTTCCATATTAGGGGAACAAGCCTGCCGGTACGTTTAATGTACTCTCGGTACTCAGCCCCGAACTTGTTCAGCATCATCTTTTCTTCATCATTTACTCGCAGCAGGTATTGGGGCAGGAAAGCAGCCAGGAAAGAAAATCCGGCAATCCAGTTATGCAGGAGCAGCGGCTGGGCGATAGCCCACAGCAGGTGGGCAGCGTACATAGGGTGGCGGATAGTTTTAAAAATCCCCTTGGTAACCAGGCTATGGTCTTGCCGGAAACCCAGGGAGGGTGTCCAGTTCCGGCCTAAATCCTGGTGGGTCTTCCAGAGCAACGCCGCAGCGGCGGCGAATAAAACCGCTCCGATCCAACCCGTCCAATCTGGCAGGGTGTAATTAAAAAAGTCCAGGGAGGAGGAAAATACAAATAACAGGGGAATGATCATGCCCAGCCCGTTGATAAAGAGCAGGATTAAATCCTGGCGTGTGGTGTGATCTTCTGCGGTGGACAATCTGCGGTACTTTACCGTGGCGGATGTGCGCACCGCGCTGATCAGGACCAATTCTACAAAATAGATCAGCTTAAAGATTGAGTTTGCCATAATGATCTCCCATCAAACTCTTACCGGTAAGTAGAAGGATGACTGGTTGGCAGCTTCAGAGAGATATTTTCCTGCCAGATTCCACCCGTCGAGGGAGATGAAATAAATTCCCAACCCCGCCAAGAGAAGGGCGGAGACAAATATCAGCGAGCGCCGGGCTTCAGATCGCAGCAGCAGGGTCTTGCCCATCAGTAGAATAAGGACCATTGAGATGCTGATCATGGTGATGTAAAAGGATAAAAGCAGCAGTACTGCGAAGCGCGGACCCTCATTCCAGGCTGCCAGTACAGCCGGCCCCATCACCAGGCTCCAACCCAGGTAGGGATTGGGGTTAAGGAAATTCACCAGGGCTGCCTGCAGGATAGTTTTTGGCCTGGATTGCGATTCCTCCACTTTGACTTCCTGATAATTTTTCCAGCCCCGCAGTGAAGACCAGGCGAAAAAAAGAAGTAATACTCCCCCGGCTAACTGCAAAAGGTCCCGGAACCCAGCCGGCAGGTAACTCAAGAGGGTCAGCGCTACCAGGGCAATGGGACCATCACTGATCAAGGGAGCAAAAGCTGCCGGTAAGGTGCGCCGCCAGCCATTTTCCGTGACCCGGGCAAGAAAAAACGCCTGCAGCGGACCCGGCTGCAGTCCGGCGCTGAGCGCAAAACCGGCACCGATCAGCAAATACCGCAGCATAACCGCTCACATATTGGGGGTTTATGGACTATAAGCATAGTTTTGATTAGCTGGTTACGATTAGATCCCAGGAATCCGGCGGTGTCTTTATCCGGAGGGCAGGTTGACCCAGGACTCTGCATTGTGTTAATGGGTTTTCTAGGTGGTTGAAGAAATTTAGAGTTTTAGCTTTGAGAATCACGGCAGACAGAGGAAATTCTTTTTCAGGCAGCCTGTCACCCAATGGAGGGGCTTCGCGGGAGTAGATCTTTACTCCTCCCAGGTCCAGCCTGCCTTCCTGGAACGGCTCTCCGGTCAAGGCGCTCAGACCGGCCAGGTCCCCTTCTTCCAGATCAAAGACCAAACCGGTGATGCCGGTAACCTCATTGGGGTGGTTGGTTTTGGGATGGGTGGCCGGGAAGGGTTTTTCACATTCAGTTATCCAGACGAAAGTATCCGGAATCACACTGCGGGTGAAGTTAAGGTAATTCCAGCCCGGTTGGTATTCTTCCTGACCCCCTTCGTAATTTTCATGCAACAGATAGGGTTCCCATTCCTCAAACTCTGCCTGGAAATCCTGGACCCTTTTTTGTGATTCTTCAACCAGCCCGAGGCTGATCCCGGGAGTGTAAGGGACCATGCCCGGCGGGACAAAGTCCAGGTAAGCCTGGTGGTCAGTAACTTCTATAAATTCCAGACAGGGACAGGATGAAAAATCAATAAACCGCAGGGTCTGGGCACCAGCGTAGGCGGATACCTGCGGCCGGTAAACAAAACCAATACTCTGGAGCAGATCCAGATCCCCACCCTGGTATCCATGGCTGAAAATATTTCGAATGTAAAGTGTATTCATAAACGATGGTGTGTGATTTTTGGGTTGGATTTATCTATCTTTTTATTTTATCCGAGTTTTTAGAAAAGGAAGAAACCAAAAGAAGGCTCAACCCCCCTCCCTTATTTACATCTTAATTGGAACACTATTTACAACTTACTCATCACTACTTTCTGATTATAGAACACTGATTACTGATTACATAGTTAAATGATTATCAATTATGTTTAAGTTCTGTGACCGTGGGCGGTTTCAGCAGCAGCCAGGTGCTGACAACCAGGGAAACCAGGATCAGAATACCGCCGATTAGGATAACGCCGCCGGATCCAAACAGCTCCAGCAGCCGAATGATGCTCTGGGTGCGGATGCTGCCAGTAGCGGCAGCTCTTCCAGAAGCGACTTCATTTGCTCCCCAGTAAAAGAAAGCAGTTATAGCAGCTGCGCCGATAGTGAGAATCAGGGAGATGATTAAACCTGTTGTTGTCTTCATTGGTTCGGTTGTAAGAGAAAAAGAAGGAGCGAGTTGGTTTTGGAGGACTGACAGCACTTGATTTGCCATCACCTCGTTTTCCAATTCCAGCCGGGTGGATTTTTCACGCCCCGCAACCTGGTAATACACGCGCAAAGAACTCGCAATTTGCCTGATCCTGGTGATTTGGTTAAAAGGAATGAGAGACTTATCTTTAAACAGGGCATCAGGCAGTTCACCTTCGCTGATCGCAGCCCGGATCCGGGCCAGGTTTTTGGGCTCGGTCTCTGCACTGATCAGTTCTTCCTTTCCCAGCAAGGTGAGATAAATACGGGAACGCTGGGCGTAAAGCCAGGTTTGGTATCCGCCCAGCGTGCTTTTCTCTTGAGGAGGGGCTGGTTTCTCAGTGGGGGCCGCTTCAGGTTTTTCAGGCCGGAGTTTTTCCAGCGTCTCCCGGGCTAATTGGTTGCCCGGATTAATGCGCAGCACCTGATTCAGGCAGTGCGCCCGCTGCTCCCGCGGTACCAAACCGGACATCACCCACCAGGCCCGCTCACTGTTGGGGTTTTTTGCCAGCACCTCGCGTAAGATCTGGAATCCAGTCCTGGTATCGCCGGCTTTGATCGAAGTTTCTGCCTGTCGAATTTTTTCTAGCATAGTGTTCCTCCTCATTCCTCAGTATAAAAAAAATCCTGATGGCTGTCAAATAAACCCCGTGTTATTCAGGATCCATTCTATGATAAACGCTGCCGGGCAACAGGGCTGCAGACTTGCCAGGAAAAGAACCCCGGGAGCGAAATTGGAACACTGGTAAGAAGCGGGAGATATTTGATCCATCCCTGGAACCTATTATAGTGTCATTTACACCGTCCTGTCAGGGTAAATCCCCCCGACTCGCTTAAAACAAAAACCCTCCTCCGACCGAGATTGACGAAAGAGGGTTCAGGCTGCTAAGGTCCGGTTGGTTTAGCCGCTCACCAGCAGGGCTTTGGCGAATTTACCGTGGACTTTTCCGGTCCAGTGTGCCAGGTGCATGGTGGCGATGAAGTCTGTTTTTCCCTGGTGATCCTCAGGGTGGGGTGATTTCGATTGTTGCCCCAAAGTTCCAGAAGTCAAAGGTCCAAACCGAGGTTCCGCCTTCAGAGCTGACTGTATCGGTCAGCACCACCCGGTGGACCTCGTTGGTGGCGGTATCCATCCACAGGTCGCCCTGCATGGATTCAACGTTGATCAGCCCCTTGCTGACCTCTATGATCACCTCCCCGGGCATGGTCCCACTCAGGTGGGTCAGGGGCAAGCCGGGCATTTCTTCCAGTTCTTCCTCGCCCACCAGGACCAGATCGGCCAGGCCGCTGCCCAGACTGGGAAAGAACCCCGCCGTTGGGTCAAGGTATTGGGTTGGTTTAAAGAGGTAGCTGTCGGGTAATTCCTGGAACTGGCCCGAAAGGGGATTGCTGGCCCACTGGACATCCTGCAAACTGATGACAGTAACCTCAGCCAGCATGCCCAGAGCGGTGATTGTTACCTTGGTCAGGGCCTGGTCCGGGGAGACATAGTGGCCCACTGCGTTGCTGAACTGCACGGTTTTATCAGGGTCCAGGTAAACAGCAGGTCCCTCTTGAGTGATCTGGAACTCAAATCCTGCCAGACCGGCCATATGAGTGACACCGTTTGCCAGGATCATATCCGGGGTGACTTCGGTTTCGGCATCCCCCACGCAGCCCCCAGCGAGAACCCCCACAAGTGATAAGATGATCAAGACAGGAAACAGCCGTTTCATGATCTTTTCTCCTTTCTTAGTTCTTCCTCTATTAAGTATAGCTAAATATATTGAGATTTGCTGTCACAGGGGCAGCTGCCTTTCCTGAATATCAAATCATTCCCAAAATCAGTTTCCCTGAAAAGCACTCAAGGTATTGGAATTGATTTCAGACGTTAATAGTGTTCCCGGTTTAATAAGATAACGATTGTGTAATCCCCTGGAGACGAATTTTGACCAGGGACGAGTGGTTAGCGAAGGACTATTCTATTGAAATGACTTGAATATTATTATAGAATAAACTATAGCATGATTCGGAAAACCATACCCGGGAATTTATGGGTGTGGGAGCAACAGGAGAAAAGAATTATAGATTAGAGTGTTCACCCTTATTTGATAATAATTGATCGGCGATGTTAACGAGTATTTTAGTAAGAAACAAAATCCATCCTCTCAGAGGTAGGGAGGATGGATTTTGAATTTAATGGGATTTATAGTTAGTCGCTCACCAGCAGGGCTTTGGCGAATTTACCGTGGACTTTTCCGGTCCAGCTGGCCAGATGCATGGTGGCCGTTGCCAGTCCCACACCGAGGACTGTCAATAGGGGGGTCAAATAATCCGGTAGCTGCCAGATGACCTCGCCGTTGCTGATTCCATCAAAGATGGGAACATTCCAAACAATAGCGGCGATCGGGGCGGCGATACAAGCCAGGGCCACTGAAATCAAGGTCACCATTACGGTAAAGTAAATGATACCGATCGGTAACATCAGGATCATATATATCCAGGACAGCCAGGTGCTTTTGCCGGTCAGCAGCAGCACTAAGCGTTCCTTCCAGGGCAGGCTGTTATCGGTAAATGAAGCCCGGCGGGGCATGCGTTCCCCTAAAAGGGCTTCCACCAGCCGACCTTCCAGGAAGGCAATGCCTCTGAAAGACAGGAGGAAAATAATGGTCACCGGGATGCCGATGATCAGGATCATCACCCCCAGCGAGGTGGATAATCCAGTCACCGCCCAGGAAAAGTAAAGAGTGCCGGTCACAATCGAGATCAGCATGTAGACCAGTCCGCCCCAGGCCCGCGGGTCAGCGAACACTCCAAAGAATCCCGGGTAGGTTTTACCATTCGCGTATGCGGAACCGGCAGCTCTGCGGGCTGCGGGAGTGGCTGCCAGGGCGGGGGGCAGGTTTTGTTCCCAGCTGAGGTAGGCCTGGGCAATTTCTCCCGGCTCGCCGTAGCTTTGAATGACCCCTTGGATAACTTCATTTTCTGCCAGATCTTCCCCGTCCCCTTTTTCGCTTTCGAGGGCGGTGCGCAGGTGTTCCTCGGCGTCAGCCAGGGCGTCCTGCACGGTGGCTTTGTCAGCTCCCTGGAGAGCGGCTTTTAAATCATCTAAATAAGTTTGGATGAGTTCGTCAGTTGTTTTCACTGGTAATCACCTCCCAGCACGTTGTCTAGAAAAGTTTTGGTTTCGTTCCAGATTTCCGTCCAGGCCTCGAGGGCCTGTTTCCCGTTCTCGGTGACCCGGTAGTATTTGCGGGGCGGACCGCTGTCGGAGGTTTCCCGTTCGCTGCTGAGCAGACCCTGGGCTTCCAGCGAGCGCAGGACAGGGTAAATGGCGCCTTGCTTAACAGTTACCGAGTCCGCTTTCGCGCCGCCTATCGGCGCGCCGATAATCTTGCCGATCTGGTAGCCGTAAAGCGGCTCTTTGGCTTGCTCGAGGATGCTGAGCAGGGCCAGAGAGACGGTGCCGGCGCTGAGTTCCTTGCGGAATTTTTTATGGGTTTCTTGAATGTCTATCAAGTTACTCCTCCTTCCCTGGCGGGTGCCAGGATGAAGTTCGATATAGTCTTTACTGATGTATATACGATACTTAGTACTAGTATGAAGTTAATACTATTCCGAAGTGGAGAATATGTCAAGGGGGAAAAATGCAACTATTGCAATGAAAGCGAGAGGGTCTTGACATAAAAGTTTGCATTTTGTATACTGAAACTACACCCCAAGATGGCTGCCAATTCTGCCATTCGGGAGAGAGAAAACAAGGGGGATTTCACCTATCCCGACCCTCATCGATGCCCACATTAAAATTCTGGTGAGGAGCCATTATGTGCAGGAAATTATTGTTTGTCGGGGCGATTCTTTTGCTGTTGGTTGGCAATGCAGCTTCCCCGGTTTCAGTCCGAGCGGAAGGCGATCCGCTCCCAACCCCGGAACCTGTCAAACCGCCCTGGATCACAGGGAAAAACCCAAATGTGTCATTGTCTGCTGGAGAGGAAGGAGAGCTCAACCCTTCTGGAATAACAGCATACTGGGAGGGAGTGGAAGTGCCCTTGTTGGCTGCCCCGCCCAGTTATGTTGATCTAGCTCCCCAGCACGTTGCGGACAACCCACCAGCTGTGCCTTTGCTGGCAATTCCCCAGCGCTACCAGGATCCTGCGGATGTGACTTGCGGAGCAGCTGCCCTGGGCATGTCCCTGGAGTTTTTATCCCTGAATGGGGAGGGGAATGCTCCTTCCAACGATATGTTGGTAGGCGATCTCAAGAACTCTGGTCTGCTGTACGAGACGGGTACAGGTGTTGAGGAGCTGGCTTGCCTGGCCAGACAGCACGGATACCGGGGGACAACAGCCTTTCACAACTGGACCCTGGAACAACTAGCTGAACAGCTCCATTTGGGAAAACCGATAGTGGTTTCTCTGGGCGCCAATGGCGCCGGGAAACCAGGTCATTTTGTAACCGTGACCGGGGTTTCAGCAGATGGAAAGTGGGTTAGCTACAACGATCCTATCCTGGGGGCACAAACGGTACCGGTTCATGATTTCCTGAAAGCCTGGAGCCTGCAGGGTAATTCGGGTCTGGTTGTGCAAAAACAACCACTCTCAATAGCGGATGACCCCATGCTGCCCTGGATGGGATTGCTCGGGGCGCTGTCGACTCTGGCAGTGCTGGTGAAAACGAATCCCAGGCGAACAGACCTCAAAGAAACTCTAAGCACCATTCGAGGTATGCTGTCAAATCCCCTTAGGAAAGGATTGGGGGGAGCACTGATCCCTGAAGGCGGAAGCAGCAGCTCCCCGCCCTACACCGCGCCACCCGGATATAAATGGAAGAAAACATTCACCACCAAATATGGCTGGAAGGATGTTGAGATTATTGAAAAGGTGGAAGTGCCGAACATGGTACGCACCTGGGCGGTTGTCAAGGTTAACCGCTGGATGGAGAAGGTGCCGGTTTACAAGTCCGTGAAGGTGGATCGGGGACGTTGGATTTATCGCACTGTGACAAAATACCGCACCGAGCGCTACCGCACAAGCGAACGTTACCGGGTGATAAAGTCCTATTGGTACCGGCGCAATGGGCGTCTGTATCGCGGCACGCGTTATGAGTGGAAGACACGGACAGTGGTGAAAACCAGAAGAGTACCTTATACAAAGCGGGAGCGCTATTGGGTGCCAAAGATTGTGACGGAACAGAGGATTTACCGCTACCGGCAGATTGAACACCGTGATCCGGTTTACGGCTGGCGGGAGGAGAAGCGGGGGACGAAGATAATTGAAAGGACCAAGACCACCCGAGCCTGGAAGCCTGTGGGATCGGAGGTGAAGTGGAAGCTGGAGAGGAATCCAAAACCAACGTCTACACTAAAACCCAGCATTACACCATCACCTCCTTCCATCCTTGAGCCTGAGCGGGCAGCGACACCCGAATTGACAGGTACGCCCTTCCCTGTGGTTTCATTACCCAAAACATTTCCAATTCACGAAGTGCCCTCATTAATTGCTAAAACTTCCAAATGGTATAAGAAAGGTAGTGGTATCTGGGACGCTTCCAAATTAAGCTACAATCCTCTTGATTCTGGAAACTTTTCGGTAAGTGCGCCTGGTATAGTTGCGGGTGAGAAACTGGCTTTTCGACTGGGTCAAAGTATCCCTGGCACACACTATACACCCAGCGCTCTCGCGAAAACCACTGCAAATAGCCTGTTGAAGAAATGTAATAGCGGGCTCGGGTTTAGTCTAGTCAGTTCTGTAGGGGTGAATTATTACGATTACAAGTATGGCGAGTATTCAGATATTGGTGTAGAGAGCAATGAGTTTGCCGCCTCCACTGCAGTTGATTTTGCCCAGGCTGGTTTGACTGGTCTAGCTGCCGCTGGGGCAGTTGCTGGAGGTATTGCCCTTGCAGGAATTGCTGGTATCACAGCTGTCGCTACAGCACCATTGTGGGCAGCTGCCCTTGTTGCAGCAGGTGTGGGTTTTGGTATCAGTCTCTTGGTTGATCATTTTGTAGATAAAGATAAGTTGAAAGAAGATGTCACCTATGGTTTCGAAACATTCCCCGGGATCATTGATAATGTGAAGACGATTGTCTCCATGGGTGCGGAGAGGTTAGCTGGTGATTGATGATACTTAATGCATCTGTTATGAAAATGTTTGAAGAGAAATGGCTGCGATGAGCAATATGATGAGTATGGAATAGGTATACAGATGAGTGATAAACCTTTGCCGATCGAGAAGTGGAGTTTGTGGAAAGTGATTCTAATGCCGTTCGGGTTCTTTGGAATCTGGGCGGCATTCCCGATTTTCTACCCATACTACTCACCTGCAGCCCTCATTATTGGCGTTTTTCTAGTGGTTGTAGGAGTTGTAGGAGCTGTGCTGATTAGCCGGAGGCGCAGACGGTTGGGGCAAATTGCCTTCAGTAATGCATTTCTTCTGATCATGTTCACCACCGCGGCCAGAGCCTGGTTGGTGGTCATCGGCAAGGTTTGGCTCTGGGCACTCTGGATGATACTCTTATTACCCTTATATTTCCTGGCATGGGTGCTTCCAACTCTGAATTCCAAGCTATCTGCTTTCTTATGGAAGGAGCAATATACCCCAGAAACCAGACCCGGTAAGGTAATCTTGAACATCTCTGCTAGAATCCTCCCCATTGCAGGTTCGGGCGGGGCATTAATTGGGATGTATGGATCAAGATCGGGATATGATGATTTTGGAGCGCTTTTTTTGGGATTTGCTTTTTCCTTGGTCAGTATAGGCTTGGCTCAAGTAACTTCCCATAGTTTTTGGCGAGAGGATCGCCGGAGAGAGCGAAAAGAAATGGAGGTTGAATAAATGGATTGGACCACCTTTGGTGTACTAATAGTGGCAGGAACACTGGGCGCCTGGCTGGGCATACTCCTTTCCCGGCGAAAAAAAAGACGGAATAAATCCTCAGATCAGGGCGAGAATCATAAATAACACCTGACAAGTGGTGGTACCAACTTACGGCACCTGGCGTATTTTGATGATTTC